>Ga0308167_1001356_pt1 | contig 29360 bp, 28 predicted proteins | sample PhyCR1_2_FD_202138 | JGI IMG/M metagenome (GOLD analysis project Ga0308167, IMG submission 202138) | Phyllosphere microbial communities from UC Gill Tract Community Farm, Albany, California, United States - DLSLRC.R1 | ecosystem: Host-associated > Plants > Phyllosphere > Unclassified | place... | reverse complement strand
TCGGTGACCACGCCGGAACCGTCCGGCTTGACCTGAATGCGGACGTTGTAGTCCACCACGCGCTTGTACGCGACGAGGATTTTCATCTGGTGCTGGATCCTTCAATAACGGGAGAACGTCCGGTTCTGTTCACAGCAACCGGTTCGGGGGTGGGACAGCGATTCTAACTGGCCCGGGGGTGCCATGCGAATGCGTATGGTGGTGAGCAAGGGTCACCTATCTCCGAGCGAGCGGCACCCCACCTGCTCAGTGCCGATCCTGGCATAGACGTTTCCACCAAAGGTGCCGTATGAAATTGAAGGATTGACTTCAACGGTCGCAACTTTCCTGAAGATGCCCGTTGCCTTGACGGCCTCCTCGACGTCCTCGGCACCTGGCCATTCAGTCCGGGTCGTGGTCATGATGACCGCCGGCGGACACGCCAACAGGGCCTGCGTCAGCCGCCCGCGGTCCATGTCCATGTTTATCAGTGCCAAGGTCAGGTCGCTGAGCTGCGCGGAAGGCGGCGCCTTGCCTGAAAGTGGGAAGAGGGGAAACATAAAACCGCTCACGCTCAAAGTAGTTCCAGTGGCAGAGGCCCGCTGAATGGCGTCCGCGGCGATCATGTAATTGGATGCGCCATGTGCCTCTGGCGGCCAGCCGTGTGTGGCAGTGGTGTAAGCGGTCAACGCCGCGCGAGGCAGATCCTGGAAGTATTTGGTCCACTGCGGGCCATGCATAAAAAGGAGGGCGCTGGCCATGAGGAGTAGTGCCGGCAAAGCATTCGTTGGACGTGATGAGACCCGCCATGCAAGTGCGCAAAGCCCCGCTAGGCCGGGAAGCGAGGCCGCGAAGTGATACGGAAATCCGATTTTCATAGTTGGTTCGATCAGCGGCACGGCAGCGACCGTCAACCAGAACAGTGCGCGTACCCAGGCAGTCTGATGGGCACGCTGCGTGGATGAGATGAGCATTGCGATAACGCCGGCGGCGGAGAGTATCAAGGGCAGCACGGATGCTTTTGCCCATTCGGTCGCAGCATTCAGGAATAGCTCCGAACGCTGGTCCTGTACGGCGCTGAACATTGTGCCGGCACCCCGGTATGAGGCGACGAACGCCTCGACATCTCCACGAAGCAAGAGCACGGGGGCGCAGACGAGAAGAACGGTGACACCGCCACCGATACACACGAGCATGGCGTTACGCCGACCATGGCGAATCCAGGTGCCAATGACCGCCAAGAACGCAAACGCAGCAAAGGGCTCGCGAATCAGGATGCCCAATGCAACAAGGCTGCCGATGGCAATGAATCGGCGATTACGGGGTGGGTGATCCGATTGGGACAGAATCACTGCCAGAAACAATGGGATGTATGAAAGGAAGATGCTGTTCTTGAATCCGTACTGCACGAATACAAATGCATTCATTGCCAACAGGAATGTGAGTGATAGGAGAGCGGCGAAGGCGATGTTTCGTGATTCTCTATGCAACATCACGAAGAAGAGCAGGCCGGCCGTCATCGTCACTAGCAGATCAATCGTTCTGAGCAGGACGAACGAGTTTCCCGGAAGCTCAAATACCCATGAGGTGATTAGGGGGTAAAGCATCAGAAAGCCGTCGGGGGGAAGTCCATGGCCGCCAGTCAGAGTGCTGGCAATTCGCATGCCGAAGTAGCCGTAGTATCCCTCGTCGGTGGTGGGGAGCCCGGACAGGCTCGCAAGCCGCGGAACCAAGACGCCGGCTGCGACTACGATCAAGCCGATGGCCAAGGTCCTCCAATCAACGGTGCAACGGGGCGGCGTGTCCAAACCATCTCTCCTGACGGGATAACCCATTTGCGCTCCAACGTGTCTGGACGCATGAAGTCAACAAGGATAGCAATGCACGTGCCGCTGCACTTGCGGGGCGTGCGTGGCCGGTCGCTAAATGTCGTCATCTGCCCATCATGTCAATACGCATGCGTATGGAGGGGTCGATGCTGCTTGCTCGTGGGGAGTAGGATCTCGTTCACGCTGGACGGGCAGTCGTGAAGACGGACCCCATGTATCCTGTTGCGCTGAGTCGGGGCGCAGGCCGCCCCAGCACGCAAATCGAACAGGAGAACGGGTAGTGCCCACATGGCTTGTCACCGGCGGTGCCGGATTCATTGGCGGTAACTTTGTCCTCGAAGCCGTCGCGAAGGGCGTGCGTGTCATCAATCTCGATGCGCTGACCTATGCGGGCAACCGGAAAACCTTGGCTTCCCTGGAGGGCAATCCGGCCCATATTTTCGTCGAGGGCGACATCGGTGACCAGGCCCTGGTCGCCCGTCTGCTGGCCGAACACCAGCCGGACGCGGTGCTGAACTTCGCCGCCGAAAGCCACGTGGACCGCTCCATCGACGGTCCCGGCGCCTTCATCCAGACCAACGTAGTTGGCACGCTGGCGCTGCTGGAGGCCGTGCGCGACTACTGGAAGGCGCTACCGGCCGACAAGGGCCAGGCGTTCCGCTTCCTGCACGTGTCCACCGATGAGGTGTACGGCACCCTCGGCGAGACCGGCAAGTTCAGCGAGACCACCCCGTACGCACCCAACTCGCCGTACTCGGCGTCCAAGGCGGCCTCGGACCATCTGGTGCGCGCGTTCCACCATACCTACGGGTTGCCGGTGCTGACCACCAACTGCTCCAACAACTACGGCCCGTATCACTTCCCCGAGAAGCTGATCCCGCTGGTGATCGCCAAGGCACTGTCCGGCGAACCGCTGCCGGTGTACGGCGATGGCAAGCAGGTGCGTGACTGGCTGTTCGTGAGCGATCACTGCGAAGCGATCCGCACCGTGCTGGCCAAGGGCCAGGTCGGCGAGACCTACAACGTCGGCGGCAACTCCGAAAAGCAGAACATCGAGGTGGTGCAGGCGATCTGCGCACTGCTCGATGCACGCCGCCCGCGTGAGGATGGCCAGCCGCGCGCCAGCCAGATTACCTATGTGACCGACCGCCCCGGCCATGACCGCCGCTACGCGATCGATGCCTCCAAGCTCAAGGACCAGCTGGGCTGGGAGCCGAAGTACACCTTCGAGCAGGGCATCGGCTTCACCGTGGACTGGTACCTGGACAACCAGGACTGGGTCAACGGCGTGCTCGACGGCAGCTACCGCCTGCAGCGCATCGGCACCACCGCCTGAGCGCGGTGATCACCAGACAGAGGACAACCGCATGACTCAACGCAAGGGCATCATCCTCGCAGGTGGTTCGGGCACGCGCCTGTATCCGATCACCAAGGGCGTCAGCAAGCAGCTGCTGCCCGTGTACGACAAGCCGATGATCTACTACCCGCTCAGCGTGCTGATGCTGGCCGGGATCCGCGACGTGCTGATCATCAACACGCCGCACGAGCAGGCGCTGTTCCAGAGCCTGCTCGGCGATGGCTCGCAGTGGGGCATGAACATCGAGTACGCCGTGCAGCCGAGTCCGGACGGGCTGGCGCAGGCCTACCTGATCGGCAAGGACTTCATCGGCGGCAAGCCGAGCTGCCTGGTGCTGGGCGACAACATCTTCCACGGTCATGGCCTGCGTGAAGTGCTGCGCAATGCCGACCAGCGCGATACCGGGGCCACGGTGTTCGGTTACTGGGTCAATGATCCGGAGCGCTACGGCGTGGCCGAATTCGACAAAGCCGGCAAGGTCATCGATCTGGTCGAGAAGCCCGAAAAGCCGCGTTCGAACTATGCCGTCACCGGCCTGTACTTCTACGACGGCAACGCCAGCGATTACGCCGCGGAGCTGAAGCCGTCGCCGCGCGGCGAGCTGGAGATCACCGATCTCAACCAGCGTTACCTGCGCGAGGGCAACCTGCATCTGGAAGCGCTGGGTCGTGGCTATGCGTGGCTGGATACCGGCACCCACCAGTCGCTGCTGGAAGCCTCCAACTTCATCGAGACCATCCAGACCCGCCAGGGCCTGCAGGTCTGCTGCCCGGAAGAAATCGCCTTCGGCCAGGGCTGGATCAATGCCGAGCAGCTTGAGTCGCTCGCCGCACCGCTAATCAAGAACGGATATGGCCAGTACCTGCACACTCTTGCAAAGCGCGGAATTGTCCCTTGAAAATCCTGCCTACCGCGCTGCCTGGTTGCATGGTCATCGAGCCGGCAGTCTTCGGTGATTCTAGGGGGTTTTTCTACGAGACGTGGAATGCCGATCGTTTCGGTGAACATGGGTTGCCTGCGCGGTTTGTTCAGAGCAACATCTCCAGCTCGTCCAAAGGGGTATTGCGTGGGTTGCACTATCAGTGGCCGCGTCCGCAGGGCAAATTGGTAAGCGTCCTGCAGGGAGAGGTGTACGATGTTGCGGTGGACATTCGGCGGGGCTCGCCTACCTTTGGCCAATGGGCAGCTACGATATTGAGTGCGGAAAACCGGCGGCAATTTTGGATTCCCGAGGGCTTTGCCCATGGGTTTGCAGTCCTCTCCGATACCGCGCTGTTCAACTATCTGTGCACGGATGTGTATGTGAAGGAAGCAGACGCCGGCATTCGCTGGAACGATGCCGACATCGCGGTGGACTGGCCAGTAGGGGCTCCCACGCTTTCGGCCAAGGATGAGCGCGCGCCTTTCCTTAGAGACATTCCCGAAGAACGTATTCCCGTCTATCTAACATGAAACGCATTGGCAACGTACTGCTGTTCGGTGGCAATGGCCAGTTGGGACAGGAGTTGCTGACCACCTTGGGGCCATTGACCAAGGTGACGGCGGCTACGCGAACTGGCCGACTTCGGGACGGCTCGTCCTGTGAATTGGCCGACTTCCAGCAGCCTGCCACGCTGACTGCGCTGTTGGAGCGCGTGAGTCCAGATTGGGTAGTCAATGCGGCCGCTTACACCGATGTTGATGGTGCTGAAGACGAGCGGGAACAAGCCTGGTGCGCAAACGTTGACGCGCCCGCAGTAATCGCGCGTTGGTGCGCTGCTTCAGCGGTGCCCATGCTGCACTACTCGAGTGACTATGTATTCGATGGTCAGGGTACCCGCCCATACCTTGAGACCGACGCCACTGCTCCATTGGGTGTGTACGGTGCCAGCAAGCTTGCTGGGGAAGACGCCATTCGTGCTGCAGGCGGACGGCACCTGATTTTTCGCACGGCTTGGGTATACGCCTCCCACAGCACCAACTTCCTGCGTACCATGCTGCGCGTTGGTGCCGGTCGCGACGTGCTGAAAGTAGTTGCCGATCAGGTAGGCACGCCGACCCCTGCGGCGCTTATCGCCAAGATGTCGGCGCGGGTGATGCAGCATTCGGATGACATTTCCGGCACTTGGCATCTGACTACGCAAGGCCATACGAGCTGGCATGGTTTTGCCGAAGCCATCTTCGCGGCGGCCGTTGAGCGCGGGATACTGGCAACGGCGCCTACGGTAGAAGCGATTACCACGGCCGAGTACCCCAGCAAAGCTAAGAGGCCCGCGTACTCTCGCTTGGACTGCAGCAAGTTCGAGGCAGATTTCGGTATCGCCCTTCCGAGTTGGCAGGATGGCTTGGCCACGGTCATGGCGCAGATCAGGTAATCCAGATCGTCCGGCCTTAGCGTTCGATCTTTTTCGCTACAACCAGCCCGCTACCGCCGATCGGGAAACGCACCCCCGCTTTTATCAGGCCTCTCTCAATCGCCATGGCCGCCAACAGCGCGCGGTTGATAACGGGATGCAGGTCGAGCTCAGGCATGCCGTCTTCGGCAGGCGCACTTCTGCGTGAGAATCGAGACGCGTACAGCAATGGAAGCAGTAGGCTTACGAACGAAGTTTCGAACACAACACGGAACCCCGCGTTCTCCAGCTTGCGCTTGAGCTCGCCCGCCCCGTACCTGCGAACGTGGCAGGCATACTCGTCGGTGCTGCTCCAAAGCCAGGAGTGTTGAGGAACGGTGAAAACTGCTCCGCCGCCAGGAGCGATGGCGCGGTGGATTTCATCGAGAACTTTGCCATCTTCTTCAATGTGCTCCAGAACATCGAAGGCGCCAATGACGTCAAATTCCTGGTCATAAGGAATGCGCCTGGCATCCATCTGGAAAAGCTCCGCTTCACCGACGCGCTCTGCAGCATAGGGTAGGCCTGCACTCAGGATTTCACTTCCCGCCATTCGGGCGCCAGGGAATGCTGTAGAAACACTGCGTAGAACAACGCCGGTACCACAACCAATCTCAAAAAAGCTGCGCATGCTCTGGAAATGCTGCTTGATGGCCCAGACCAACAGGCTGTTGCGCGCCCTGAACCAGAAATTGCTTGCTTCCAGGTTCGCCAGTTGCGAGAACACCTCCGGCCTGAATCCGGTCGTGGCACTGGAAAACTCAGGGGAGAACGCCAACGTTCCGTCGACCGAAGCCGGAAGGAATCCACATTCAGGGCACTGCCAGTTGGCCGAGTTGTATGCAGACAAGCATTCAATGCATCGCTTCATTGCTGGCGCCCCTGCCGATTCAGGTCTGAAAAGGGGCCACCGTCCTGATAGCACTGCGTCAGGACGCGTGGGTGAAACGCGACATGCCGCAAGATCCTATACCAAAAATGCGCTCCGGGAGCCCGTCCACCCAGATGAAGGCTGCCACCGCCGAACCCCTACGTCGATGCTGGAACGCCCTTGCGTAAGCTCCTCAGTCTAGCAGACACCTCTAAAGTAGAGCTTCTGGGGTGGGCGGTACGGTGCTCGACGGGGCTCATGCCGCTGGGTACCGGCTTGGCAGGGTGGTGAATCGTTGGAACTAGGCGTGGCGGCCCGACAGCAGCAGTTGGACAATCGTCTGCGCGACCGTGCCGACGTGGCCGAAACCGACGCGACCGAGCATGGCGTGTATGCCCATTACCGCTGGCAGAGCCTTAACTTGCGTGGCGGCGTGATGCGCGCCGACTACCGCACCGCCACCACCCCCACCACGCAGGTCGGCACGGCTTAAGCGAGCAGTTGCTTGCCCGCGAAGATGCCACCGCATCATCGCGTTCGTGCGCGCCGGCTGGGCCTACGGTGGTCCGCGCCTGCTGCTGACCCCGGAAGTCTAGCTCGCCCAAGTGCGGCTGGAGAGCGATGGCAGCCAAGAGTGCGGTGATGACAGCGCCCTGCGCTGTCCTCGGGGGACAGCGACTACCGCACCGGGCTGGCCGCCTCGGAGGCGGATTGGGACATCAGCGGAGGCCTGCAGGACCGCGCGGTACTCAGCGCAGGCGTGGGTTGGCAGTACGCCGACGGTGACCGCCTGCCGACCACCACCGCCGGCTTCGTCTGTGGATCGAAGGATTTCCCATCGCCGGTGAACCTCTGGCACGCAGCAGCGTACTGGCGCAGCTGGAAGTGGCGGTGAGCCCGAGCGCCAACAGCCGTCTGTCCCTGCAGCTGTAGGGGCGTGACGGCGATGGGCAGCGCGCTGTGGGGGCGCAGCTGGATTGGTCGGTGGCGTTCTGATTGATCGGATAGCCATCGTGTAGAACGCAGAAGCGCGCCCTGGGGCGCGCTTCTTCAATTGCGGAATGCGGTGACGCTCAACTCCGCCCGTACGTATCCTCAAACCGCACGATATCGTCCTCGCCCAGATAGCTGCCGGACTGCACTTCGATGAGTTCCAGCGGCAACTTGCCCGGGTTCTTCAGGCGATGGGTCACGCCCAGCGGGATGTACGTGCTCTGGTTCTCGGTGAGCAGCAGCACTTCTTCCCCACGCGTGACTTCGGCGGTGCCGCTGACCACGATCCAGTGCTCGGCGCGGTGGTGGTGCATCTGCAGGCTCAGCGTCGCGCCCGGCTTGACCGTGATGCGCTTGACCTGGAAGCGGGCGCCATTGTCGATCGAGTCGTAGGCGCCCCATGGGCGGTACACCTTGCGGTGCCAGGTCGCTTCGGGACGGCCATCGGCCTTGATCCGGGCGACCACCTGCTTGATCTCCTGCATGCGGTCGCTCTTGCCGACCATGACCGCATCATCGGTCTCGACCACGATCACGTCATCCAGGCCGACCAGCGCGATCAGGCGCTCGCCGTAGGCGAAGGTGTTGCGGCAGTCGATCGCGATCACGTCGCCGTGGTGCGCGTTGCCCTCGCCATCCTGTTCGGACACGTCACGCAGCGCAGTCCACGAACCGACGTCGTTCCAGCCGGCATCCAGTGGCACGACCACGGCGTCGGCGGTCTTTTCCATCACCGCGTAGTCGATGGAATCCGACGGCACGGCGGCGAAGGCGTCTTTGTCCAGGCGGGTGAAATCGCTGTCGCGGCGCGCCTGCTGCCAGGCGGTGCGGCTGCCGGCCAGCATGGCGGGATTGAACGTCTCCAGCTCGGCCAGGAAGCGCGAGGCCTTGAACAGGAACATACCGCTGTTCCAGAAATACTCGCCCGACTGCACGTACGCGCTGGCGGTTTCCGCATCCGGCTTCTCGACAAACCGATCCACGGCGCGTACATCACCACCGGAAGCGGCCTTGATATAGCCGTAGCCCGTTTCCGGGCCGGTCGGCACGATGCCGAACGTCACCAGCTTGCCGGACTCCGCTGCCGGTACCGCACGCAGTACGGCAGCGCGGAACGCCTGTTCGTCGGCGATTACATGGTCCGACGGCAGCACCAGCAGCAGCGCATCATCACCGTCGCGGGTCGCTTCCAGCGCGGCCACCGCGATCGCCGGGGCGGTGTTGCGGCCAATCGGCTCCAGCAGGATTGCCTGCGGCTGCACGCCCAGCTGCTGCAGCTGCTCGGCGGCGACGAAGCGGTGCTCCTCGTTGGCGACGATCAGCGGCGCGCGGCCGGCGATCGCTGCCACACGCTGCCAGGTGGCCTGCAGCATGGTCTGTTCGCCGGCCAATGCCAGGAACTGCTTGGGGTAGGACTCGCGCGACAGTGGCCACAGGCGGGTGCCGGAGCCGCCGGAAAGGATGACGGGAAGAAGGTTCTGCATGGTGGGGGTACTCGCCTCAGGCGTCCTTGAGCAATTGGGAAATTTCATCGGTGCGTGCGCGCAGCAGCGCTGCGTCGCCGCGGGTTTCAACATTCAGGCGCAGCAGCGGCTCGGTGTTGGAACTGCGCAGGTTGAAGCGCCACTCGCCGAAATCGGCGCTGATGCCATCGGTGTGGTCCAGTGCCGGCGCCTGCGCGGCGTAATGCTCCATCACGCGGGCGACGGAGCGCTTGGCATCGGCGACCTTGAAATTGATCTCGCCGCTGCACGGGAACTTCTGCATGCGCGCTTCGACCAGATCGGCAAGCGAACGGCCGGACTCGGACACCAGCGCGGCGATCAGCAGCCACGGGATCATGCCGGAATCGGCGTAGGCGAACTCGCGGAAATAATGGTGCGCACTCATCTCGCCGCCGTAGACGGCATTTTCCGAGCGCATCTTTTCCTTGATGAACGCGTGGCCGCTCTTGCACAGCACCGGCTGGCCACCGGCGTCCTCGACCATTTCCACCGTGTTCCAGGTCAGGCGCGGGTCGTGCACGATCTTGCCGCCGGGCTGGCGCGCGAGGATCGCCTGGGCAAGCAGACCGACCAGGTAATAGCCTTCGATGAAGCGGCCGTTATGGTCGAAGAAGAAGCAGCGGTCGAAGTCGCCATCCCAGGCGATGCCGAAGTCCGCGCCATGCTCGCGCACGGCCTGCGCGGTGAGCTCGCGGTTTTCCGGCAGCAGCGGATTGGGGATGCCATTCGGGAAGCTGCCATCGGGCTCGTGGCAGATGCGGATGAACTCCAGCGGCAGGTGCGGGGCGAGCAGATCCACGATCGTGCCGGCGCCGCCGTTGCCGGCATTGACGACCAGCTTCAAGGGCTTGAGGGCCTTGGGCTCGATGTAGCTCAGCAGGTGCGCGATGTAGGCGCTCTTGTCCGGATGCGACTGCTGGCCGGCGCTCGGCTCGGCGGCGGGGGCCTGGTCGGCCTCGACCGCATCGGAGATCGCGAACAGGCCGGTATCGGAGCTGATCGGGCGGGCCTGCTCCTTGACCAGCTTCATGCCGTTGTAATCCATCGGATTATGGCTGGCGGTGACCATGACCCCGCCGGCCGCCTTCAGGTGGTCCACCTGGAAATAGACTTCCTCGGTTCCGCACAGCCCGATGTCGAGCACCTCGCGGCCGGCGCCGCGCAGGCCGGCTGCCAGCGCATCCTGCAGGGCTCCGCTGGTGAGGCGGACATCGTGGCCAACCACCACCGTGCCGGGCGACAGCTGCGCCGCCAGGGCCACGCCGATGCGACGGGCCAGATCTTCGTTCAGTTCATCCGGAACCCGGCCGCGGATGTCGTACGCCTTGAATGCGGGGAGCGTCATCTATTCAGTCCTTCTGACAGTCAGCGCACTAGTTTAGCCGCTGCCGTGTATGGGAATCGTTTTCACCGGGGCGGGCCGGATCAATGCCGGAGCCCGGGGGCAGGGAAAGCCCCGGGCAATGGCTACAATGGCCGCTTACATCAACGAGGTGAGGGCGTAGATGAGCAAGTCCCCAGACAACGCCGGGCGACGTGGAAAGCAGTACGCCAGTGCGGCTGAAGCGCTGCAAGGCGCCATCGCCGATGGCCAGACCCTGGCGGTCGGCGGGTTCGGCCTGTGCGGTATTCCCGAGGCCCTGATCGCCGCGCTGCGCGATTCCGGTGCCAAGGATCTGACCGTGATCTCCAACAATGCGGGCGTGGATGGCTTTGGCCTCGGCCAGCTGCTGGCGACGCGCCAGATCCGGAAAATGATCTCGTCCTACGTGGGCGAGAACAAGGAATTCGAGCGCCAGTACCTGGCCGGTGAGCTGGAGCTGGAGTTCAACCCGCAGGGCACCCTGGCCGAGCGCCTGCGTGCCGGCGGCGCCGGCATCCCGGCGTTCTTCACCGCAACCGGCTACGGCACGGTGGTGGCCGAGGGCAAGGAAACCCGCGAATTCGATGGCAAGCACTACGTGATGGAGACCGCGCTGCGCGCCGACGTCGCGCTGGTCAAGGCGTGGAAGGCCGACGAGGCCGGCAACCTGGTGTTCCGCAAGACCGCGCGCAACTTCAACCCGGCCTGCGCGATGGCCGGCAAGCTGTGCATCGTGGAAGTGGAAGAGGTGGTGCCGGTGGGCAGCATCGACCCGGACCAGGTGCATCTGCCGGGCATCTACGTGCACCGCATCGTGCACAACCCGCACCCCGAGAAGCGTATCGAACAGCGTACCGTGCGCCAGGAGGCGAACTGAGATGGCCTGGACCCGCGATGAAATGGCACAGCGCGCCGCGCGCGAACTGACCGACGGCGCCTACGTGAACCTGGGCATTGGCCTGCCGACCCTGGTCGCCAACCACATTCCCGACGGTGTGGATGTCTGGCTGCAGTCCGAAAATGGCCTGCTCGGCATCGGCCCGTTCCCGACCGAGGCCGAGGTCGACGCCGACCTGATCAATGCCGGCAAGCAGACGGTGACCGCACGCGCGGGCGCCAGCTACTTCGGCAGCCACGACAGCTTCGCGATGATCCGCGGCGGCCACATCAACCTGGCCATCCTCGGCGCGATGCAGGTCACCGACAAGGGCGACCTCGCGAACTGGATGGTGCCGGGCAAGATGGTCAAGGGCATGGGCGGGGCAATGGATCTGGTCGCCGGCGTGCAGCGCGTGGTGGTGCTGATGGAGCACACCGCCAAAAGCGGCGAGCACAAGATTCTGCCCGAGTGCAATCTGCCGCTGACCGGTGTCGGCGTGGTGGACCGCATCATCACCGACCTGGCCGTGTTCGACGTTACTGACAAGGGACTGGTGCTGGTCGAAGCGGCCCCGGGTGTGGGTATCGAGGAGTTGAAGGAAAAGACTGGCGTGGCGTTCCACGGCGGGTAGCCCGGTGGACGATCCTGGCAATCCGCCAGGATCGTCCTGCGCGGTGGACTAGCTCTGCTGGGCCAGGCAGGTGAAGCCCGCATCGGCCACCACCTCGGGCAGCATGACCTCCAGAACCTGGGCGAGCATGGCAGGTGAGCCTGTCGGAACCGCTTGAAGTTCGCTCGGCAGCAGATGTGCGTCCAGGATCGGCCGCAAGGCCTGCAGCCTGATCCAGTAATGCAGTGGCGCACGGGTACGCGCCCGGCTGGGAGGCGTACCCGTGATCCCAAGGCGTGCGCGGACGCGCGACCATTCAGTGGCCTCCGCGTGCGGTTGCCCGGCCTCGCTCGTGCCGATCCACAACATGCCGAGAGAGGTATCGCTGGCGAGCGCAGCCAAAGCGCTGTCGGTCGCAGACCCGGACAACGCGGTCAACGTACTCTGGGGTGCGCCGTCCTGCGCCGATGTTTCCCTGTCCAACTGCAGCCGAAGCACCGAGGCGTGCTGCTGCCCAAGCAGGCGATCCACGATCTGCAGGAACGACACCAGTGGCACCGCGTCCGAAACCACCAGTTCGATTCTCCCCGGTGGCTGCTTTCCGGTGAGGACAGACGCCAGGGCCGGGCTTGCTGCCCGCGTAGTGACGACGAAGATCCGCCGGATGCTCAGGCTCTCGCCCAACTGCTCCAATGCGCTTGAGAGCCGAGCTGGATTGATCGTCTCAATTACGACATAGGCCTCGGTTGCAACAGGCGCTTGCGGCTCTCTCAATGCGCGCCGTGTTGCATCGAGATATGCATGCCCCAGCCGCGCATCGGGCTCCAGCACCGCGCCCTCGGCCCACTCATTCCACGCGTTGATGAACACCATCCGCCGGTCGGCCGGCACCGCGGCCAGGCGCGTGTGCACGGTGGTCGACAACCAATCGCCATAACCGCGCGGTGAGGCATGCAGGTAGACGCGGCCCTTTCCGGAACGGCGCGCTTCGTTATCCCAGCCGGGGTTGACCCCCGGATAAAGTGTGTAGGCCGGTAGCGGGCGCGCGGCGATTTCTGCGGCCAGCTCACGCCAGTCGCGCACGTCGCCCTCGAAATCCGGGTTGATCAGGTACTGGTTGGCCGTAAGCGAGCGCGGGTTGCTCATGTTCGGCGGGAACTCGACGGCCGCGTCGAAGCCGATGTCGCGTGGATCCGGGCGTTCAAAGCCCTGCACATACGCCAGGTGGATTTCGCCGATGCCGTTGTCCATGCACCACTGCCGCCAGCGCTGGGCGGTGGCGCGTGCATCGGGCAGCAGGTGCGGACGGTAGACCAGCAGCATGGGCTTACCGTCCACCTTCAGTGCTCGGCGATCCCGCAGGTAGTCGGCGACGTGGGCGATGAAGGCTAGATCATCTTCGGCGCTGTGCTGCTGTCCGATCAGGATGTCCTCGTCCCGACCGTCCCAGCGCCGGGCCCAGTTCTCGTTGGCCCAGCACAGGCAGAACGGCAGGTCGATGCTGTCATCGGCCAGCCACTGCCGCAGCGGGTCCTCCATCAACGTGGTGCCGCTGAACCAGTAGTAGTAGAAGCAGAATGCGCCGATGCCGTACTCGCCGGCCAGTTGCGCCTGGTCGCGCATGATCTGCGGGTTGCGCAGATCATAGAACCCGAGGTCAGCAGGCAGGCGCGGCTGGATGTGGCCCTCGAACTGGGGCAGGGCGCGGGTGACATTGCGCCATTCGGTAAAGCCCTTGCCCCACCATGCATCGTTCTCGGCGAACGGATGGAACTGTGGCAGGTAAAACGCTACGAGTGTGGCGGGCAGCTGCGGGGGCAAGGCCTCCACCCGATGCGGTACGTAGCCAATCGCGGCCTCATCGGCGCGGTGCAGCAGGCGATGGGCGGTCGCTCCCGCGGCATCGATCCGGCCGCGCGGCGGAGGCGGGACCCAGTCGCCGTGATCGCGAAGGAAACGCGCTCGAAGCCGATCGCGCTGGTCATCGGACAGTGGCAACGCCCGAAATCCGGTGCGGAGCGCCACGAAGAGCGCCTGGCGCAGCCTGGCCTTGATCGTGCTCACGCGCGACGGACCTCGATCCAGGGAAAAACGACAGCAGGCATGCGGGCTCCAGCGGCACAACGGGGTGGCCGCCATTCTCGGGGTTTGCCTGCGCACGGGCAAATCCGCACGTGCTAGCGTTCCCCCATGGATCTCCACCTCCCCGACGCCCAGGTGCACTGGCACCGTCACTGGCTCTCCCGCGACACCGCCGACACCCTCCAGCGCACGCTCCGCGACGACGTCCCGTGGGAGGTGCACAGGATCCGCATGTTCGGCCGCCAGGTCGATTCCCCGCGCCTGAGCTGCTGGATGGGCGACCCGGCCGCGCGTTACCGCTATTCCGGTACCGAGTTCGTGCCGCAGCCCTGGCATCCGGCGCTGCTGCCGGTGCGCGATCAGCTGGCGGCCTGCTGTGGCCATGCGTTCAACAGCGTGCTGCTCAACCGCTACCGCGATGGCGATGATGGGATGGGCTGGCACAGCGACAACGAGCCCGAACTGGGGCCGGCACCGGTGATCGCGTCATTGAGTCTGGGCGCGGCGCGGCGGTTCCTGCTGCGGCGCCGGGACGACCATGCGAAGAAGGCCGAGGTCCTGCTGGACCATGGCGATCTGCTGTTGATGGGCGGGCAGACCCAGCGCCATTACCAGCATTCGCTGCCGAAGAGCGCCCGGCCGCTGGCCGAGCGCCTGAATCTCACGTTCCGCTGGATCAACGCACCCGGGCAGGGGTGACCGCGCTGCGGGCGTGATCCTGCTCGCCGGTCACCAGCGTCCAGCCCACCACGTTCGTGGTCAGTGTCTGCAGCCCCTGTTCCAGCGCGGCGGTGACCTGGGCGACGTCGGTGCTGCCGACCGGGTTTTCCTGGCGGAAGGTGCGGTCGGCGACCACGCGCTGGTCGATCACGTGGATCAGCTTGGCGTTGACTTCGATCAGCGCGGTCGGCGTAGCCTGGCCGCGGTAGTCGGCTTCGAAGCGGCGCACGTCCATGGCCAGTTTGTAGTCGGCCCGGATGCCGGTGGTGACCCGGGCCACCCCGTTGATGCGGCCGGAATCCTCGAAACCGCGCACCAGCGCGTCATCGAGCATGTCGGTGGCCGGCTGGGCCCAGCTCACGCCCTTGTAGACCTCCAGTTCGGAGGGAGTCGGGCGCACGTTGATGCGCGGGCTGTCGACCACGCGCGCGGCGCTGGGCTTGACCAGCACCAGTTGCCAATCGACGGTCGGCCAGCTCGGGTCGGCCTGGATGCGGACCACGGGCGAATAGATGGTCACCGCGCTGCGCTCGTTGCTGCCCAGCAGCGAGCAGCCGCCAAGCGCGGCGATCAGGGCGATCGGCAGCAGAGGCCGGAACAAGGTCGGGCGGCTCATTTGGGTTCGAACTCCTTGGGTGCGTCGCGGCCGAGCAGATAACGTGCCGGGTTGTTGTCCAGGCGGTCGCTGACCCGGCGCAGGTCGCGGATCAGGCCGCGCAGCTCGGTCAGGGTCGGGCCGAGCTGGGCCAGGCCATCGTTGGCGAAGCTGTTGATCGCGGCGCGGTTCTCGCCAAGGATCGAGTCGGCGTTGCCGGCGGCGGAGTCCAGCTTGCTCAGCGTGGTTTCCAGCTTGTCCAGGATCGGCGGCAACTGCTGCACCAGGTTCTTGTCCAGGCGCTGGATGGTGCCGTTGGTGCTCTTGAGGGTGACATCCAGGCTGCGCGCGGCGTCGCGCGCGCTGAGCAGCAGCGCCTGGGTGCCCTGGTCGCGGTCGGCCAGGCCGCCGCTGATGGTTTCCAGGTTGGCCAGGGTCGCGTTGATGCTGGCCACGTTGCGGTCGCTCAGCACCTGGTCCATGCGCTCGACGATGCGGTTGGCCACGTCGGTGATGTTCTGCAGCGCCGACGGCGTGGTCGGGATGATCGGGGCAGGGTCCTTGTTGACCGCGGTCAGCGCGGCGGACTGCGGCGTGCCGCCACTGAGCTGGATGATCGACGGGCCGGTCAGGCTGGTGATCGCCAGCTTGGCGCGGGTGTCGGTCTTGACCGGCGTATTGGAGTTCAGCCGGATCCGCGCGACCACCTGGCGCGGATCGTCCGGGACCAGGTTCAACTCGGTGATCGAGCCGACCGCGATGCCGTTGTACTGCACCGGGCTGCCCACCGACAGGCCGGTGACGGCCTCGCGGAACACCACGCGGTATTCCGTCCAGGTGCGGTCGGAGGAGTACTTGGCGGCCCACAGGCCGAAGGCCAGCAGCGCCAGTCCCACCACCAGGGTGAAGGCGCCGATCAGGACGTAATTGGCTTTGGTTTCCATGGCTTACTCACTCTCGTGCTTTGCATCGCGCGCAGCACGCGCGCGCGGTCCGTGGAAGTACTCCTGGATCCACGGGTGGTCCAGTTGTTCGATCTCGTGCAGCGGGGCATTGGCGATGACCTTCTTGTCGGCCAGCACCGCCACCCGGTCACAGATCGCATACAGCGTGTCCAGATCATGTGTGATCAGGAAGACAGTCAGGCCCAGCGCTTCCTGCAGGGTCTTGATCAGGCGGTCGAAGGCGGCCGCGCCGATCGGGTCCAGCCCGGCGGTGGGTTCGTCCAGGAACAGCAGCGGTGGATCCAGCGCCAGCGCACGGGCCAGGCCGGCGCGCTTGCGCATGCCACCGGACAGCTGCGAGGGCAGCTTGTTGATCGCATCGGCGGGCAGGCCGGCCAGCTTCACCTTGAGCAAGGCCAGTTCGTAATGCCAGCGCTCGGGCAGCTCGCCGTGATGTTCCTTCAACGGCACCTGCACGTTCTCGCCCACGGTCAGCGAGGAGAACAGTGCACCATCCTGGAACAGCACGCCGGTATTGCGTTCGATATGCAGGCGGTTGGCCGGGTCGCTGGAGCGGGCATCGACGCCGAGCACCTCGATCTGACCATCGTCAGGCGTGCGCAGGCCGAGGATGCTGCGCATCAACACCGATTTGCCGGTGCCCGAGCCGCCGACCACGCCGAGGATCTCGCCGCGACGCACATCCAGGTCCAGCCCGTCGTGTACCACCTGCGCACCGAAACGGTTGGTCAGCCCGCGCACGCGGATCAGCAATTCGCCGTCATCGCTGGCGGCAGCGTCGCGGTCAGGGGCCGGCGCGGTGTCGGTGATCATCGGTTACCAGCCCATCTTCATGAACCACAGCGCGGCGAACGCGTCGAGGATGATCACCAGCGAAATGGCCTGCACCACGCTGGAGGTGGTGCGCTCGCCGACCGACTGCGCGGTGCCTTCCACCTTCAGGCCTTCCAGGCAGCCGATCAGGCCGATCACCAGCGCGAACACCGGCGCCTTGGACAGGCCCACCAGCATGTTGCGCACTTCCATGGTGTCGTGCATCCGCGCGATGTACATCTGCGGCGGGATATCCAGATCGAACGCACCCACGGTGATGCCACCGGCCAGGCCGGCGACCATCGCGATGAAGGTCAGCAGCGGCAGGGTGATCAGCAGGGCGATCAGCCGCGGCAGCACCAGCAGATCGACCGGGTCCAGGCCCAGCGTCTTCATCGCGTCGATTTCTTCGCGCGCCTTCATCGCACCGATCTGCGCGGTGAACGCACTGGCGGTGCGGCCGGCCAGCACGATCGCGGTCAACAACACGGCGAACTCGCGCAGGAAGGCGATGCTGACCAGTTCGACCACGTAGATCTCGGCGCCGAAGTCGCGCAGGATCGTGGAGCCGAGGAAGGCGATCACCGCACCCACCAGATACGACAGCAGTGCCACCAGCGGCACCGCATCCAGGCCGACCTGTTCCATCTGGGCGACGGTGGCGGTGAGCCGGAAACGGCGCGGTTCCTTGATCAGGCGCGCGCCCTTGACCAGGTTCTCGCCGAGGAAGCTGGCCAGCGCCACGATGTTGTGGCCCATGCCGTGCACGCTGACACCCAGCCGTTCCAGTGCGGCCAGCACGCCGAAGTCGCGCTTGGCCTTGGGCCGGTCGTCGGCGACTTCCTCGATGGTGGAGACCAGCGCACGATGCTCCTCGCGGAACGTCACCGCGTCCTCGCCGAGATCGGCGCGGTGGGCCACGCGCAGCAACTGCAGCACGCCGGCCGAGTCGAGCAGGGTGATCCCGCTGGCGTCCAGACCGGTCACCTTCTCCGGAAGGCCGCGCAGCACCTCGGCCGCGTCCAGCGCGGTGCGTAAAGTCCAATGACCAGACAACCGGATCAGACCGGGGTCTTGGGCATCCTGCTCGAGATGGGGGGCTTGGTCTGAGGTCATGTAGGCGTCCTGCGCGCAGCATAACCTGTCCGGGTGCATGGCTCGCGTATGCGCCGGACCGGGCTGAACGCGTTGCTCGGCAACACCGGGGGCGTCATGCCGCGATGCGATGCCACCGGGATTCTTCAGGCCGGGGCGTGTTCGGGTAATACTACGGCGCATGTCTGCCGACGCCCCCACCATCGTTGCACCACCGGCCACCTACGCACAGCGCGTGGCCTTCGTTTCGGAAATGGCCGGGCGCCTGCACAGCTATGGCACTACCGCGCAGCGGCTGGAAGCCGCCGTGGTCGCGCTGGCGCAGCGGCTGGACCTGGATTGCGAGCCGTGGTCGAACCCGACCGGCCTGATCCTGAGTTTCAGCGACCCGACCAAGGCGATCGGTTCGTCGGACATCACCCGCGTGATCCGGCTGGCGCCGGGCGAGAACGACCTGCATAAACTCAGCATCGCCGACCAGATCACCGATGCGGTGGCCAACGGCACCATGAGCATCGCGCAGGGGCACACCGCGCTGCGCCAGCTGGACAAGGATCCCGGCCGCTGGGGCAAGATCCGCACCATTCTTTCCTACAGTCTGGGCGCAGCGGGCGTGGCCGGCCTGTGGAAACTGCCGTGGCTGGATATCGCCACCGCCGGCGTGATCGGTCTGCTGATCGGCGTCATGGGCATGTATACCGACCGCCGCCCGGCCACGCGCGAGGCCAACGAAGCGTTGGCGGCCCTGCTGGCCGGCTCGGTGGCGACGCTGGTGGCCTCCTTCATCGGGGCGCTCAACCTCAACACGGTGATCATCGCCTCGCTGGTGGTGCTGCTGCCCGGGATGTCGCTGACCAATGCGGTCAATGAGCTGGCCAGCCAGCACTGGGTCTCCGGCACGGCGCGGTTTGCCGGTGCGGTGACCACGATCCTGAAACTGACGGTGGGCGCGGTGATCGCGGTGACCCTGTCCGGCATCGTCGGGCTGGAACCGCTGGTGCGCGCCTCGCGGCCGCAGGCCGATTGGGTCGAGTGGGGCGCGCTGCTGCTGGCCGCGTTCGCGTTCGCGATGTTGTTCAAGGCCAACCGCCGCGATTTCCCCTGGGTGATGGCGGCGGCCGTCGCCGGCTATGCGATCTCCAAATTCGCGGGCCAGGCCTGGGGCATCCCGGCCGGTATTTTCATGTCGGCGATGCTGCTGACCGCCGCCGGCAATCTGTTTGGCCGGCTGGCGCAGCGCCCGGGCGCGATCATCCGCCTGCCCGGCATCATCATGCTCGTGCCCGGCAGTACCAGCCTGCGCGGCGTGCTGACGCTGGTCCAGCAGCAGGACATGAGCGCCGGCCAGACCGTGCTGATGACCGTGCTCAACGTGGTGATGGCGCTGGTGGCCGGCCTGCTGTTCGGCAATCTGCTGATCCCGGCGCGCAAGAATCTTTGACCCTCCCGGTCACCGCGCGCCCCATCAACGGGTACGAAAACGCCGGCGCGAGGCCGGCGTTTTCATGTGCAGCAGTGACTGACCGGCTTACTTCTTGATCAGGAACTCTTCAACCTTCTTGCCCTTGGCAGTATGCGCAGCCAGCCAGCGCGGCTGCTTGCCACGGCCGGTCCAGGTTTCCTTCGGGTTGGCCGGGTTGCGATACTTCGGAGCGACCTTGCCGAGCTTGCGCACGGCCTTGGCCGGGGCCTTGGTGGCCTTGCTCGCGGCACGGCCACGTGCGGCCGGGGCGGCGCCGCCGAACAGTTCTTCCACCGAATAGCCCTGGGCCTTGGCCAGCTTGGTCAGCTGTGCGCGGACCTTGGTGATCGCCGGACGCTTGGCCACGATGGTCTGCTGCTTCTTGGCGTTCTTGATCAGCGCGCCCAGCTCTTTGGCGGACAGGCCGCTCAGGTCGATACTCATCTACTACTCCGCAATATATGAAGGACAGGGTGAGCCGGTCCTTGGCGTCGGAAACAGCATACATTCTCTTTTGCGAAATACACAAACAAACCGGAGTTATTGAAACCGGGTCCGCCATTGAAAAGGCCGGGTTATTCACCCGGCCTTTGTCATTACTTCGTCAATTTTGCCAGCAGCGCGTCCTTGTCGAGGACCTCCGCTTCGGCGGCACTGCGCGCGCGGTACTCGAACGTGCCGGCGGCGACGCCGCGTTCGGACACCACGATCCGGTGCGGGACACCGATCAGTTCCATGTCGGCGAACATCGCGCCCGGGCGCAGGCCGCGGTCATCCAGCGCCACATCCAGGCCGGCGGCCTGCAGCTGCGCAAGCAGCTCGGCGGCGGTGGACGACACGGTCTCGTCCTGCTTCGGATTGATCATGCAGACCACGACCTGCCACGGCGCCATCGCGTCCGGCCAGATAATGCCGGCATCGTCGTGATTCTGTTCGATCGCCGCCGCCACGATGCGCGAAATGCCGATGCCGTAGCAGCCCATCGCCAACACCGCAGCCTTGCCGTTTTCGTCAAGCACGGTCGCATTCAACGCCTGCGCATACTGGCGGCCGAGCTGGAACACATGGCCGACTTCGATGCCGCGCGCGATCTTGAGTTCACCACCATCGGCGGCACGATCACCGGCCTTGGCGTTGCGGATGTCCGCCACTTCCGGTTCGGGCAGGTCGCGGCCCCAGTTGACGCCGGCGATATGGGCACCGGCTTCGTTGGCACCGATGACGAAATCGGCCAGCGCGGCGACGTCGCGGTCGGCCACGATGCGGATCGGCTGGGCCGGATTGAGCGGGCCGAGGAAGCCCGGCTCGCTGCCCAGATGCGTGGCGATCTCCGCCTCGCTGGCCATGCGGTAGCCCTGCAGACCCTCGACCTTGCCCAGCTTGATTTCATTGACGTCGTGATCGCCGCGCACCAGCGCCAGCACGAAGCCGGCCTCGCTCATGATCGCGACCGACTTGACGGTGCGCTCCAGGCCCAGGCCGAGCAGGGCGGCGACGGCTTCGCAGGTCTTCTGCGTGGGCGTATCGATCCTGCGCAGCGCTTCGCTGGCGGCCGGGCGCTCGCCCGGGGCCGCGGCGATGGCCGCTTCCATGTTGGCCGCGTAATCCGAGCCGGTGGAAAACACCAGCGCGTCTTCGCCCGACTCGGCGATCACGTGGAATTCCTGCGAGGCGTCGCCACCGATCGCGCCGGAGTCGGCCTGCACCATGCGGAAATCCAGGCCCAGGCGGGTGAAGATGCGGCTGTAGGCCGACTTCATGTTTTCGTATTCGCGCACCAGGCACGCATCGTGCAGGTGGAAGGAATAGGCATCCTTCATCAGGAATTCGCGCGAGCGCATCACGCCGAAGCGCGGGCGGATCTCATCGCGGAACTTGGTCTGGATCTGGAAGAAATTGACCGGCAGCTGCTTGTAGCTGGACAGCTCCTGGCGCGCGAAGTCAGCGGCAGCCTCTTCCGCGGTCGGGCTGTAGCAGAACACCTGCTCCTTGCGATCCTTGAGCTTCAGCAGCTGCGGGCCGAACTTTTCCCAGCGGCCGGTGGCTTCCCACAGTTCCTTGGGCTGGATGGTCGGAATCTGGAATTCCACCGCGCCGGCCCGCTCCATTTCCTCACGCACGATGCGCTCGACCTTGCGCAGCACGCGCAGGCCCAGCGGCGACCAGGTGTACAGCCCCGAGGCCAGCTTGCGGATCATGCCCGCGCGCAGCATCAAGCGGTGGCTGGTCAGCTCCGCGTCGCTGGGGGTTTCCTTGGTGGTGTGCAGGTGGAACTGGGAGAGGCGCATCGTCGGCTTCGCTGAACGGCAGAAGCCGATATTCTGCCAGTCCGGCCGCCGCGATGGGTGTTGCGGTTGGTTTTGGCCGCCTCGACGGGGCCGGTGGCTCAGGCCTTGGGGGTGCAGTAGGCCTGGATGGCGGCCTCGGCCAGGGTCTTCTGGGCGCTGCGCTGCTCGTCGGTCAGGGCGGTATCGGCCGTGCCGTCGCCATCGGCGTCCTGCATGACCTTGCCCGGCCCGTTGAGCAGGGTGAGATTGCCGCGGGCGTCGGTGCAGGCCTTGTTCTCGGCCGGGGCGGCGGCGGTCTCGCGCGGGAGCGGGTCCCGGTTCTCGACCTGGCGGGCCTCGTACTTCTGCCCGGCCGGTGGCTTCTCCGAATACTGGGTGACGCCGTTGGCATCTTTCCACTTGTAGACAGTGCCGGCGCTGGCCGTGGCGCTGGCGAGCAGCAGCAGGCCGCTCAGACGGGACAGGGCACGCATGGCAACTCCGGGAACGGGGCAGAACCGCGATTGCAGCACCCCGGGCCGGTGCTGGCAAGCTAAACTGGCCGCATGGATCAGATGAAACCCCCGCCGCGCTCGCGCAGCATTTACCTGCTGCCCAACCTGTTCACCACCGCAGGCCTGTTCGCCGGCTTCTACGCGATCATCGCCGCGGCCAACGGCGACTTCGTGAATGCCGCGGTCGCGGTGTTTGTCGCGGCGGTCATGGACGGCCTGGACGGCCGCGTGGCCCGCCTGACCGGCACCAGCAGCGAATTCGGCGTGCAGTACGACTCGCTGGCCGATCTGGTCAGCTTCGGCATGGCCCCGGCCCTGGTGATGTACCACTGGTCGCTGTCCTGGCTGAAGTTCGACGACCCGGTGATGGGCCGCGTCGGCTGGGCGGTCGCCTTCCTGTATGCCGCCTGCGCCGCGCTGCGCCTGGCCCGTTTCAATACCCAGGTCAGCGTGGTCGATAAACGCTGGTTCATCGGCCTGGCCAGCCCGGCCGCCGCGGGCCTGATGATGTCCTTCGTCTGGGCCTTCGCCGATGGCAACCTCGGCTGGGACGGCAACCAGCTGCGCTATGTCGCGCTGGGCGTGACCCTGGTGGCGGCGCTGCTGATGGTGAGCCGGATCCGCTTCTGGAGCTTCAAGGGCAGTGGCGAGAAAGGACCGCGCGCCGATCGCGTGCCGTTCCTGGCGCTGGCCCTGGTGCCGATCGCCATCGCGATCATGGTCATCGATCTGCCGCGCGTGCTGTTCGCGGTAGGCGTGGTTTATGCCTTGTCCGGCCCGTGCTACTGGGCGTGGCAGCGCACCCGCAAGACGGTCGAGCCGAACGCGTGAGCGGGCAGGCGCTGCCGCCATTGTGGTCGCCGGCGCAGCAGTCCTGGCTGCAGGCGATGGGCTATACGGTGTTCGTCGACGGCAGTGTCGAGCCGGAGGCCGCTGCCGTACCTGATGTGCAGCTCAGCGCGGCGCCGCTCGCAGAGTCGTCCGTGCCCGTGCGCCAGTCGCGGCCGGCACCGGCGGTGGATGCGCCCGCACCGGTGCGCCGAAGCGCGCCGCGCACGGTCGAAGAAGGCGCGCCGCCGCCCGTTCCGGCGGCCACGCCGGCACGCGCAGGCGGAGGCCGCCGCGCCGCGGTGCGGATGCCCGATCGCCTGCAGATCGCCCTGCTACGCGCCTCCGGCTGCAACCCGGCCGAGCCGGACACCCAGGCCTTGATGGCCAGCTGGAACCTGGATGAACTGCGCAGCAGCGCCGCCGCCAAGCGCGCGTTGTGGCCGCAGCTGCGCGCCCTGCGCAAACGGGGCCGGTCGTGAGTGCGGTGAGCTCGCCGCGGCCGTTGTCGCTGCGCGCGCTGCGCGAAAGCGACCTCAATGCGGTGATGGCCATCGAGGTACGTGGTTACCCGTACCCGTGGACCCGCGGCATCTTCCAGGACTGCCTGCGTGCCGGTTATCCCGGCCTGGCGATGGAAGAGGACGGCCTGCTGATGGGCTACGGCCTGCTCAGCATCGCCGCCGATGAAGCCCATATCCTCAACATCTGTGTGGACCCGCTGTGCCAGTCCCGTGGCCACGGCCGCTACCTGCTGCGCGCGCTGGTGAAGCTGGCACGCGACCATGGCGCGCACCGCGTGTTCCTGGAAGTGCGCCCGTCCAATACCTCGGCCGTGGCGCTGTACCACAGCGAAGGGTTCAATGAGATCGGCCGCCGGCCGCGCTATTACCCCGCCCGCGACGGGCGCGAGGATGCGCTGGTGATGGCGATCGAGCTGGTCGACGACGACATCCAGGTGATGCCGCCGCTCTGACGTCGCGATGTAGAGCCACCCCATGGGTGGCTGCTGTTCGATCCGGCCCGTACCGGGTGTGGCTGTCGGAGACAGGCGCAGCCACCCATGGGGTGGCTCTACGTGATCCGCAGCACCACTGCCCCGAGCACGATCAGGCCGGCGGCGATCCAGCGCTGGCAGGTGACCCGTTCGTGCAGGATCCAGGCCGAGATCAGGATGCCGAACAGGATCGAGGTTTCGCGCAGCGCGGCGATCATCGCAACCGGCGCCACGGTCATGGCCCACAGCGCCAGGCCGTAGGAGATCAGTGTCCCGAACCCGCCCACGATGCCGTAGGCCCAGTTGCGGCGCGCATAGTCACGCAGCGCGCCGGCGCGGGTGCACAGCGCCCACAGGGGCAGGGGCAGGCCGGAGAGCAGGAACAGCCACAGGGTGTAACTCACCGCCGCGCCCGAGTGGCGCGCGCCCCAGGCATCGACCAAGGTGTAGGTGGCGATGACGCCGGCATTGAGCAACGGCAGCCACAGATGCTGGCGCGAGGTGCCGCGGGTCATGCACAGGATGCCCAGGCAGATCAGCGCGATTCCGCTCCACGCGGTCCACGCCAGGCGCTCACCCAGAAACAGCGTGCTGATCAGCGCCACCAGGATCGGCGCGCAGCCGCGCATCAGCGGGTAGGACGCGCTCATGTCGGTCAATTGGTAGGTACGTGCGACGAGGACGTAATACCCGACCTGGAGCAGGGTCGAGGTCGCCAGCCATGGCCAGCTCTGCGCGGCGGGTGTGGGCATGAACGGCAGCGCGATCGCGGCGATCACCGCCGCCGAGCCGGTGACCAGGATCGTGGTCAGCAGCGTGTCGGTGCCGCGTTTGACGATCGCGTTCCAGCTGGCATGCAGCAGGGCGGCGAACAGCACGATGCAGAAGAGGGACAGCGACATCGTGTCGGCGGTCATTCAATCCGTGGACGAACCCGCATCATGCCGCAGATGGGCAGGCATCGGGCCCGTAACCGCGCGGGCGGGCCCTACCTACGTTATCGGCCCAGGGTAGAGCCACCCCATGGGTGGCTGCACGCCATCCCGCCCCGGAAGGCAGCCACGCATGGCGTGGCTCTACCCTGGCCCCGCAGAAGCAGCCACGCATGGCGTGGCTCTACCCTGGCCCCGCAGAAGCAGCCACGCATGGCGTGGCTCTACCCGTGCGCTTACAGCTTCGCGCGCTGCGAGCGCAGGCCATCCAGCTGGGCGGTCCATTCGACCAGGCGCACGCGCTCCTGCTCGACCACGGCCGCGGGCACCTTGTCGGTGAACTTGGCCAGCTTGGTCTCGCTCTTTTCCTTCTCCGATTCCACCCGGGCGATTTCCTTGTCCAGGCGCGCGCGTTCGGCGCCCAGATCGACCAGGCCCTCCAGCGGCACCAGCAGGGTGAGATCGCCCACGATCGCAGCGGCGGCCGGCGGCGTGTCGCTGCCGTTGGCCAGCCATTCGATGCGCTCCAGCTTGAGCAGGAACGACAGCGACGAGGTGAAACGGGTCATGCGCGCGCGGTCGTCGTCGTTGCCACCCTGCAGCAGCAGCGGCACCAGCTTGGACGGCGGCACGTTCAACTCGCTGCGCACGCGGCGCAGCGCGTTGACCATCGACTTCAGCCATTCCACGTCGGCTTCGGCACGGGCGAAATCACCCGCGAACTCCTCGGCGGTCGGGTACGGACGCAGTGAGATGGTGTCGTCGGTGATGCCCAGGCGCGGGGCGACCTGGCGCCACAGCTGCTCGGTGACGAACGGGGTCAGCGGGTGCAGCAGGCGCAGCAGCGCTTCGAGCACGTACAGCAGGGTGTGGCGGGTGCTGTTGGCATCGTCGGCGTCGGCACCGTTGAGGGCCGGCTTGGTCAGTTCCAGGAACCAATCGCAGAACTCGTTCCAGGCGAATTCGTACAGGCACTGCGCCAGCAGATCGAAGCGGTAGTTGGCGTAATGCGTCTGCGCTTCGGCCGAGACCGCGGCCAGGCGTGCCAGAATCCAGCGCTCGGCATCGGTACGCGGCTGCGGCACGCCGGTGAAGCTGCTGCCCTCGGTGTTCATCAGGGTGAAGCGGCTGGCGTTCCACAGCTTGTTGCAGAAGTTCTTGTAGCCCTCGGCGCGGTTCATGTCGAACTTGATATCGCGGCCGTGGGTGGCCAGCGCGGCGATGGTGAAGCGCAGTGCATCGGCACCGTGGGCGATGATGCCCTCGGGGAATTCGCGGCGGGTCGCCTTCTCGATCTTCGGCGCGTCCTTGGGCTTCATCAGGCCGGTGGTGCGCTTGGCGACCAGGTCCTCGATGGAGATGCCATCGATGATGTCCAGCGGGTCGAGCACGTTGCCCTTGGACTTGGACATCTTCTGGCCCTGCGCATCGCGGATCAGGCCGGTGATGTAGACGTCCTTGAACGGAATCTTCCCGGTGAAGCTGTCGGTGGCCATGATCATGCGGGCCACCCAGAAGAAGATGATGTCGAACCCGGTGATCAGCACCGACGACGGCAGGTAGCGCTCGAAACCGCGCGCGTCCATCGCCTGCTCGTTCGGCCAGCCCAGCGTGGAGAACGGCCACAGCTGCGAGGAGAACCAGGTCTCCAGCACGTCGCTGTCCTGGTGCAGGGCGAGATCGGCGGCAAGATTGTTCTTCGCGCGTGCTTCGGCTTCGTCGCGGCCGACATAGCAGTTGCCCGCGTCGTCGAACCACGCCGGAATGCGGTGGCCCCACCACAGCTGGCGGCTGATGCACCAATCCTGGATGTTCTCCATCCAGTGGCGGTAGGTGTTGATCCAGTTGGCCGGGACGAACTGGATGCTGCCGTTCTCGACCAGCTCCAGGCCGCGCTTGGCCAGCACGTCCATCTTCACGAACCACTGGTCGGTGAGGTACGGCTCGATCACCTGCTGGGTGCGATCGCCACGCGGCACCTGCAGCTTGTGTGCACGGGTCTCGACCAGGATGCCCAGATCTTCCAGCTCGGCCAGGATCACCTTGCGCGCTTCGTAACGGTCCAGCCCGCGGTACTTCTCCGGGGCGTTGTCGTTGATCGCCGCCACCGGGGTGAACAGGTTGATCATCGGCAGGTTGTGGCGCAGGCCGACCTGGTAATCGTTGAAATCGTGCGCGGGGGTGACCTTGACCACACCGGTACCGAACTCGCGGTCGACGTAATCATCGGCGATCACCGGGATCTCGCGGTCGGTCAGCGGCAGCTTGACCATTTTGCCGATCAGATGCGCATAGCGCTCGTCTTCCGGGTGCACCATCACGGCGGTATCGCCGAGCATGGTTTCCGGGCGGGTGGTGGCCACGGTCAGGGTGCCGCTGCCATCGGCCAGCGGGTAGCTGATCGACCACAGGAAGCCGTCTTCCTCAACGCTTTCCACTTCCAGATCGGAGATGGCGGTCTTCAGCACCGGATCCCAGTTGACCAGGCGCTGGCCACGGTAGATCAGGCCCTGCTCGTGCCAGCGCACAAACGCCTCGACCACCGCTTCGGACGGCTGCGGGTCCATGGTGAAGGTGCTGCGCGACCAGTCGCTGGAGGTGCCCAGGCGGCGCATCTGGCGCTCGATGGTGTCACCGGACTGCGCCTTCCACTCCCACACCTTCTCGATGAAGCCGTCGCGGCCCAGCGAATCGCGGGTCTCACCGGTGTTGGCCAGCGCCAGGTTGCGCGACACCACCATTTCGGTGGCGATGCCGGCGTGGTCGGTGCCGACCTGCCACAACGTGTCGTAGCCGCGCATGCGGTGGTAGCGCACCAGCGCATCCATCAGGGTCTGCTGGAAGGCATGGCCCATGTGCAGCGTGCCGGTCACGTTCGGCGGCGGCAGCAGGATGGTGTACGGCTCGCCCTTGCCGGACGGCTTGAAATGGCCGGCCTTCTCCCACGCGTCGTACAGCGCGGTTTCAAAGGTTTTCGGGTCGTAGCTGGAGGCGAGTTGGGTCATGCGGGAACCAGGATCGAATACGGAAGGTGGGGGTGCCGGAAGCTCAGCGCCCGAAGGCGCGGCGGATCTTCTGGTCGGTATGGAACTGTGAGACCGCGTAGGCGGCCCAGATCGCGGCGGGCAGCCAGCCAGACAAGGACAGCCGACTGACAGTCGGCTCTACCTTCGAGACGTTGAGGATGCCTGCGATCGGGCGGCCGATGGTGAAGAAGGCGAACCAGGGAAAGATCAGGGCGATCAACAGGCGCATCAAGGGTCTCCGGGGGCGGCGGCGACCGGACGGGCGCCGCGCGGGTTACATGTCGTACTTGTTCAGGTCAAAGCCCAGTGCCTTGTACTGGCGCCAGCGTTCGCGCAGCGGTTCGCGCGCCTCGGGGTCAGCCGGCACCACTTCCAGCACGCGGTCGCAGGCTGCCAGATAGGGATCGTCGCGCAGGTTGATCACCAGCGGCCGGGCCGGGGCCTCGGTGCCGGGCACGGCGATCAGCACCAGCGCCTCTTCCTCGTCCATGTCTTCGCCGGCGATCTGGTGCGGGATGTAGGCATCGTTGTCGAACGCCCACAGCAGCTCGTCCAGCTCTTCGGCCTGGGCCTGGTCGCGTGCCAGCACCAGGGTGAACAGCCCGGCGTCATTGGCCTTGCGGGCCAGTTCGCAGACCAGGCGCAATGGCTCGGTCAGGAAGCGGGGCTTGGCGATCAGGTAGAAATCAGCACGGGACATGGCAGGGCCTGGAGCGGAGGGAGAACCCGGCGCCAGGCCGGGCGGGACCGCGGCCACCCGCAGGCGGCCGCGATCGGGCAGGGCATCAGGCGCGGGCGACCTGGTCCAGCAGCCACTGGCTCAGCAGGCCGACCGGGCGGCCGGTGGCCATGCCGCGCTTGCCTTCGTCGCTGGCCACGCCGGCGATGTCCAGATGGGCCCAGCGCTGGCCTTCGGCGAAGCGCGACAGGAAACAGCCCGCGGTGATCGCACCGGCCCAGCGGCCGCCAATGTTGTAGATATCGGCGAAGCTGGAATCCAGCATGGGCTGGTACTCGTCCCACAGCGGCAGGCGCCAGGCGCGGTCGAACACGTGCTCACCGGCGGCCAGCAGCTCGTTGGCCAGGTCGTCGTGCTTGGTCATCAGGCCAGCGGTCTGGTGGCCCAGCGCGACCAGGCAGGCACCGGTCAGGGTGGCCACGTCGATCAGCGCGGCCGGCTCGAAGCGCTGCGCGTAGGTCAGGGCGTCGCACAGGATCAGGCGGCCTTCGGCGTCGGTGTTGCCCACTTCGATGGTCTTGCCCGACATCGAGGTGATCACGTCCGAGGGGCGGTAGGCATTGCA
>Ga0308167_1001350_pt1 | contig 29424 bp, 25 predicted proteins | sample PhyCR1_2_FD_202138 | JGI IMG/M metagenome (GOLD analysis project Ga0308167, IMG submission 202138) | Phyllosphere microbial communities from UC Gill Tract Community Farm, Albany, California, United States - DLSLRC.R1 | ecosystem: Host-associated > Plants > Phyllosphere > Unclassified | place... | reverse complement strand
CTCGACGTCGCGCATCATGGACCCCCGCTACTTGGGCGAGGACCACTACCGCGTCGCCACCACGGTCAAGCAGATCCTCCAGAAGAACAAGGAACTGCAGGAGATCATCGCCATCCTCGGCGTCGACGAGCTCTCCGAAGAGGACAAGATCGTCGTGTCGCGTGCACGCCGCATCCAGCAGTTCCTCTCGCAGAACACCTACATGGCCAAGAAGTTCACGGGTGTCGAGGGTTCGACCGTCCCGCTGAAGGAGACCATCGAGTCCTTCGATGCGATCACCCGCGGTGACTTCGACCACGTCGCCGAGCAGGCCTTCTTCAACGTCGGTGGCATCTCCGACGTCGAAGAGCAGTGGGCCAAGATCCAGAAGGAGAACGGCTGACCATGGCATTGCATGTCAGCCTCGTCTCCGCGGATGCGGAGGTCTGGACGGGAGAGGCGAGCCTCGTGGTCGCCAAGACCGTCGAGGGTGAGATCGGCTTCATGACCGGCCACGAGCCGGTTCTGGCCATCCTCGCCGAAGGCCAGGTCCGCATCACTCAGACGGATGGCACCAAGGTGCTCGCCAACGCGCAGGACGGCTTCCTCTCGATGGAGGGCGACGTCCTGACGATCGTGGCAGGCAACGCGGCTCTCATCGCCTGAGCAGTTCAGTTCATCGCGTCCGCCTCGACCCCTCCGGGGGTCGGGGCGGACGCGTCTGTATCACCGAGGTGTCATGAAGATTCTGCTGCCCCCGTCAGAGACGAAGCGATCCGGAGGCGACGGTGCCCCTCTCGACCTGGGCGCGCTCGCGCTTCCGGGCCTCGGCGCGAAGCGTCACGAGGTGATCGACGCTCTCGTCGATCTTGCAGGAGACGAAGAGCACGCGCGGAAAGTGCTGAAACTCAGCCCGAAGCAGGCCGGCGATGTCGCGCACAATCGGATGCTGCGCTCCGCGGCGACCATGCCGGCGGTCAACCGTTACACCGGCGTCCTGTATGACGCGCTCGACGCGGGCAGTCTCGCTCCCGCATCCCGTCGCTGGCTCGGCGCACACGTGTGGATCCACTCGGCCCCGCTCGGCCCGGTAGGCGCTCTCGATCCCATACCGCCGTACCGACTCGCTGCAGGGATATCGCTTCCAGGTCTGCCCGCGCTGCGCCGACACTGGGCAGACGCCACCATGGAGGCGATAGCGGGGGAGGACCCCGACTTCGTCCTCGATCTGCGCAGCGAGGCCTACGTCGCGCTCGGCCCGGTGCCGCACGCCGTCGCCTCCTGCTACGTGCGAGTCGTGACGGAGCACGGTCGCGCTCTCAACCACTTCAACAAGAAGTCCAAGGGGCTCCTCGTGCGGGCTCTCGCCGAGGACCGCCCCCGCATCCGGTCGCTTCGGACGCTGGAGACGTGGACCGGTGGCCGGGGACTCGTTCTCCGCCGCACCGACGAACCCGGTGTCGTGGAGCTCGTCGTCGCGGAATGACCGAGCATGTCGCGCAGGGAGTTCTCCGCGCGTGTGTCGTTGCCCCAAATATCAGCACACCGATATGGTTGGTGTCGCGGCGCGCACAGCGTCAGCTCCATCGGATCCGGAGGGGATCATGTACAACGACTATTACGACAACGGGGCGGCTATCGCCGGCCTCTTCGTCGTCTTCTTGATCAGTCTGCTCTTCGCACTGGCGTTCTATGTGATCTCGTCGATCTTCCTGATGAAGATCTTCGAAAAGGCGGGCGTGCAGGGCAAGTGGCGCGCGTGGGTTCCCGTGTACAACACGATGATCTTCGCGAAGCTCGGAGACATCTCGCCGTGGGTCGTCCTGATCGGCATCGGGCTCTCGTTCATCCCGTACCTCAACTTCCTGACGGGTATCGCGCTCGCGGTCGTCCTCGCTCTCGCTGCATGGCGTGTCGGACTCAAGCTGCAGAAGGACGCTGTCTGGGTCGTCCTGTTCGTTCTGCTCTCGATCGTCTGGTACGGCATCAACGCCTTCGACAAGTCCCGCTGGAACCCGAACATCGTTCCCGCTCCGTGGGCAGGGAACAGCTTCCTCGCTGACTCCACCGTCTGGGACGGCGTGCCCGTGCAGCCGCGCCCGGTCGCGGGCCCCGGCTACGGCGCTCCGCAGGGCTACGGCGCTCCTCAGCAGGGCTATGCGCCTCCCGCGCCGCAGGGCTACACTCCGCCCGCTCAGCCCGGCTACGCCCCGCCGGCTCAGCCTGCCCAGCCCGGCTACGCACCGCCGGCGGCACCGTCGTCCCCGGCCGCACCCGGCGTTCCGCCCGCTGCGCCGTCGACACCCCCGACGGCTCCGCCCGCTCCGCCCGCAGCGCCCCCGGCAGCTCCGCAGGTTCCGCCCACGGACCCCACGCAGCCCCCGGCCTGATCTGACGCGACACAGAGCCCTCGACTTCGGTCGGGGGCTCTGTGCTGTACGGAGACGACGCTCTGTGGCTCAGAGCACCGGTTGAAGACGATAACGTGGAGGCATGGTCATGTCGCAGCCCCGGGACGGCGCCGCTCGACTGCGAGCGGCCTCCACGGGCGCGAGTGCCACCGTGGCACCGTCCACTACGATGTGTGAGTGTCCTGGGGGACCCCGACCCGCAGGCGATCCGGAGGCGATGAGTGGCTGAGACGACGACGAAGACGCACAGCGTCAGGGTTGCGCAGCGTTCGCTGTTGCTCTCCTGGGCGGGTGTCACTGATGTGGGGCGCCGCCGTGAGACGAATCAGGATGCGTTCTTCGCGGACTACCCGCTGTTCATCGTCGCCGACGGCATGGGGGGTCATGCCGGTGGAGAGATCGCGAGCCGGAGCACGGTCAGACGACTCGATGCGGTCGTCGCCGCCGGCGCGGTCGATCGCGGAGCCATCGAGGGAGCGCTTCAGCTGGCCGTCGCCGACATCGCCGACCACCCCGAGACCACCGATGAAGGCACCGGCACCACCCTCACCGGGGTCTTCCTCGAGTTCGAGGGGGACGAGCCGCACTGGACCTCGCTCAACATCGGCGACTCGCGTGTGTACCTTCTCCGGGACGAACGTCTGGTGCAGATCACCACCGACCACTCGGTCGTCCAGGAGCTCATCGCCGCTGGCAAGATCAGCCCCGAAGAGGCCGAGGGTCACCCCTACAGCAATGTGATCACACGAGCGGTGGGAGCGAGTGAACTCACTGCACCCGACTACGTCACTCTCGATGTCCGCCCGGGCGACCGGTTCGTGATCTGCTCGGACGGGCTGACGAAAGAGCTCACCGACTACGGCATCCAGCATTTCCTCCGTGAGAACGCCGATCCTGCCGCTGCCGTCGATGCGATGCTCGCGGCTGCGTTGGAGAACGGTGGCCGCGACAATGTGACGCTCGTCATCGTGCAGATCGAGGACGAGTCCTCTTCGGCGCCTGACGAGGCCCCCTCCGTAGCGGACGAGTCCTCCTCCACACAGGGCGAATCCTCCGAATAACGTCCGATCCCTGTGGAGGGCGCTCACTGGGCCCCTCCCGCGCGGTCCACTGGGGGCATGGATTCTCTGCCCATAGCGATCCCCGCCGCCCCCGTGCCCGCACGCAGACCGCCGACGCCGTTCATCGCGGCGCTCGTGCCCGTCGCCGCCGGGGTGGTGCTCTGGCTCGTCACCGGTTCCCTGTTCTCGCTGTGCTTCGCAGCCCTCGGACCTCTGATGATCCTCGCGTCGCTGATCGACGGGTCGCGCTCCCGGCGAAAGGCGTTCCGCGTCGCGGAGGCCGAGAGCGCGGCGGCGTGGTCGCTCGCGGAAGCGCAGCTGTCACGGCTCCATGATGACGAGCGTCAGATGCGATGGCACCGTCATCCCGATGCGGCCGCAGGTCTGGCGCAACCTCCGCTGCGCGGCCTCGAGCCACCGGACGCCGACACCGAGATCGTCGTCGGCAGCGGTGTCGGCACCAGCGGTGTGCGGGCGTCGGGAGGCGACGGGGAACGCGAACGAGACTTCAAGACGCGATGCGCCAGGGTCGAGAACGTACCGATGACGGTTCCGCTCAGCAGTGGCCTCGGTCTGCGCGGTGCGCACCCCGTCGTCGCCTCCGTAGCGAGAGCCCTCGTGGTGCAGCTGTGTGTGAGATTCGGAGCTGCGCAGATGTCGATCGTCGGCCCACATCTCGAGGAGCTGGGGGTCGCGCGGTTTCCGCAGGCGCGCTTCACGCGGCGCGGGTCGCTCCGCGTCGCGGTGGCGCGAAGCGGGGACCCCCGGCCGGCGGCTGACGCCGTGATCTGGCTGCTCGGACGCGGCGAGGATGTCCCCGAGGGAATCACCACGGTCATCGACATCGTCGAGCCGCACCGCGCGAGCGTGCGCACACCGCAGGGGATCGTCGAGGTCTCCACTGAATGCGTGTCCCGCGATCAGGCGATCGCGACCGCAGAAGAGAGCTCGGTCGAGGGCGATGAGCTGGACTCGCTCCCGAGCAGGGTGGCACTGAGCGACCTCCGCCAGCCCGAGTCGCAGGTCGGTCTCGCTGCGGTGGTGGGCCGCGGCGAACACGCCGACGTCCTGCTCGACATCGTCGACGACGGGCCGCACGCCATAGTGACCGGCACGACGGGCAGCGGCAAGAGCGAGCTGCTGGTGTCGTGGGTGACAGCCATGGCGAGCAGCCATGGGCCGGATCGAGTGACTTTCGTCCTGGCGGATTTCAAAGGGGGGACGGCTTTCGAGCCGCTTCGGACGCTTCCGCAGGTGGCAGCGGTCATCACGGATCTCGATGAGGAGGGAGCGCGCAGAGGAGTCTCGAGCCTGACCGCAGAGCTGCGCCGCCGTGAGTCCGTCCTCGCAGAGGCCGGCGCACGTGATGTGCGGGAGATCGGAATGGCGAGGCTGGTGATCGTGGTCGACGAGTTCGCGGCGTTGCTTCAGGATCATGCCGACCTCGGTGCCGTGTTCACCGATATCGCTGCTCGGGGCAGAGCCCTCGGTATGCATCTGATCCTCGGAACCCAGCGCGCTTCCGGCGTGATCCGCGATGCGCTGGCAGCCAACTGCCCGCTTCGAGTGAGCCTGCGTGTTGCTGACGCCGCAGACAGCCGCGCCGTGATCGGCACCGACGGTGCGGCTGAGCTTCCCGGCGGGGTGGAGTCCAGGGGACTGGCGCTGGTCCGTCGTCCCCAGGATGCGGAACCGACGGCGATGAGAGTGGCGCTGACGGGCGCGGCCGACCTGAGAGCCATCGCCATGAGATGGGCCGACGCCGAAAGCCCGCACAGCCCGTGGCTGCCCGTGCTTCCGCGTATGCTCCCACTGGCCACGCTTCAGGTGGAGACGCGGGAGGGCGATGCCGTTCTGGGGCGAGCCGACGAGCCGGAGCGTCAGCGCCAGCCGCTCGTGTTCCTCTCAATCGGGTCCGATCGTGGCATCGTGCTCCTGGGCGGGCCGGGGTCGGGGCGTACCTCGGCTCTGCGTGCGCTGGCCAAGCAGCACGCAGACCCGCTCTGGATACCGTCCGACCCGGAGCACGCCTGGGACGCCGTCGTCGCTCTGGCGGCAGACGGATCGCGCGGCGCAGGTCTCGTTCTCTGCGACGACATCGACGTCAGGATCAGCGAGCTGCCTGTGGAATACGGTCAGCATGTCGCGCAGCTCTGGGATCAGATCCTGCGGCACGGTTCCCGTACCACCTTCGTGCTCACGGCGACGAGAGCGGCGGGGCCCATCGGTCGGCTTCTCGATGCGCTGCCACGCCGGGGGCTCCTGAGGATGCCGAGCCGTGTCGATCATCTCGCCGCAGGCGGCGAGTCCGACGGTTTCGATCGAGACCGACCGCCGGGGCGGATGCGGATGGGAGATCGAGAGATCCAGCTGGTCTGGGTACCCGAGGAGCGACTGCGATCGTCAGGCCCTGCCCACGGTGCCTCTCGGTATCGGCAGGACAGCGGTTGGTCGCCGCGATGCGCTCTCACGGCGCTCGTCACCGCGGGGGTGCCGACGGTCGCCGAATCGCTGGCCGCCGCGCACCCAGGATGCGATGTCGTGGCGCTCTCGGGTGAACCTCGCGACCTCACGACGTCGACACATCCGACCATAGTGATCGGCGACGCGGACGCGTGGCAACGGAACTGGCCGCTGTGGCAACGGGTGCGCCGAGAGGGTGAGACTCTCATCCGGGCAGAGAACGCCGCCGAGCTGCGGCAGCTCGCGGGCGTGCGAGAACTCCCGCCCTACGCGCGACCGCATGCCGGACGTGCCTGGTCGCTGATCGGTGACGTCGGGCCTCGTCGTGTCGTGGTCCCGGCATTGGCGTCCGGGCGATGAGCAGCGGTACGTCGTATGGTCAGATGCCGCTGCCGGGGCGCACGGCTCCGACCTCCGCGCCGCCACCGAGCACCTCGAGAGGCAGAGCGGCGGCGAGAGTCGCGACCTCGGAGTCGGTGAGCCCGCCTGCGCGTGCGAGCAGAGTCGCGGCCACGATGGTCGATGCGCGTGCGCCGCCGTCGAGCATCTTCAGCGCCACGGTCGTTCCGTTCGGAGCGACCATGACCATGACGCCCTCTGCGCCGCCCTTCGCGAACACCCCGAGCTTCTCGATCGCGATGGTGTCAGGGCGACCGGGGCCGTCGATGGTCCAGGGGTGCTCGCGCACCGCGCGCACCAGAGATCCTGCGACCCGATGCAGGGCGAACGGAGAGCGATCGGAAGCGGTGCCGATCCGGTGGATCGAACGGGCGAGACCCGTCAGCGTGATCGCGTAGACCGGGGCGCCGCATCCGTCGATCGCCGTGTGGGCGACCTTCTCGCCGGTCAGCCGCTCGATGACCTCGCGGATGTGCAGCTGCAGCGGGTGAGTCGGGTCGAGGTAGCTGTCGGTGGGCCAGCCGGTCGCGACGCAGGCGCGAAGCATCGCCGCATGCTTGCCGGAGCAGTTCATGCGGATGCGGGTCTGCGCACCGTGCTCGCGCACGAGCTCGTCACGGGCGGACGTATCGCCGGGCCACGCCGGCGGGCAACCCAGGTGGTCCTCGGTGAGGCCGCCCTCGGTGAGGACGTCGCGGACGACCGCGGCATGACGGTCGGTGCCGCTGTGGCTCGCGGTGGACATGGCGAGCTGCGCGCCCTCCAGAGCGGCTCCTGCGGTGATGCACGCCACGGCCTGCAACGGCTTGAGGCTGGAGCGAGGCAGGATCAGAGCGTCCGCGTTCCCATAGCGCGCGACGATGTCGCCATCGGGCGAGAGCACCACCGCTGCTCCCGCGTGGCGGGACTCGATGAATCCGCTCCGTTCGACGACGGCGAGTTCCACGGCATCTTGAACGGTGAGAGTCTCCAGCACCTCCCAAGGATATCGTCGGTTGGGTGCACGCAGTGCCAAGCACGGGGATCGTCGAGGGCTTCCTGGTGGCAGACTGTCGACATGGCAGATAGACCAGTGCCGCTCGGCGAGCATCGCTATTCACTCAGCTCCACCTGGACCGGCAACTCCGGCACCGGCACCAGCGGCTATCGCGAATATCGTCGCGATGTCACGCTGGAGGTCGCGGGCAAGCCCGACATCCTCGCCTCAGCCGACAAGCCGTTCCGTGGCGATCCGTCGCGGTGGAATCCCGAGGATCTGCTGCTCGCCTCGCTCTCCGAGTGCCATCTGCTCTCCTACCTGCACGCCTGCGTCACTGCAGGCGTCGTCGTCGTCTCCTATCGGGACTCGGCTTCGGGGATGATGCGGGAGGACGGGAAAGGCGGCGGCGCGTTCGTCGAGGTGATGCTGCGTCCGGAGGTGGTCGTCGCGGATGTGTCGATGATCGACGCGGCCGAGCGTGCTCATGCGCAGGCCAACGAATGGTGCTTCATCGCGAACTCGATGAACTTCCCGGTGCGGCACGAGGCGTCGGTGCGCGCAGAGACGGACTGAGCGGTCGGTCCGCGTCAGCGGCGTTCGTGGGGGAGCGCCTGCTTGATCTTCTCGATCGTGCTCTGCGCGGGAGCCTCGTTGTAGGCGTCGGCAAGCTCCTGGCCGGACAGGGCATGGATCGCGGCCATGATCTCGTCCGTCGCGAGTCTGCGGGCGCGACCGCTCGTGGCGGGGCCGTGGGGCGAGAGGTCGAGCGGTTCGCCGAAGCGCACCGTGATGCGTTCCTTCAGAGTGGGCATCTTGGCGCCGACGGGCATGACCTTGTCCGTGCCGATCAATCCGACCGGGACGACAGGTGCTCCGGTCTGCAGCGCAAGGAAGGCCACACCCGTGCGCCCCTTGTACAGGCGTCCGTCGGTCGAACGCGTGCCCTCGGGGTAGAGAGCGACGGCGAGGCCCTCGTCGAGCAGCTGGCGTTGCACGTCGAGGGCGTCGAGGGCGGCCTTGCCCGCACCACGGCGCACGGAGATGGCGCCGATGGACTCGAAGAACGTCTTGCTGAGCCAGCCCTTGAACCCCGTCCCCTCGAAATAGGTGGACTTCGCCAGAAAATGCACGGGACGCGGAGAGGCCACCGGAATCGCGATCGAGTCGATGAAGGAGAGGTGATTGCTCGCGAAGATCACCGCGCCGTCCTTCGGGACGTTCTCCCTGCCCTCGATGCGTGGGCGGTAGATCGTGCGCGCGAGCGGGGTGATGAGGCTGCGACCGAGCGCATAGGCGAAGCCTGCGTGACGAGGCTTCTCAGTCTCTGCGGGCGAAGTTTCGGGCTCCACGGACTGCTCTGACGTCATCAGAGCAGATTACCCCGGCAATCATGCCGCGGCGGGAATGAAGCGCCAGCGCGCGCCTCCCAGCATCAGCAAAGGGGCGTGAGGGATGATGGGGTGTCCCGCCCGCGATCCTGAGGTTCAACTGTGCGCAAGCGTCCGCTTATCGTCCTGTCCACCGTCGCCGCGGCGACCCTTCTGCTGGCCGGGTGCTCCGGTGGCGCGACTCCGGAGTCGACCGCCACCCCGGATGCCGGCTCCGAGAGCTCCTGCCTCGCTGACATCGCGTCGGGGGCAGGCTCCGATGCCGTGTCCGTCGAGGGATCCGGCGCAGGTGCCAAGGTCTCCGTACCCGAGGGCACGGATCTCGCCGAGGCCGAGCGTTCGGTCGTGGTCGAGGGCGATGGCGACGACGTCATGCCCGGAGACCTCGTGTCGCTGCGCTACCAGCTGATCGACGCCACGACCAACGAAGTGCTCAGCACCTCGGAGCGCGGGCCCGACGGAGTCCTGTCCGCTCTCCTCGCCGTCCAGCAGCCGCAGCAGATCGTCGATCCGACGCAGTCCACCGTCTTCACCGTCGCGGCGGAGTGCCTCCCGATCGGTTCGAGCGTCGTCCTGACCCTTCCTGCAGCGCAGGAGGGCATGAACCCGAGCGTCCTCTACGTCGAGACGATCGAGCAGCTTCCCACGACGGCTTCCGGCTCCGACGTCGATGCGACCGAGGGCATGCCCGTCGTCGAGCTCGACGACGCCGGTTCTCCCACCATCACGATCCCCGACGCCGACGCCCCCACCGAGACGGAGGTGGCCGTCCTCAAGCAGGGTGACGGCGCCGTCGTCGGAGCGGGCGACCTCGTCACGGTGCAGTACCGCGGCGTGAAGTGGTCGGACGGCTCCGAGTTCGACTCGAGCTGGAGCCGGGACGCAGCGCCATCGCAGTTCCCGACCAGCGGAGTGGTCCCCGGGTTCAAGATGGCCCTCGAAGGCCAGAAGGTCGGGTCGCAGGTGGTCGTCGCCATGCCTCCGAAGGACGGCTACGGTGAGGGCGAGAAGAACGACACCGATCTGACCGGAGAGACCCTCGTCTTCGTCGTCGACATCCTCGCGACGACTCCGGTCGAGCAGGCGCCGTAACGCAGACGGGCCGGGGGCTTGCCATAGGCTGGCGGCATGCGTCGCATCATCGTCCTCGGCTCCACCGGCTCCATCGGCACGCAGGCGCTCGACGTCATCCGCGCCAATCCTCGACGTTTCGAACTCGTCGGCCTCGCCGCCGGGACGAACGCCGAGATGCTCGCGGAGCAGGCTGCGAGCTTCCACGTCGACAGCACCGCACTGGGTGCGGCCGAGGCCGAGCAGCTGGTCCGCGATGTCGAGGCCGACGTAGTGCTCAACGCGATCACCGGGTCGATCGGACTCGGTTCCACTCTTGCGGCGCTGAAAGCCGGCAGAACCCTCGCTCTCGCGAACAAGGAATCCCTCATCGTCGGTGGTGAGCTGGTTCTCGCTGCGGCCGCGCATGACCAGATCGTCCCTGTCGACTCGGAGCACTCGGCCCTGGCGCAGGCGCTGCGCAGCGGCACCCACGCCGAGGTGAGGCGCCTGGTGGTGACGGCATCCGGTGGGCCGTTCCGCGGGCGCTCACGCGAGCAGATGCTCCAGGTCACCCCCCAGGAGGCACTCGCGCACCCGACGTGGGACATGGGTCGGATGGTCACGACGAACTCCGCGACGCTGGTGAACAAGGGTCTCGAGGTGATCGAGGCGCACCTGCTGTTCGACGTCGCCTACGACGACATCGAGGTCGTCGTGCACCCGCAGTCGATCGTGCACTCGATGGTCGAGTTCATCGACGGCTCGACGATCGCCCAGGCGTCGCCGCCCGACATGCGTCTGCCGATCTCGCTGGGGCTCGACTGGCCGAGTCGCGTCGGCGGGGTCGGACGGCCCCTCGACTGGACCCAGGCGACCTCGTGGACCTTCGAGCCGCTCGACGACGTCGCGTTCCCGGCTGTCGACCTCGCCAAGGCCGTGGGCCGTGCGGGCGCGACATTCCCCGCCGTCTACAACGCCGCCAACGAGCAGGCGGTCGATGCCTTCCATGAGGGACGCCTGCCGTTCCTCGGAATCGTCGACACGATCTCGCGCGTGGTCGATGCCCACGAGCCGCCGCAGACGCTGACGGTCGAATCGCTCGCCGAGGCCGAGGAGTGGGCGCGCCGCAAGGCTGACGAGCTGATCGCGCGCGCCTGATCCGCGCTCAGGCGGTCACCCGCTCGAGGCGAGAGACGATCGAGGGCCGCCCCGCTGCCGCGCCGCCGTGAATCGCGACGGCATCGGCGCTCGGGTCAGTCCTCGTCGGGGTAGGGGACCGGCCAGTGCGAATCGGGCACCGGCCACCCGGCCGCACGCAGCGCACGTCGCGCCAGCTCGCGGGCCGAATAGGGCGTGCGCACGCCCCGGATGTCGCGATAGTCCTGATGCCCCGGACCCGCCCACAGGATCGAGTCGCCCTCTCCGACCAGGCCGACCGCTGCCACGATGGCCGCCTCGGGAGGCGAGTACTCGTGGATCTGGGCGTCTGGCCGCGTCGCGCGGGCGCCGGCGACGAGAGTGGCCCTGATCGAATCGGGGTCTTCGAAGCGGGGGTGGTGGTCCGTCACGACGAGGATGTCACTGCCCTCCACGGCAGTGCGCGCCATATCGAAGCGTTTGCTGGCATCGCGGTCGCCGTCGGCTCCGAAGAGCATCAGCACCTTGCCGGGTGTGACACGGCGGACCGCGGCGAGGGTCTTCTCGAACGCGTCGGGAGAGTGCCCGAAGTCGACGAAGACGACAGGGCCGGTGTCGCCGGAGACGAGTTGGGTGCGACCCGGGAGATGCGCCAGGATGCCGCCGTCACGGTCGAGCGCCGAGGCGATGCGGTCCCATTCGTAGCCGCCTTCGAGCAGCATCACGATCGCGAGGGCGGCGTTCGCCGCCATGTGCGGGCCGATCACGGGAACGGTCGTCGTCAGTCTTCCTGCCGGGCCGGTCAGCGTGAACGTGGTTCCGGATGCGCGCTCGTCGTCGATCACCACGACCCAGTCCGCGCGGGCCGCGCCCTCGGGATCCGCGGCGATCGAGGGGGTGCCGACGGTGACCACGGGGATCTCCGAGCGCTGCGCGACGGTGGCGCCCGACGGTGAGTCGAGGCATACCACTGCGCGCGTCGCCCGATCCGGTCGGAACAGCGCCAGCTTGGCCTCGAAGTACTCCTCCATGTCGGCGTAGTCGTCGAGGTGGTCATGGCTGAGATTGGTGAAGCCGGCGACGTCGAAGCGGATGCCATCGACGCGGTGACGGGACAGCGCCTGAGCGCTGACTTCGACGGCGACGGCCTCGACGTCGCGCTCGCGCATCAGCGCGAGCAGCGCGTGCATCTCGGAGGCTTCCGGGGTTGTCAGTCTCGAGACGATGACCTCACCGGCGATGTGGCGCTCGGCGGTCGACGAGAGTCCGGTGACGACGCCGAGCTGGCCGAGGATGCCCTCGAGCAGATGCGAGACGCTCGTCTTGCCGTTGGTGCCCGTGGTGGCGAACAGCAGCGGGAGCGGTTCGCCTGCGCCCGTGCCGTAGACCCAGGCGCTCAGCGCACCGAGCACGGCGCGGGGGTCGTCCACGATGAGCACGGGGAGTCCGGCCGGTTCGGCGATGTCGGCGCCGTCCTCGTCGGTGATGATCGCGACGGCACCCTTCTCGGCGGCGGTGGCCGCGAACTCGGCCCCGTGGCGGTTCACACCCCGGATCGCGACGAAGGCCTCGCCGGGGCGGAGGTCGGCGGTGGCGAGGGTGATCCCTGACAGGGTGACACCGTTCACCTCGCCGCGGACGTCTCGTGCGAATCGAGAGGCGAGTTCGGACAGCTCACGCCGGGGCGGGTTCGCGGGGCGGAGCACGGGAGGCAGGCTCGGTTGTTGTTCAATCGACATGTCGCATCAATGATCTCACGGCTCCGAGGAGAACACGGGGTGCGGCACGTCTCCTCGGCCCCATCGAGCCGAGGAGACGCGCCGGGGCGTCACGCCTTGCGGCGGTACGCCAGTACGGAGACGACGAGTGCGGCGATGCCGGCGACGAGGCCGCCCGCGCCCAGTGCCGTGCCGAGCGCGTTCGCGGAGACCGCATCGTCGTCGGCATCCGAATTCGCGGTGTCCGCGTCTCCGGCCTCGTCCGCGGAGCCGTGCTCCCCGTGTCCGTCAGCGGACGCGGCGACGACCTCGACGACCGGAGCCGGGGCGTCGAGGCTGTGCGGGTCTTCGCCGTCCTCTGCGAGCTGCGTCCATTCGGTGCTGCCCTCGACGCATGTCTGGACGACCGGGAATGCGAGCGAGTCGGGCGTGTCCTCGTCGAGCCCGACAGCCATGCTCACTGCGCCGCGCAGTTCATTGGGCACCGGCGCGATGGCGGTGTAGGTCACGGCGCTGACGAGGCCGTCATCGCCTTTCTCGATGTCGATCGTCCAGTCGCTGTCCATGGTGGGCGCGACCGATGCGAGGCCCTCGGGCATCGTCACCTTCAGCGAGGTGGTCGGCGAGTTCTCGCAGCCGTGGGCGAACGAGAAGGTGAGCACGCCGTGGTCTCCTGCAGTCAGCTCATCCGGGCTGACACTGACGTGGGCGCTGGCCATCGTGGGGAGGGCGAGAGCGAGGATCGTGCCGCCGACGAGTCCTGCGGTGATGTTGCGGCGGGTGGTGGTGGAACGCATGGTGGTACTCCTGTGTGCTGATCTGCGGGCGCGTCGGTGTGCGCGGCATCCGCGGGAAGGTGGAAACGCCTCGGGGAGGCGATACGTGATCAGACGTGCACAGGAGGACCGCGGCGCGAGACCGATACCGAGAAGTCGTTCTCGGTCGGCACTCGGATCGCGAACACCGGGAAGGCGGGACGTTCATGGGTCGGGCGGAACAGGGCGACCGTGCGGCGCAGGCGTGCCTGCACCCAGCCGGCGATCGCTCGCACCGACGACTCGCCGTGACAGACCAGAGCGGTGGTGACGATCGCTGCGATGGCATGACCGACGATCATGAGCGCATCAGGAGCGGTCGTCGCGACCACCGGGCCCAGGGCGGCGAGGTCGAGATGGTGTTCGTGGCCGCCGAGCGCCGTCGTGCCGGTCGGTGTGCCGAGCAGCTGGAACACGAGGTGGAAGAGCCCCTGACTGACCAGCACCGTCAGAGCGACGCGCGATCTGGAGACCTGGGCGCCGATGAGCAGCGCCGCGAGAGGCACGAGGAGCGCTGCGACGGCGATGACCAAGAGCGGATGCGGGGCGGCTCCGCCCGCGGTGGTGTGCGATGCCGCGGCCACGAGGGTTGCGGCACCGGACGCCGCGGCTGCGCGCAGAAGTCGCAGCTGGCGGGAGGTCACGACTCAAGCCTAACCGCGCCGCGTCATCGCCCTGCGCAGCACATGGGGCTTATTCCTAGGCGACGAGCACTAGCTTGGGGGAGTGGAAGCACTGCTCTATCTGGGTGGCATCGTGTTCATGCTGATCGGCCTCGGCCTGTCGATCGGTCTGCACGAGGTCGGCCACCTCCTGCCGGCGAAGCTCTTCGGCGTGCGTGTGGGCCAGTACATGATCGGCTTCGGCCCGAGACTGTGGTCCAAGCGCATCGGCGAGACGGAGTACGGCTTCAAGCTGCTGCCGCTCGGCGGATTCATCTCGATGTCGGGGATGTACCCGGCCTCCACCGCATCGGGCCCGGCGAAGGGCGTCTTCCGTGCTCTCGTGCAGGACGCACGATCGGCGAACGACGAGACGATCGCCGAAGGTGCTGAGGACCGCGTCTTCTACCGTCTCCCCGTGTGGAAGCGCGTCGTCGTGATGCTCGGCGGCCCGTTGATGAACCTGATCCTCGCGATCGTGATCTTCACTGTTCTGGTGTCCGGCATCGGAGTGCAGCAGGGGACCACGACCATCGCGTCGGTGAACCAGTGCGTCCTGCCCGCCGGATCGACGGCGACCGAGTGCGAGGCCGACGACCCGGCGACGCCGGCTGCCGAGGCCGGCATCAGGCCTGGCGACGTGCTGGTGTCCGTCGACGGTCAGCCCGTGTCGACCTTCGCGCAGGCGACCGCCATCGTGCAGGCCGCTCCAGGAGAGACCCTGGAACTGGTGGTGCTTCGAGACGGTGCGGAGGAGACCCTGAGCATCACGCCGATCGAGGCTGAGCGCACCATCACCGATGCGAGCGGGCAGCCGGTCATCGGCGAGGACGGGCAGCCCGTCGTCCGGGAGGTCGGCTACGTCGGCATGGCGGCGCAGATGGGCTTCGTCCCCCAGCCGCTGTCGGCAGGACCCCAGATGGCGGCCGATACCGTCGTGCGCGTGGGGTCGATGATCGTCACCCTTCCGGTGCGGATCTGGGAGACCGGCGTCTCACTGGTCACCGGGTCTGAGCGCGATCCGAACGGGCCGCTGAGCGTCGTGGGGGTCGGACGCATCGCGGGTGAGGTCGCGGCGATCGATGCGCCGATCGTCAACCGCTTCTCCGTGCTTCTCGGGCTTCTCGGATCCCTCAATGTCGCACTGTTCGTGTTCAACCTGATCCCGCTGCTGCCGCTCGACGGCGGGCACGTGGTCGTCGCGCTGTGGGACGGCATCCGCCGCGCCTGGGCGAAGCTGTTCCGGCGACCGCCGCCCCCGCCCGTCGACGCCACCAGGCTCGTGCCGCTGACCGTGGTCGTGGCGACACTGCTCATCGTGATGGGGGCCGTGCTGCTCCTCGCCGATGTCTTCAACCCGGTGAACATCTTCGGCGGCTGAGTCGCCTTCGCGGGGTCGGCTGGCTGGACGGGCGGGTCGCGACGGCATCCGCCTTCGGATCAGGCGAGCGCGTGCGAGACCAGACGCTCGAGAGTGCGGATGCCGTCGCGCGACAGGATCGACTCCAGGTGGCCCTGCACCGATGCGAAGCGCTCGCCGCGAAGCGCGTAGACGTCGCCTGATCCGGGGTCGGCCGACACCTCGACCGTTCCCGTCGACGTCGTGCCGGGGATCACCCTGGCTGTGAAGGTGTTGTAGAAGCCGATCGAGGCGTCCTCGCCGAACACGGGGACCGACTTCTGCAGCCCCTGATGCGGCGCGGCGAGGGGCGTCAGGGCGATCCCGAGGCGATCGCTGAGGATCTGGTGGCTCAGGCACACGGCGAGCAGTGGCGACCCGGCGTCCACACGTCGCGACACGACCTCGCGCAACCTGGTGATCCGAGAGCTCTCGACGTCACGGGGGTCGCCGGGCCCCGGGCCGGCGACCACGAGGTCGGCCGCGTCGAGCTCGGCGTCGTCGACGTCGCTCCAGGCGCGGATCGTGACATCGAGTCCGAGGTGGCGCAGCTGGTGAGCGAGCATCGTGGTGAAGCGGTCCTCCGCATCGACGACGATCGCCGAGCGCCCGGCGAAGGGCCCGGTCAGATCGTCACCCTGCGGATTCAGCCAGAAGTCGGCCAGGCGCGCATTGCGCGAGGAGAGGAGCTCAGCGACTACGGGGTCGTCGGCGAGGGGCAGCCGTTCGCCCGGCGCGTCGGCATCGTCGCGCGCCTCGGCGACGCTGTCGCGATCGATCGCCCCGATGGCGCCGAGCACGCCGGCGGCCTTGCCGTGGGTCTCCGACACCTCGCCGTGCGGGTCCGAGTGGCGCACGAGCGTCGCGCCCACGGGCACACTGAGCGAGCCGTTCTGGAGATACACGGTGCGGATCAGGATCGGTGCGTCGAGGTCGTGCCCTCCGGCGTCGTTCGGAGTGAACAGGGCGGCAACGCCCGAGTAGTAGCCGCGCGGCTTCTTCTCATGGCGACGGATCACCGCGCATGCGTTCTGCATCGGCGAGCCGGTCACGGTCGGCGCGAACATCGTCTCGCGCAGGATGTCGCGGGGGTCGAGCGCACTGCGCCCGCGGAGCATGTACTCGGTGTGGGTGAGGCGCGACATCTCCTTCAGATGCGGGCCGGTGATGCGTCCGCCGTCGGAGCATACGGCGCTCATCATCTTGAGCTCCTCGTCCACCACCATGAAGAGCTCTTCGGTCTCCTTCGTCGAGGAGAGGAAGTCGACGAGCGTCTCTCTCGTGGCTCCTCCCGCAGGGTGGCGGAACGTGCCCGAGATGGGATTCATCGTGACGACGCCGCCGCGCGCGACGACGTGCGCCTCAGGGCTCGCGCCGACCGCGATGTGCCCGGGTGTCACCACTGCGAAGGTCCAATAAGCGCCTCGTTCGTGCGCGAGAAGAGCCCGGAACCAGGTGAGCGCGGCGGTTCGGTCGTCGACCTCGATCTCGGCGGTGAAGTCGCGACGGATCACGAAGTTCGCGCCTTCACCGCGTCCGATCTCGTCGGCGATCACGGTCTCGACGATCCCTGCGTACTCGTCGTCGGCGATGTCGAAGCCGCCGTCGCTCAGCGGCACGGCATCCGTCGGAAGCTCGGCGAGCAGCGCAGACGTGGGCAGGTGGAGGTGCTCATCGACCACGATGCAGCGCAGGGGCGCGCCGTCATCCTGGGCGACGAAGCCGCGCTCGCGCACCTGACGGTAGGGCACCATGGTGAAGATCTCGCGGGGGATGCCGTCTATCGACAGCGGGATGTCAGCCAGCAGTTCGACATCGACGACCTCGCCGGTGAGCAGCTCGACGGTGTCGGCGCCGTCTCGGGCGATCAGCACGAACGACGCCGCGGGATCTGCGGTGAGCTCGGAAAGACGTGAGAGGGTCATCGGTGTCTCCTGTGCATGGCTCCGGCTCGGCTCAACGAAAAGACCGCCCCGGAGGCGGTCTGGATTCGTGGGAACGCGAACACACCGCCTAAGAGGCGGGCCACCAGGTGCAGTTCGCGAGCATGGGCTGAAAACTATCACACCGCGCACCGCCGCCCCGGTCGTGTGACGCGCGTCCGAGCCGTGCGGCATCCAGCCTGCGTGCATGCAGGCGGCGTAGGCTGGGGGTTGTGCCAGCAGTGAATCTTGGGATGCCGAAGATCCCCGAAGTCCTCGCCCCGCGCCGCAAGTCTCGCCAGATCAAGGTGGGCAAGGTGCTCGTCGGCGGTGACGCCCCCGTGACCGTCCAGTCCATGACGACGACGAAGACGACGGACATCAACGCGACTCTCCAGCAGATCGCGGAGCTGACCGCATCCGGATGCGAGATCGTCCGCGTCGCCGTCCCGCATCAGGACGACGCCGACGCGCTGAAGATCATCGCGATGAAGAGCCAGATTCCCGTCATCGCCGACATCCACTTCCAGCCGCGCTACATCTACACCGCCATCGACGCGGGCTGCGGCGCAGTTCGGGTGAACCCGGGCAACATCCGTGAGTTCGACGGCAACGTCGGCAAGATCGCCGAGGCCGCCAAGGCTGCGGGCGTCTCGCTGCGCATCGGTGTCAATGCGGGCTCGCTCGACCGCCGCATTCTGACCAAGTTCGGCAAGGCGACCGCTGAGGCGCTCGTCGAGAGCGCCGTCTGGGAGGCTTCGCTGTTCGAGGAGCACGACTTCCACGACTTCAAGATCTCGGTCAAGCACAACGACCCGATCGTCATGGTGAAGGCCTACCGTCAGCTCGCCGAGCGGGGCGACTGGCCGCTGCACCTCGGTGTGACCGAGGCGGGCCCCGCGTTCCAGGGCACGATCAAGAGCGCCACGGCATTCGGCATCCTGCTCGGTGAGGGCATCGGAGACACCATCCGTGTGTCTCTGTCAGCGCCGCCGGCTGAAGAGGTGAAGGTCGGTCACCAGATCCTGCAGTCCCTGAACCTCCGCGAGCGCAAGCTCGAGATCGTCTCGTGCCCCTCGTGCGGACGCGCCCAGGTCGACGTGTACACGCTCGCCGAGAACGTCACCGAGGGACTCAAGGACATGACCGTCCCGCTGCGAGTGGCCGTCATGGGCTGCGTCGTGAACGGCCCGGGCGAGGCGCGTGAGGCTGACCTCGGTGTCGCATCCGGTAACGGCAAGGGCCAGATCTTCGTCAAGGGCGAGGTCATCAAGACCGTGCCGGAGGCCGACATCGTCGCGACTCTGATCGAAGAGGCCAACCGCATCGCCGCTGAGATGGGGCCTGAGGCGCCGCTCGGCACCGCGCAGGTCGTCACGGCCTGACCGACCCCGTCGATCCGACATGAGGAGTTCCATGCCGTCGTCCACGATCGTGTCCTTCGCCGGAGGCGACCTCAGAGGGTCGAGCACTGTCTCGCGGGTCGAGACATCATCGCGGGGAACGATCGTCGTGGTCGACGCGACCCCGTTCCACCCGGTCGACCACACCTGGCCGGACCAGCCAGGAGACACAGGCGAGCTCTCTGCCGAAGGGAACGTCGTCCGTGTCGCCGAGGCCGTGATGGCCGCCGTGTCGGACGAGGGCCAGTTCGCGGTCGGAGCCGACATCCCGGTCAAGCGCGGCGTCGAAGGATGGACGTGGCTCGTCGGTCACCCGATCGCCGGCGACGCTCCATCCTGGCTGGTCGAGGGGGCACGCGTCGAGTTGTCGGTCGACGCCCCACGACGGGCGGGCCTCAGCCGCGGCCACACCGCGTGCCACCTGGCGTCGTTGGCGTTGGACATCGCGCTCGGCGATCTGTGGCGCAAGGATCCCGGTGCGGATGCCCTGGGCAACCCGAATTTCGAGGCCAGGGCGAACCAGTCCAGCCGCATCCATGAAGACGGCGCGGTCGACGAGTACCGCCTGGGCAAGAGCCTGCGCAGGGCCGGATTCGACACAGAGACCTTCGTGACGACGCTCGGAGAGCGGGAGGCGGCGATCAACGCGCAGCTGGCCACGTGGGTCTCCACCGGTGCGGCGAGCCGCGTGGCGCCCGAAGGCCCCGCGATCGTGGATCGTCGCAGCTGGCACTGCGAACTCCCGGAGGGCGATGCGGAGATCCTCTGCGGCGGAACGCATGTGGAGTCTCTCTCCGAGTTCGTCTCTATCTCGGTGGCGCTCGACCTGACGGATCCGCAGCTGCTGGTGATGACCACGAAGGCCGTTCCCGCGGTCTGAGTCCGCTCAGCGAACGAAGCCGGACTGCACTCGACCGCCGGCGCGCTCGAGCTCATCCGAGACGCGGGCTGCGAAGGTCGTGTAGTCGCTCTCGAGCAGAGGGACGGTCAAGCGGTCCGCTCGCTCGACGCTCAGCTCGCGGAGGCGTCGCGGCAACCATTTGCCCGTCCCTATCCACCGCCCCTCGGTGAGCAGCATGAGCTCTGCGATCCGCTCGAACAGGACGGATGCCGCCACACGCTGCTCGAGAGGGTCTGTCGCGTCCGCCAGATCGTCGAGCACATCGGTGATGACGTAGCGACGGAACGCGGACTCACTCGCGCTGAGCGATGGCCCTGAGTCGAGCACGCTCCGCCACTGCCGGCGGAGCGATGCCAGTCGGCCATCGTCTCTGATCGCGGTGCCGTCGACCAGCATGTGCACCGTCACCGGTCGATGCTGCGCGATGCCTCGTGCCGCCCACTCGTCGAACCCCGTCGGCGTGTATGCGAAGACCTCGAAGATCTCGCCCTCGAACTCGTGCGTCGAGGCTTCGCTCGTCTGCCCGTCGACATCGAAGAGCTGATCGCCGACCAGCAGCAGGTCGATGTCACTCGTCGCGGTGCGATCGCCCCGTGCCGTGCTTCCGGCCACGATGGCCACGCCGGCGCCGGGAAAGCGGGCGGTGACGAATCGTGCTGCGACGGCGAAGTGGTCCACCCCGACAGCGCGATCTTCATCCTCCTCGACGATCGGGGTCGCGGCGGGAGCTCGGGCGAGGTCGACCGCATCTCCGAGGATTCGGTCGATGGCTCGATCACGTCGCAACGCTGCGATCTCGTCGAGCGCGAACCACCCTGTCTCGGCCAGTTCTCCGTCGGCGAAGACCAGGGGCGAGCCATCAGGGATCGAGCAGAGGAACGCGGTCGTGACGTAGCTGACGACGTCGTGGTTGGCGTATCGGACGAGGAGCTCCTCGCCGCCGTACGCTCCGACGAGACCATCGATGCCGACACGGATCCCGAGCTCTTCGCGCACCTCGCGCAGCACGGCATCCTTCGGATCCTCACCGGGTTCGACCCCGCCGCCGACCAGGCCCCACTCCGACGCGTCCACCCGCCGACACAGCAGGAAGCGGTCATCTCGCCGGATGACGGCAGTGACGGCGGGGAGCAGCAGGAGATCGTGACCGATGCGTTCGCGGATCCCGCTGACGTAGGGCGATGTGGGCATGGAGCAGAGCCTAGGGGTCAGATCGCGAACTCGATCTCGCCTCGGGCGACGTCGGTGCTGACGAGGCGCAAGGAGACACGTCCGCCGGGCACCGTGCCGGCGGGTACAGGGGCGGATGCGGTCACAGCAGGGTCGGCGAGCTGGACCGTCGCGCGCTCGCCGCGTATCTCGATCACGGTCGCCTCGACCGTCCGGCCCACGAAAGGCGTGAGCAGTGCGGCTTCGACGCAGTTGATCGTCGCCGAGTCGAGTCTGGACGCGCGTTGCCCGGAGCTCTGCATCAGCGCAGGGAGGTCGGGCAGCGACTCGCGAACCCAGCCGGGCACGTCCCGGTCTTCCGACACGGCGAGGCAGATCTCGAGAGACCAGCGATCGACGAGTCGACGCAGGGGAGCGGTCGCGTGGGCGTAGGGCGCCGCAATCGCAGCCTGTTGTGCGTCGCTCGGGGCGGAGCCGTCGAAAGTCACGTAGCCGGCGCCGCGGAACAGGGTCGCGGCTGCCTCGAGAACGGGCAAGGTCATCGGGTCGGCGCGATCCAGGTCACGCAGATAGTCGCCGTATCGTCCCGTCGTCCACGGTCGTCCGAGAGCCTCGGTCTGATGGCGGAACGCGTCGAAGGCCTTCTCGTCGGGCTGCGGCATGGTTCGAAGGATGCCGGTGCCGGCGTCCAGCATCAGCGACGCCGCCGCCATACCGGTCATGAGGGACAGCTGGGCGTTCCACTCCTCGACGGGAAGAGGATGGCGGCGCTCGATCGCGTAGCTGCCATCGGCCGCTCTGGTCACCTCCTCGTCCGGGAGGTTCAGGCTCGCGCCGCCGCGGATCCTCTCCTGCTCGATCCGCAATGCGCCGATCTCCGGCAACAGCGCCGCGGGACCGCCTTCGCCGCGGTCGAGTGCGGCCTGGGCGCTGACGTAGTCCAGCTGGGCGCGGGTACGGACCAGTGCCCGCTCCAGGCGGAAGTCCGTGACGGTGCCCGAGGAGTCGAGCGCGAACGTCCAGACCAGGGCAGGGCGATCCACATCGGCCAGGAGCGATGCGCGGTCCTCGCTGAGGATCTTCGGATGCAGGGGAATCGTCCCGTCCGCGGCGTACAGTGTCTGGCCGCGGCGCCGAGCCTCCGTGTCGACCTCTCCGCCGGGCGCAACGAACCCCGGGACGTCGGCGATCGCGTAGCGGACTGCGAAGCCGGAGCCGTCGCGTTCGAGGTGGAACGCCTGGTCGAGGTCGCGTGACCCGAGCGGATCGAGGGTCGCGAAGGGGATGTCGCGCAGATCGAGCTCGGGAGTCGCCGCTTTCGTGGCCTCTGCTTCGGCGACGACAGCGGCGGGGAAGTCCGTGGGCGCGTCGAGGGACTCTCTCAGCGCGGCGAGCGCTGCGGCGAGCTCGGTCTGCGCGGCTGACGGGGCGACGTGCGATCGGCGCTGAGGCATGTCCCCACACTATGACGCCGCGGACGAGACAGCCGTCGCCCCCGAGCCGGGTCGCCCGGAACTCCTCAGGAGGCCGGCGGCTGGCTGTCTTGAGCAGCGGTGGAGGCGCACACGGGAGAGGAGGCGGAGGGTCCGTGATGCGCTGCGACCCCTCGGAACCTGTGATTCGCGTGTCCGTCCGACCCAGACCGGAATACTGGGCGTTAGCGTGGGGGTATGACCACTGCTGCGAAGGCCAAGACCTTGATCGGACTCTATGAAGCCCCGGAGATCCTCCGCGTCGTGAATGTGTGGGACGTCGTGTCAGCCCGCGCTGTCGCGAAGCTTCCCGAGACGAAGGCGATCGCGACTGCCGGTCACGGCATCGCCGCCTCGTTCGGTTTCGAGGACGGCACGATCTCCCGAGACATCATGATCGACATGGTGGGTCGCATCGCGGCCTCCGTCTCGGTCCCGGTGACCGCCGACCTCGATGACGGATACGGCGACGCAGGGGAGACCACCCGCCTGGCGATCGGCGCGGGCGTGGTCGGAGCCAACATCGAAGACCGCCTCAAGCCGTTCGACGAATCCGTCGCCGCAGTCGAGGCCATCGTCAAGGCAGCGGAGGCCGAGGGCGTGCCGTTCGCGCTCAACGCGCGCACCGACGCGTTCGTCCGCGCCGGCCACCGCCCTGTCGCGGAAAGCGTCGCGGATGCGATCCAGCGCGGACGGGCGTTCCTCGACGCCGGAGCCACCGCGGTGTTCGTGCCCGGAATGCTCGACGCCAACATCACCCGCCAGCTCGTCGAGGGTCTCGGCGAAGGCAAGCTCAGCGTGATCGGGCTCCCTGGAACCCTCGCCGCCTCCGAGTACGAGAAGCTGGGCGTCGCCCGCATCTCGTACGGGCCGCTCCCGCAGCGTGTGGCGCTCACCGCTGTTCAGGAGCTCGCCGCCAGCCTGTATGCGGGCGGCGTGATCCCGAACGGCCTCCCTGCGCTCAACTGACGCGACGCGAAACGGGTGACCACCGGTCAGTAGACTTGCCCGGTGGTCACTCGTCTTTCGAACTTCTTCCTCCGCACGCTCCGCGAAGACCCTGCAGAAGCAGAGGTCGCCAGCCACAGGCTGCTGATCCGCGCCGGCTACATCCGCCGCGCGGCACCGGGCGTGTTCACGTGGCTGCCTCTGGGCCTCAAGGTCAAGGCGCGCATCGAGGCCATCGTGCGCGAGGAGATGGCGAATGCCGGCGCGCAGGAGGTCCACTTCCCCGCGCTGCTTCCGCGCGAGCCCTACGAGCTGTCCGGACGCTGGGAATCGTACGGCGACGGGATCTTCCGCCTTCAGGACCGGAAGGGCGCGGACTACCTTCTCGCGCCGACGCACGAAGAGATGTTCACGCTCCTCGTGAAGGACCTCTACTCGTCGTACAAGGATCTGCCCCTCACGATCTATCAGATCCAGGACAAGTACCGCGATGAGGCACGCCCGCGGGCTGGCCTGCTCCGCGGTCGCGAGTTCACGATGAAGGACGCCTACTCGTTCGACGCGTCGGATGCCGGTCTCGAGGCCAGCTATCAGGCGCAGCGGGACGCATATGAGCGGATCTTCCAGCGGCTCGGTCTCGAATACGTGATCGTGAATGCCGACAACGGACTCATGGGCGGCGCGCGAAGCGAGGAGTTCCTCCACCCGACACCTGTCGGTGAGGACACCTTCGTGCGCAGCGCGGGGGGATACGCCGCGAATGTCGAGGCTTTCTCGACCGAGGTCCCTGACGCCATCGGTTTCGACGCCGATGCTGCGCCGATCGTCTTCGACTCACCGGACACTCCCACGATCGAGACGCTCGTGGCGCACGCGAACGCGAACCTGGATGGCGACTACACCGCTGCCGACACCCTCAAGAACGTCGTGCTGGCGCTCACGCATGTGGACGGCACGCGCGAGCTCGTCGTCGTCGGGATCCCGGGCGATCGCGAGGTCGATGAGAAGCGCGCGGAGGTCGCTTTCGCTCCGGCCGAGGTCGAGACCGCCACCGCTGACGACTTCGAGAAGAACCCGCTGCTCGTGCGGGGCTACATCGGTCCGTGGTCACCGACCGGCGCGGTGCTCGGAGAGGAGTCCGCGACCGGGATCCGCTACCTGGTCGACCCCCGCGTGAGCGAGGGGACCAGCTGGATCACCGGTGCGAACATCGATCAGAAGCATGCGCATTCGGTCGTCGCCGGTCGGGACTTCTTCGCCGACGGGGTCGTCGAGATCGCGAACGTCAGGGCCGGGGATCCCGCGCCCGACGGCTCCGGACCCGTGGAGCTCGCTCGTGGCATGGAGATCGGTCACGTCTTCCAGCTCGGGAGGTTCTTCGCCGAGACCCTGGGCCTCAAGGTGCTGAACGAGAACGGCAAGCTCGTCACGGTCACGATGGGTTCGTACGGAATCGGCATCACGCGCATCCTCGCGATCATCGCCGAGCTGCACAACGATGAGAAGGGTCTCATCTGGCCGGCATCCGTCGCACCGTTCGATGTGCAGGTCGTCGCAGCCGGCCGCGATCAGGTGGCCTTCGACGTGGCGACCGAGCTCTCGGCGCAACTGGAGTCCGCAGGCCTCGACGTGCTCTACGACGACCGTCCGAAGGTGTCGCCCGGTGTGAAGTTCGGAGACGCGGAGCTCGTCGGCGTGCCGAAGATCGTCATCGTCGGCCGTGGCGCTGCCGACGGCCAGGTCGAGCTGTGGGATCGCAGCACCGGTGACCGCGAAGCGGTGTCGGTCGAAGAGGCCCTGCAGCAGCTGTCCCGGCGCTGAGCGCGGACGGAGAATGCCGCGCACCTCGTCCGAGGTGCGCGGCATTTCGTCTGTCCGGGGGCGAACCGTCTGTCAGCAGACGATGCGACCGTGGTTCATGATGTCGTCGTCGGGGGTGTCCTTGGTGACGAGTGCCTTGAGCGCCCCGGCCGCCATCGCGATCTTGCCCTTGGCCGGCTCCCAGAACTCGGTCACCGTCGGCGTCACCTTCAGAAGTGCGATGCCGGGGGTGTCGAGGCCGTCTTCGAACCAGATGTCGAGCGAGGGCGAGTAGAGCTCCTCCATCTTCGCGCGGTCGTGCACCACGGAGGCGTTCCCGGCCACCGAGACATATCGCATGCCCTTGGCATCGCAATACGAGAGGCCGACCTGATGGTGGGCTCGTGCTTCTTCGACCTTCTCCGTGTCTTCCGCGGTGAAGAACCAGATGTCTCCGGCATCGTCCATCTGCCTGGTCGACATCGGTCTGCTCACCAGGTTGCCGTCGTCGTCCGTCGTCGTCAGCATCGTGAAGTCGATGTCCTCGACGAGCTCGGTCACGCGTGCGAGTGCTTCCGGTCCAGTGATCTCAGTCATGCCGACACTGTGCCTCGGATGACGTCCGTGCGCACGGGTATTGACACCGCGCGATGAGGATGATCACAGCGGCGTTGCGTCGACCCGGCCGACACCCCCTCGTGACAGGCTGAGGGCATGACCGACGAACCGCTGCCGGAATCGCTGAGTGCCGAGATCAACAACGTCCTCGACGAGGCCGGGGTGAAGACCGACCGCAGGCTGGTCATGCGCATGATGCGCACGGCGGTCCTGCTGGGTGAGGACGGCACCGACCGTCTCGACCTCAAGATCGCCTCCGCCGCCCTCGCCGAGATGCGAGACGCCTTCCGGCTGTTCGCTCCGTTCGAGGGCGTGCCCAAGGTCACGGTGTTCGGTTCGGCTCGGACCCGGCACGATGATCCGCTCTACGTGCAGGCCCGTGACGTCGCCGCCGCTCTGGCAGCGGATGGGTGGATGGTCGTCACCGGGGCAGGCCCGGGGATCATGCAGGCTGCGGCGGAGGGTGCGGGCCCGGCGCTCTCACTCGGGGTGTCGATCAGGCTTCCGTTCGAAGAGAAGGCCAACAGCCTGATCGCGGCGAGCGAGCACGTGGTGGCGATGAAGTACTTCTTCACCCGCAAGCTGATGCTCATCAAGGAGTCCAGCGGCTTCATCTGCCTGCCTGGCGGGTTCGGCACGCTCGACGAGATGTTCGAGCTGCTCACGCTGCAGCAGACAGGCAAGGCCGAGCCGACGCCGATCGTCCTGCTCGACGAGCCAGGCGGCACCTTCTGGAACGGTCTCAAGCGGTTCATCGACGAGGATCTGGCGCCCACGGGCGTGATCTCCGAGGGCGACTTCGACCGCGTCGTCATCACCGACTCCGTCGAGTCGGCCGCCTCCGTGATCGCAGGGTTCTGGCGCAACTACGACTCATTGCGGTGGTTCGGAGACACCCTGGTGCTCCGCCTCCGAGCCGAGCCGTCCGATACCGAGGTGGAGCAGCTCAACGAGCAGTTCGCCGGGATGCTGGCGAGCGGACGTATCGAGAGGACTGCTCCGCGGTCGCCCGAGGTCGCCGACGATGACGTGCTGCATCTTCCGCGACTGGCCCTGCACCTCGATCAGCGTCAGGTCGGCAGTCTGTTCCGCCTGATCGGCGCGATCAACTCGCTGGAGTCCGCTCCCGCGCTCTGATCCCAGCGGCGAACCGGGCGAGATCCACGGAGCCGCCGAGGATCCTCTCGGCCGCGCGGTGGCCCGAATAGAAGGCCGCCCCCACTGTCGCCGGCTCGTCTCCCCACGTCGCCTCGCCGGCGAAATGCAGCACTGCGTCGACCGGTCCCGCGAGCTCGTCGTGGTCGTGGTGCGACGACCCGACCGCGAGATGCGAGTACGAGCCGTTCGAGAACGCGTCGTGGCCCCAACGGGTGACCCAGTGAGCGGTGGGTTCGCCGACGGCATCGGGGTAGAGGTCGCGAAGAGCGCGCACGACATCCGCGACGATCTCGTCGTCGGACAGCTCCTGCATCCGGCGGCCGAACGGACCGGCCGCGAAAGTCAGCAGGGTGGGAAGTCCGCTGACGGCTGACACGTCGTACCAGGAGTGCCAGTGCTCGCCGGCCTCGCCGAGTGCCCGCAGCACGTAGCTGTCCTCGTTCCAGAAGCGTTCCGGGAACTGGATGAAGATCTTGTTGAAGACCCCCATGCCCAGTCGCTCGATCGGCCCGGCGACAGCCTCGGGCAGGGGAGGGGTGAAGTCGATCGACCGCGCCTTGAGCACGCCGAGCGGCACGGTGACCAGGGCGCTTCGTGCGGAGAACTCTCCGTTCTCGGTCGTCACGGTGACTCCGGCATCCGTTCGCTCGATCCGGGTGACCGCCAGGCTCAGGCGGATGTCGAGTCCGGCGGCGATGCGCCGCGGGAGCTCGTCGTACCCGCGGGAGAAGATGACCTCGTCTCCGTCGATCGCGTCCTCGTCGAGCCCGTGCGCGTCGAGGTCGCCGATCCACGCTCCGCACTGCTCCTCAACGCGATGACGGAAGAACTCCCGGATCTCATCGATGCGCTCAGGATCGAAGCCGGTGCGGTCGAGCGCGCGCTCGGTGACATCGAGATAGGTGTCGCCGGGGGAGGAACGTTCGATCTCGTCGAGCAGCAGGCGATCGGCCTCCTCGACCTCGGCGACCCACTGGGAGGTGCGGGCGGCATCCATCGGCCTGCCGTCGCCGTCGAAGTTCTCGATCGGCCGCCCTCCGGCCTGGAAGCTGCCGACGGTGTATTCGAGCGTCGGAATCTCGAGAGCCTGCACGAGATCCCACAGCGCTGAGCCCTCGATGCCGTGCACCCACGACGCGCCGAGATCGACGGGGAATCCTGCGGTGCGATCGGTGTGCATCCGGCCGCCGATGCGATCCCTCGCCTCGAGGACGATGACGTCCGCTCCGGCATCGGCGAGCATGCGAGCCGCCGTCACCCCGGACATCCCCGCCCCGATCACGATGGTGTCGTACGTCGTCACTGAGTCCTCCTGCATGCTGGGCACCGCATCGGTGCGGCCGCCTCGTGGCGACCGGCGGTGGGCACAGGGTATCGTGGTACGGATGTCGCGCGTGCACACCCGCGCGACGAGAGCTGAATAGGGAGTCGTCATGGATATCGAACTGAGTCTGCTGCGTGGGATCGAGAAGGAGAAGGCGATCCCCTTCGACGAGCTGGTCTCGATCATCGAGCAGGCCATCCTGACCGCCTACTCCAAGCATGTCTCCGCGGAGGGCGCCACCCCCGAGGGTGTCCGCGTCGAGCTCGATCGTCGGACCGGGCACGTCGCCGTGCTGCAGGTCGTCAAGGACGAAGAGGGCGCGATCATCGGGGAAGAGGATGCCACGCCGGATGACTTCGGCCGTATCGCCGCCTTCGCCGCGAAGCAGGTCATCAGCCAGCGTCTGCGCGACATCGCGGACGACGTGGTGCTCGGCGACTTCAAGGACAAGGAAGGCGACATCGTCGCCGGCGTGATCCAGCAGGGGCCGAACCCTCGCATGATCCACGTCGACCTCGGAGCTGTCGAGGCGATCCTTCCTCCCGAGGAGCAGGTGCCGGGCGAAGAGTACACCCACGGCTCGCGTCTGCGCGTGTATGTGACGAGCGTCGCGAAGGGCCTCAAGGGGCCGCAGATCACCGTCTCGCGCACGCACCCCGGTCTCGTTCGCAAGCTGTTCGCACTCGAGGTGCCCGAGATCGCCGCAGGTCTCGTCGAGATCGTCTCGCTGGCCCGCGAGGCCGGACACCGCACCAAGATCGCCGTCCGCGCCAACGACCCGGCGATCAACGCCAAGGGTGCCTGCATCGGTGAGATGGGGCGTCGCGTGCGCGCCGTCACCGAGGAGCTCGCAGGCGAGAAGATCGACATCGTCGATCACGATCCGGAGCTCGCCGCCTTCGTCGCGAACGCCCTCTCGCCGGCCAAGGTGACCAGCTCGTTCATCCTCGATGCGAACACCAGGGCCGTGCGTGCACTGGTGCCCGACTATCAGCTCTCCCTCGCCATCGGCAAGGAGGGTCAGAACGCTCGTCTGGCTGCGAAGCTCACCGGCGCGAAGATCGACATCCAGCCCGACAGCGTCCTGGACTGACCGCTCGTCACGTCCGACTCGCGCCCGTCGCGCGAGTCGGACGGGAACACAGGTGTAAGATGGAACCCGTACGAACGTGCGTCGGCTGTCGCACGCGTGCTCCCCGCGCCGCTCTTCTCAGAGTGGTGTCCCAAGACGACATCCTCATCAT
>Ga0308167_1001348_pt1 | contig 29459 bp, 27 predicted proteins | sample PhyCR1_2_FD_202138 | JGI IMG/M metagenome (GOLD analysis project Ga0308167, IMG submission 202138) | Phyllosphere microbial communities from UC Gill Tract Community Farm, Albany, California, United States - DLSLRC.R1 | ecosystem: Host-associated > Plants > Phyllosphere > Unclassified | place... | reverse complement strand
CTTCTCGACGCGACCGGCCGAGTCGAGGATGCGCTGCTTGCCCGTGTAGAACGGGTGCGACGCCGACGAGATCTCGACGTCGATGACCGGGTAGGTCGCACCGTCGAGCTCGATGGTCTTGTCGCTGGTCGCGGTCGAACGCGTCAGGAACGTCTCACCGGAGGCCAGGTCGCGGAAGACGATGGCGTTGTACTCGGGGTGGGTGTCGGTCTTCATGGAGATTCCTCGGTTGGAGATGGTGGGAGATGCGCGGACGGCCGGTTCGAGCGGACTCGATCGGGACCCCCGCGCGGGAAGTCTGCGGCGTGCGCCAGCCGTCCACGTTACCAGACGACGGGCAGGATCGGGAGCGTCAGGCCGCGCGCGCCGTGTACCGACCGGCGTCCTTCGACACGGTCAGCTCCACGCCGAAGGCCTGGGACAGCGTGGGAGCCGTCAGGACCTCGTCGATGGGGCCGGCGGCCTGGATCCCACCGTCGGCGAGCACGAGGGCGTGCGTGAAGCCCTCGGGGATCTCCTCCACGTGGTGGGTGACGATGACGATCGCCGGCGAGTCGCTGCTCTGCGCGTAGCCGCCGAGCGTGCGCACCAGGCTCTCGCGCGCACCGAGGTCGAGCGACGCAGCCGGCTCGTCGAGGAACAGCACCTCGGGATCGGTCATCACGGCGCGCGCGATCTGCACGCGCTTCTGCTCGCCGTCGCTCAGCTCACCGAACGTGCGGTCGGTGAAGTCACCGAGGCCCCACTCGTCGAGCACACGCTGGGCGCGGCGGACGTCGAGCTCCTCGTACTCCTCGTTCCAGCGACCGGTGACCGAGTACGCGGCGGTGAGCACGACGTCGACGACCTTCTCGGTCACCGGGATCCGGCGGGCGAGGGCGGTCGACGCGAAGCCGATGCGCGGACGCAGCTCGAACAGGTCCGCGCCGCCGAGCTCGGTGCCGAGCACCTCGACACTGCCCGACGTCGGGAACGTCTGGGCACCGGCCACCTGCAGCAGCGTGGTCTTGCCGGCGCCGTTGGCACCGAGCACCACCCAGCGTTCGTCGTCCTGCACCTCCCACGAGATCCCGTCGAGGATGGTGGCCCCGTTGCGGACCACGGAGACGTCTGACAAGCGCACGACCGAGGGCATGGCTCCAGCCTACGGCTTCCGGGCGAGCACCTCGTCGTAGACCTGCCGCGTGCGGTGCGCGATCGCGTCCCACGTGAACTCGCTCTCGACGCGGAGGCGTCCTGCGCGTCCCATGAGCTTGGCGAGCCCCTCGTCGGCCAGGACCTCGTCCAGCGTCCGGGCGAGGTCGGCCACGAAGCGGTCCGGGTCGTTCGGCGTGCCGGTGCCGTCCTGTGCCTGGTCGATCGGGACGATGCGCCCGGTCAGCCCGTCGGCGACGACCTCGGGGATGCCGCCCGTGCGCGTGCCGACCACGGGGATGCCACAGGCCATGGCCTCGAGGTTGACGATGCCGAGCGGCTCGTAGATCGACGGGCAGACGAACACGGTCCCCGACGACAGGACGTTCACGACCTCCTGGTGGGAGAGCATCCGGTCGATCCAGACCACACCGTCGCGCTCCGCGCGCAGGGACTCGACGAGTCCGGTCACCTCGGCCATGATCTCCGGCGTGTCCGGAGCGCCCGCGCACAGCACGATCTGCACGTCCGACGGCAGCGACGCCACCGCGCGGAGCAGGTACGGCAGGCCCTTCTGCCGGGTGATCCGGCCGACGAACACGACCGAGCGGCGCGACGGGTCGATGCCGAGCGCGCGCACGGCGTCCTCGTCGACGGTCGGCTTCCACTCGTCGATGTCGATGCCGTTGTAGACGACGTGCACCTTCGCCGGGTCGATGGACGGGTAGGAGCGCAGGATGTCCGCCCGCATGGCCTTCGACACCGCGATCACGCCGTCGGCCTGCTCGAACGCCTCACGTTCCATCCAGCTCGACAGGCGGTAGCCGCCCCCGAGCTGCTCGGCCTTCCACGGGCGCAGTGGCTCGAGGCTGTGGGCCGTGACCACGTGCGGGATGCCGTGGGTGAGCTGCGCGATGCGCCCCGCGGCGTTGGCGTACCAGGTGTGGGAGTGCACCAGGTCGGCGCCCGCGACGTCGGCGGCGATGCGGACGTCGGTACCGAGCGCCTGGAGCGCGCCGTTCGCGTCCTCGAGGCCCTCGGGCGTGCGGTACGCCCACACGCCCTCCTCGTCACGGAACGCCCCGAAGGCGCGCACCCGGACGTCCGTGTCCGTCCCCGACCGCAGCGCAGCCGTGAGCTCGGCCACGTGGACACCCGCTCCGCCGTAGACCTCCGGCGGATACTCCCTGGTCAGTAGATCGACTCGCACGGACTCAACGTAACGGGTTCGCCGTCCGGACGCCTACTGTGAACCACATGGCACCAAAGAAGGTATTCGGCATCGTCCTCGCCGGCGGCGAGGGCAAGCGGCTCATGCCGCTCACGGCCGATCGCGCGAAGCCCGCCGTCCCGTTCGGCGGCAACTTCCGTCTCATCGACTTCGCGCTCTCCAACCTCGTGAACTCCGGGTTGCAGAAGATCGTCGTCCTGACCCAGTACAAGTCGCACAGCCTCGACCGTCACGTGGCCGAGACCTGGCGCATGGAGGGGCTCCTCGGGTCCTACGTCGCGTCGGTGCCGGCGCAGCAGCGACTCGGCAAGCGGTGGTTCGCCGGTTCGGCGGACGCGATCCTGCAGTCCCTCAACCTGCTCCGCGACGAGCGCCCGGACATCGTGGTCGTGGTCGGTGCGGACCACGTCTACCGGATGGACTTCCACCAGATGATCGAGGCGCACATCGCCTCCGGCCGCAGTGCCACGGTCGCGGCGATCCGGCAGCCGATCGGCCTCGCGGACCAGTTCGGCGTCATCCAGGTGGACCAGGACGACCCGACCAAGATCGACGCGTTCCTCGAGAAGCCGAAGGACGCCGTCGGCCTGGCCGACTCGCCCGACGAGATCCTCGCGTCGATGGGCAACTACGTGTTCAACGCCGACGCCCTCGTCGACGCGGTGCTCCGCGACGGCCAGATCGAGTCGAGCAAGCACGACATGGGCGGCGACATCGTCCCCGACTTCGTGGCCCGCGGCGACGCCGGCGTCTACGACCTGCAGCGCAACGACGTGCCCGGCTCGAACGACCGCGACCGGTACTACTGGCGCGACGTGGGGACGATCGACTCGTTCTTCGACGCCCACATGGACCTCATCGCGCCGGTCCCGGTCTTCAACCTGTACAACCAGGACTGGCCGATCTTCAACCAGCAGACGAACCTGCCGCCGGCGAAGTTCGTCCGCGACGCGAACGGCAACACCGGCTCGACGGTCGACTCGATCGTGGCGCTCGGGTGCCTGCTCTCCGGCGCCCAGGTGGAGCGCAGCGTCATCGGTCCGTGGTGCGGGATCGACTCGGGCGCGAAGGTCCTCGACTCCATCGTGTTCGAACGGGCGTCCATCGGCGCCGGTTCGGTCGTGAACCGCGCGATCCTCGACAAGGACGTGGTCATCGCGCCCGGTGCGCAGGTCGGCGTCGACCGCGAGACCGACGAGGCCCGCGGCTTCACCGTCACGGACTCCGGCATCACGGTGGTGGGCAAGGGCGTCCGCGTCGAGGCCTAGTCCGGGACGGTCGCCGAGTCCGGGCTGCACCTACCGACGTCGGCAAGGGCGTCCGCGTCGAGGCCTGATCCCGCCGCACCGGCCAGGAGGCGCGGCTGACGTCACAGACGTCGGCCGCGCCTCCAGCTGTCGGTACCGTTGGTCCGTGCCACGCTTCCTCGTCGTCCTCGATGCCGACTCCACGCTGCTCGAGGACGAGGTCATCGAACTGCTCGCCGACCACGCCGGGACCCGGCCACAGGTGCAGGCGGTGACGGAGCGCGCCATGCGCGGCGAGATCGACTTCGCCGAGAGCCTGCGGGAGCGGGTCGCGACCCTGGCGGGCCTCCAGGCCGACGTCTGCACGCGCGCACAGCAGGCGGTCCGCGTCACGCGCGGAGCCGAGGAGCTCGTCCGGGGCGTCCACGCCGCAGGCGGCACGGTCGGCGTCGTGTCCGGCGGCTTCCACGAGGTGCTCGACCCCTTCGCCGCGCGCCTCGGCCTCGACCACTGCCGGGCGAACCGTCTCGAGGTGGTCGACGGCGTGCTCTCCGGTCGGGTGCTCGGTGACGTCGTCGACGCCGAGGCGAAGGCCGAGACCCTGCGTGCGTGGGCCGGGGCGGACGACGTCCCGCTGTCGCGCACGGTCGCGGTCGGCGACGGCGCCAACGACCTGGTCATGATGGGTGTCGCCGCCCTGGGCGTGGCCTTCGACGCGAAGCCGCTGGTGCGCGAGCGGGCGGACGTGGCGGTCGTCGACCGCGACCTGTCCGCGGTGCTCGCGACGCTGGGCCTGCGGGGCTGAGCTGCACGCGCCGCGGAGCCGGGTCTCGCCTCCGCGGACACGTTCGCGGACTCCACGTCGCGAACGTGTCCGCCCAGCCGAGTCTCGAGGACGGTCCGAGCGGGCCGCCGGTCGGTGTCCGGGGCTAGTGACCCATCCCGAGACCGCCGTCGACCGGGATCACCGCACCCGAGACGTACCCGGCACCGTCGCTCGCCAGGAAGAGCGTGGCGTCGGCGACGTCGTCGACCGTGCCGTAGCGCGCCGCCGGGATCTGCTTCTTGAACTCGGCCTGCAGCTCCTCGGGCAGGGCCGCGGTCATGTCGGTCTGGATGAACCCCGGCGCGACGACGTTGGCCGTGATGCCGCGCGACCCGAGCTCGCGCGTGATCGAGCGGGCCATGCCGACCAGGGCAGCCTTGGACGAGGCGTAGTTGACCTGACCGACCTGGCCGTAGGCGCCCACGACGCTCGACATGAGCACGATGCGGCCGAACTTCGCCTTCATCATGCCCTTGGTCGCGCGCTTGACGACTCGGAACGTGCCGGTCAGGTTCGTGTCGACGACGCTCGTGAAGTCCTCCTCGGACATGCGGAGCAGGAGCTGGTCGTTCGTGATGCCCGCGTTGGCGACGAGGACCTCGATCGGCCCGAGCTCGGCCTCGACCTGCGTGAAGGCCGCGTCGACCGAGGCGGAGTCGGTGATGTCCGCGGCGACGGTGAGCGCCCCCTCGGGTCCGCCCTGGCCGCTGCGGGAGGTCACGGCGACCCGGTGCCCGGCGGCGACGAAACGCGCTGCGAGGGCGTGCCCGATGCCGCGGTTGCCGCCGGTGATGAGGACGGTACGGGGGGTGGTCATGATCGCTCCGTTCGAGTGGTGGTGACGCGGTGTCCGCCGACCTGACGGCCGAGCCGTGGGCCGCTGGACACGCCCGGACGAGCGTACCGGAGCCGTTCCCCGCAGCTGTCCCCCGCGCGGCGGGGCAACTGTCGGTGGTCCGGGCTTAGGCTTGACCCTGGCGAATGGAAGAACACCGTATGAAGTCGACGCAGCGCCGGTTCCACGCGACGCACACCCACTCCGGGTCCACGCAGAGCATCACGTCCCTGCCGGACTCCCCCGAGCTGGACCGGGCGCACCGCCTGTCCAAGTACGTCTGGCAGATGGCCGTGCGCGTGGTGTGCTTCATCGGCGCCGTCCTCGTGTGGACGACCTGGCACACCTGGCTCGCGGTCATCCCGATCGTCCTCGCCGCGGTCATCCCGTGGGTCGCGGTCATCCTCGCCAACGCCGGCAACCACGCCGAGAGCGACATCGTCGCCCCGGCCGGAGCCATCGAGCTCTACGACGCCGTCGACCCCCGCCTCCGCGAGCAGCAGGAGGACGCCCGGGCCGAGGCCTACCGTGCCGAGCAGGAACGCCTCCGCGAGCAGGCCCAGCACGCGCAGGAGGAGTGGCAGCGGAACGGCGACCGCTCCCGTGTGTGGTCCGCGAAGTCCCGGACGCGCCGCTGATGGGGGCGACGTTCGACCTCTTCACGGAGCCCGGCGCGACACCGGTCTGCTCCCGGGCCGGCTGCACGAACACGGCCGAGTGGCGGATCAACTGGCGGAACCCGCGCATCCACGCCGTCGACCGCGTGAAGATCTGGGCGGCCTGCGAGGAGCACTGCGACTTCCTCGCCGACTACCTGCGCTCCCGCTCGTTCCCGGTCCGGGTGACCGGGATGCACGAGGACGTCGACAGCCTCGACGACGTCCGTGCGCGGGAGGACGCCCCGAAGAACGACGTCGGGGTGCGCTCCAGCGGCACCGGACGATGACGGACGAGTTCGACCCCAGCGCCCGCTACGGCCGGAAGCACGCCGCGAAGCTCCAGCGCGACGCCGCTCCCGGGTCCGTCCACGCGGACACCACCGACGGCCCGACGGTCGGCTGGCGGTTCGTCCGGAGCCGCCGCTGGCTCGGGTACTTCGCGATCGCCGTGGCCTTCGCGATCATCTGCACGCTCTTCGGGATGTGGCAGTGGGACCGGCGCAACGAGGCCGTCCGGCAGAACGAGCAGATCGCGCAGAACTACGACCACACGCCCGTGCCGCTCGACCAGGCGCTCCCCCGGGCCTCGTCGTGGACCGACGACCAACAGTGGCTCCGGGTCGAGGTCACCGGCCGGTACGACGTCGACGACCAGCTCCTCGTCCGCAACCGCGTGCACAACGGCCAGCCCGGGTTCGAGGTCCTCACGCCGCTCGTCACCGCCGACGGTCGCGCGTTCGTCGTCGACCGCGGGTGGGTGCCGACCGGCAACCGGCAGGACGCGCCGGACAGCGTCCCCGCTCCGCCGAACGGACAGGTGACGGTGATCGCGCGCCTGCAGCAGAGCGAGCCGCGCATCCCCGGCCGCACCGACCCCTCGCACACCGACCAGGTGCAGTCGGTGACGCTCGCCGACGTCGCGGGCAAGGTCGACGCCCCGATCTGGACGGGCGCGTACGGCCAGCTCGCCTCTGAGTCCCCCGCTCCTGCGGAGGCCCGGCCCCTGGGGTGGGACCGTCCGTCCGCGGACACCGGTCTGCACCTCAGCTACTTCATCCAGTGGTTCCTCTTCGCCGCCGGGGGATTCGGCTTCCTGGCCTACGTGATGGTGCAGGAGTACCGGAACCTCAACCAGGACGACCCCGAGGAGCGCGAGCGTGCCCTCGAACGGCAGCGGCGGAAGGACGCCAAGCCGAGGTCCGACGACGAGGTCGAGGACGAGCTGCTCGGCGCGCACCGCTGACGGGTCGCGACCCCGGAACGGACGGGAGGCGCGGTGCCAGCCGGCACCGTCCTCCCTCGCAGGCTCGGTCGGCGCGCCCCGCGCAACGCTCCGCGTTGCCGTCGAGCGGTGCGCGCCCGTCCGTCAGCGGGTCGCTACGCCAGCTCGATGAGCTCCGCGTAGTCCTTGTTCCAGTGGTCCTCGGTACCGTCCGGCAGCAGCAGCACCCGCTCGGGGTTGAGCGCGTCGACCGCACCGGCGTCGTGGGAGACGAGCACCACGGCGCCCTCGAAGCCGGCCAGCGCGTTGAGGATCTCCTCGCGCGACGCCGGGTCGAGGTTGTTCGTGGGCTCGTCGAGCAGCAGCACGTTCGCGCCCGACACGACGATCATCGCGAGCGACAGCCGGGTCTTCTCGCCACCGGACAGGACGCCGGCCTTCTTGTAGCCGTCGTCACCCGTGAACAGGAACGAACCGAGCACACGACGGGCCTCGGTCTCGTTGAGGTCCGTCGACGCCGACACCATGTTCTCGATCACCGTGCGGTTCACGTCGATGTTCTCGTGCTCCTGCGCGTAGTACCCGATCCGCAGGCCGTGCCCGGGCAGGATCTCGCCCGTGTCCGGTCGGTCCGCACCCGCCAGGATCCGGAGCAGCGTCGTCTTGCCCGCACCGTTGAAACCGAGGATCACCACGCGCGACCCACGGTCGATCGCCAGGTCCACTCCGGCGAAGATCTCGAGCGAGCCGTACGACTTCGACAGCCCCTCGGCCATCAGCGGAGTGCGACCGCACGGTGCCGGCGTGGGGAAACGGATCTTCGCGACGCGGTCGGCGACGCGCTCGTCCTCCAGTCCGGCGAGCAGCTTGTCCGCGCGCGCGACCATCTGGTGCGCAGCGGCAGCCTTCGATGCCTTCGCGCCGAAGCGGGCGGCCTGGTCCTTCAGGGTCGCGGCCTTCTTCTCGGCGCCGGCACGCTCCTTACGGCGGCGCTCCTCGTCGGCCACGCGCTGCCGCTGGTAGAGCTTCCACCCCATGTTGTAGACGTCGATGGTCTGACGGTTCGCGTCGAGGTAGAAGACGCGGTTGACGACCTCGTCCACCAGCTCCACGTCGTGGGAGATGATGATGACGCCGCCGGGGTAGGTCTTCAGGTGCTCGCGGAGCCACACCACGGAGTCGGCGTCGAGGTGGTTCGTCGGCTCGTCGAGGATCATCGTCTCGGCGTCCGAGAACAGGATGCGGGCGAGTTCGATGCGCCGGCGCTGGCCACCCGACAGGGTCTTCAGCTGCTGGTCGAGGATGCGGTCCGGCAGCTTGAGGTTCGATGCGATCGACGCCGCTTCCGCCTCGGCGGCGTACCCGCCGAGCGCGTTGAACTGGTCGTCGAGTCGGCTGTACCGCCGCATGGCCTTCTCGGCCACGTCGGCGTCGTCGCTCGCCATGTCGAGCGTCGCCTGACGGATGCCCTCGACGAGCTCGCCGAGACCACGGGCGTCGAGGATGCGCTTGCGCGCGGTGTCCTCGGGGTTGCCCGAGCGCGGGTCCTGCGGCAGGTAGCCGATCTCCCCCGAGCGCTCGATCTTGCCGTCGGTCGGCTGCGACTCGCCGGCGAGGGCCTTCGTCATCGTGGTCTTGCCGGCGCCGTTGCGCCCGACGAGCCCGATCTTGTCACCCTTCTCGACGCGGAAGGACACGTGCTCCATGAGGAGGCGAGCGCCTACGCGGATCTCGAGGTCGTGCACGGCAAGCACAGGAGGACGTCCAATCAGTTGGTGATGTGCACAACGACGTGTGCGGGAGGTGCACCGCTACGCTGACGGGACCGATGGTCCTCGAACGGGACCAGCAGTCCATTCTAGGAGAATCCATGACGAACGCCACCGGGTTCGCTCGCCGCGCAGTCCTCGCCGACCGTCTTCGCACCTCGGGGCTCGCCACCGACGCCGCCCTCGTCGCCGGCGGCGCGCTGTTCACCGCCGCGATGGCACAGCTCCAGGTGCCGATGTGGCCGGTCCCGATCACCGGGCAGACCCTGGCCGTCGTGCTCGTCGGCGCCACGCTCGGCGCCCGACGCGGCATGCTGTCGCTGCTCGTCTACGCCGTTGCGGGCCTCGCGGGTGCACCGTTCTTCGCCGAGTTCTCCGGTGGTCTCGCAGCCCTGGCCTCGCCGAGCTTCGGCTACGTCATCGGCTTCGTGCCGGCCGCCGGCCTGGTCGGCTGGCTCGCCCGCCGGAACTGGGACCGGAAGGTCGGGCGTGCCACGGTCGCGATGCTCCTGGCGACCGCCGTCCCCTTCGTCACGGGCCTGCCCTGGCTCGCGGTGGTGCTCGGTCAGCTCGGCGCGCCGAACGACCTGCAGTCGGTGCTCGCCGCCGGCCTCTACCCGTTCATCGTCGGTGGAGTCGCCAAGGCCCTCATCGCCGCCGGTGTCCTGCCCCTGGCGTGGAAGCTGGTCGGCCGCCGCTGACGCACCCGCACGATGACGGGCCCCGCACCTGCTGGTGCGGGGCCCGTCGCTGTTCCGACCCGGGCTGCTGTCTCCCTCCGCGAGCGAGCACGACACGCCGCGCGACGGACGCCGGGCGGGCGATGGGCGTCGCGGGGACCGGTCGAGCGTGACGGATCGTGCGCACTCGGCGTGGCGGGCGTGCCGCACCGACGACGGACGGGAGGCGCGGTGCCGGCTGGCACCGCGCCTCCCGTCCGTCGGTCGGATGCTGCTAGATCGAGAAACCGAGCGCGCGCATCATCTCGCGTCCGTCGTCGGTGATCCGCTCCGGACCCCACGGCGGCATCCACACCCAGTTGATGCGGAAGGCGTCGACGATGCCGTCGAGCGCGTTGGCGGTGTCGCCCTCGATGACGTCGGTCAGCGGGCAGCCCGCGCTCGTCAACGTCATGCTGATCACGAGGGCGTTCGCCTCGTCGTCCATCGCGAGGTCGTAGATGAGGCCGAGGTCGACGATGTTGACGCCGAGCTCCGGGTCCTGGACCTCCTTGAGGCCCTCGACGACCTCGTCGAACTTCTCCGGGGAGAGTGCGGTGATCATCAGTTGCCCGCCGCTGCAGCCTGCACGTAGCGGTCGTAGCCCTCGTTCTCGAGGCGCTCGGCCAGCTCCGGACCACCCTGCTCGGCGACCTTGCCCGCGACGAACACGTGGACGAAGTCCGGCTTGATGTAGCGGAGGATGCGCGTGTAGTGCGTGATCAGCAGGACGCCGAGGCCGGTCGCTGCCTTCGCGCGGTTGACGCCCTCGGACACGATCTTCAGCGCGTCGACGTCGAGGCCGGAGTCGGTCTCGTCGAGCACGGCGAACTTCGGCTTGAGGAGCTCGAGCTGCATGATCTCGTGGCGCTTCTTCTCGCCGCCGGAGAAGCCCTCGTTGACGTTGCGCTCGGCGAACGACGAGTCCATCTTGAGGTCGGCCATCGACTGGCGCAGGTCCTTGACCCACCCGCGGAGTGCGGGGGCCTCGCCGTCGATCGCGGTCTTCGCGGTACGGAGGAAGTTCGACACCGTGACGCCGGGGATCTCGACCGGGTACTGCATCGCGAGGAACATGCCGGCGCGGGCGCGCTCGTCGACGCTCATCGCGAGGACGTCCTCGCCGTCGAGCGTGATCGAGCCGCCGGTGACGTTGTAGCGCGGGTGACCGGCGATCGTGTAGGCCAGGGTGGACTTGCCGGAGCCGTTCGGCCCCATGATCGCGTGGATCTCGCCCTCGTTGATGGTGAGGTCGACGCCCTTCAGGATCTCCTTGGTGCCCTGGTCGGTGTCGATCGAGACCTGCAGGTCACGGATTTCGAGAGTGGACATTGCGTTCCTTCGGTTACAGCTGCTGTGCGGCGTCAGCCGCGCGGGAAGAGTGGTGGTGTCGCTCAGTCGACGGGGACCGGGTCGTGCACGTCGACGTAGACGTCGCCGTCACGGACCTCGACCCGGAAGACCGGCACCGGCTCGTACGCCGGGAAGTTCTGCGGCTTGCCGGTGGCCAGCGAGAAGCGGGACCCGTGGGCCCAGCACTCGAGCGTGTCGCCCTCGACGAAGCCCTCGGCCAGGGAGATGTCCCCGTGCGTGCAGGTGTCACCGATCGCGTGCACGGCCCCGGCCGAGTCCTTCACGATCGCCACGGCGGTGCCGTCCACGACGACGCGCATCGGGCTGTCGACGGCGATCTCCGACTCAGCGCAGACCTTCTCGGCCATCAGGCGTCCGCCTGCTCGGCCTCGGGCTCCGCAGCGGCGACCACGGTCCGGCCGTCGGCGAGCTCCTGCTCGACCGCGGCGATCAGGCGCTCCTCGAGCTCGGGCGCGCCGATCTTCTGGATGACCTCGACCAGGAAGCCGAGCACGACGAGGCGACGTGCTTCCTCCTCGGGGATGCCACGGGCCTGCAGGTAGAAGAGCTGCTCGTCGTCGAAGCGACCGGTCGCACTGGCGTGCCCGGCTCCCTCGATGTTGCCCGTCTCGATCTCGAGGTTCGGGATGCTGTCCGCGCGCGTGCCGTCGGTGAGCACCAGGTTGCGGTTCTGCTCGTACGAGTCGGTGCCGTCACCGGCGCGCCCGATCAGCACGTCGCCGATCCAGACCGTGTGCGCACCCTCGCCCTGCAGTGCGCCCTTGTAGTTGACGCGGCCACGGGTGTTCGGGGCGTCGTGGTTCACGTACACCTGCTGCTCGATGTACTGCCCGGCGTCGGCGAAGTACACGCCGTACATCTCGGTGTCCGCACCCTGCGCCCCGAGGTGCGTCGAGGGGTTCACGCGGACGACGTCGCCGCCGAGCGAGACCACGACGTGCTTGAGGAAGGCGTCGCGACCGACCTCGGCGAACTGCGTCGACACGTGCACCGCGTCGTCGTCCCAGTCCTGCAGGCTGACGACCGTGAGCCGCGCGCCGTCACGGACGACGATCTCGACGTTCTCGCTGAGGAGCGCCGACCCGCGGTTGTCGATGACGACGATGCCCTGGGCGTGCTGCTCGGCCGTGATGACCGTGTGCGCCGCGCGGGCCTGCGTGCCGAAGTCCGAGCGGGTGATCGAGATCGACTCGTGCGCCTCGGTCGCCTTGACGGTGACCTTCAGCACCGCGTCGCGGGCGGTCCAGGCCGCCGCGGCCGCGCGGTCCTCGGGCAGGCCGGCGGTGCCGACGACCGGGTCGTCGCTGCGACCCCACTCGACGTCGGCCCCCTCGGTCTGGCGCGCCAGGAACGGGTAGGCGGAGCCGTCGAGGCCACCCTCGAGCAACGGCTGGAGCTTCGCGAGCGGCGCGAACTTCCAGTTGACCTCGCGGCCGGTCACCGGCGGGAACGCGTCGAGGTCACCGGACTGCGGCCGCTCGGATCGGGTCTGGACCGGGACCTTCGCGTCCCAGCCGCCGTCGGAGTGCGCGCGGGCGCCGTGCTGTTCCGAACCAGCACTGCGCTCGGTCCCCTGCGTGCTGCGTGCGGACGGAGCCTGCTGGCCCTGTGCGACGGCCGAGGGCTCGACCGGCTGGTCGATGCGCGGTGCGGGGGTGGCCCCGTCGGTGGGTGTCGGGTTGGTGCTGGTGTTCGACATCTAGCCGACGGATCCTTCCATGCTCATCTCGATGAGCTTGTTGAGTTCGAGCGCGTACTCCATCGGGAGCTCGCGGGCGATGGGCTCGATGAACCCGCGGACGATCATGGCCATGGCCTCGTCCTCCGGCATGCCGCGCGACATGAGGTAGAACAGCTGCTCCTCGCTCACGCGGGAGACCGTGGCCTCGTGGCCGAGCTGGACGTCGTCGACGCGGATGTCGATCGCCGGGTACGTGTCGCTGCGGCTCACCGTGTCGACGAGCAGCGCGTCACAGCGGACCGTGTTCGCGGCGTGGTGCGCGGCCGGGTCGACGCGGACCTCACCGCGGTAGCCGGCGCGGCCGCCGCCACGGGCGATCGACTTCGAGACGATCGACGACGTCGTGTACGGCGCCATGTGGATCATCTTCGCGCCGGCGTCCTGGTGCTGGCCCGGACCGGCGAAGGCGACGGACAGGGTCTCGCCCTTGGCGTGCTCACCGGCGAGGTAGATCGACGGGTACTTCATCGTGACCTTCGACCCGATGTTGCCGTCGATCCACTCCATCGTCGCGCCCTCGTGCGCGATCGCGCGCTTCGTGACGAGGTTGTAGACGTTGCTCGACCAGTTCTGGATCGTCGTGTAGCGCACGCGGGCGTTCTTCTTCACGATGATCTCGACCACGGCGGAGTGCAGCGAGTCCGACTTGTAGATCGGCGCCGTGCAGCCCTCGATGTAGTGGACGTAGGAGTCCTCGTCCGCGATGATCAGCGTCCGCTCGAACTGGCCCATGTTCTCGGTGTTGATCCGGAAGTAGGCCTGCAGCGGGATCTCGACGTGCACGCCCTTCGGGACGTAGACGAACGAGCCACCGGACCACACGGCGGTGTTCAGCGCGGCGAACTTGTTGTCGCCGGCCGGGATCACCGAGCCGAAGTACTCCTCGAAGAACTCCGGGTGCTCGCGGAGCGCCGTGTCGGTGTCCATGAAGATGACGCCCTGCTGCTCCAGGTCCTCGCGGATCTGGTGGTAGACGACCTCGGACTCGTACTGGGCGGCGACACCGGCGACGAGGCGCTGGCGCTCCGCCTCGGGGATGCCGAGGCGCTCGTAGGTGTTGCGGATGTCCTCGGGCAGCTCTTCCCAGGTCTGGGCCTGCTTCTCGGTGGACTTCACGAAGTACTTGATGTTGTCGAAGTCGATGTCCGACAGGTCGGCACCCCACGACGGCATGGGCTTGCGGTCGAACAGCGTCAGCGCCTTGAGGCGGAGCTTGTGCATCCACTCGGGCTCGTTCTTCCGGGCGGAGATGTCGCTGACCACCTCGTCCGACAGACCACGGCGCGCGGACGCGCCGGCCGTGTCGGAGTCGGACCAGCCGAACTCGTACTGGCCGAGCCCTTCGAGTTCTGGACGGTCGATGAGCACGTCGGACATGGTCTCCTCGTTTCCTTCTCGCGGCAGCGTCTGTCGGGACAACCCGTGACGTCCGGACGCCATTCCACCGCGGACCTCCGACAGGAGTCCCACGGCGTTGCTGCCTCGCAACGTCGATGGTCCCACGCAGTCGTCCGACCGATCGGCGATCACGGCCCATTCGGAGCCGGCGCCTGCCTAGACTTGACTGCTGCTGAACCCTCGAATCCTACAGGTTCACCGCACGGAACAACAGGAAGGCACCACCCTCGTGACTCGCGTCGGACCCACCGTCGAGCAGGGCGTCCGCCCCGGCACCCGCACGCCGCGGTGGTGGTCCCTCCCCCGCGCCGTCGACCCCCGCGTGATCTGGCTCGCCTGGGCGTCCTTCGTCGTCGAGGTGGTGCTGATCGGCACCGGCGGCCTCGTCCGCCTGACAGCGTCCGGCCTCGGCTGCCCGACGTGGCCGAAGTGCACCGCCGAGTCGCTCGTGTCGACCCCGGAGATGGGGATCCACGGCGTGATCGAGTTCGGGAACCGTCTGCTCACCTTCGTGCTGGTGGTGGTCGCGGTCGCGATGTTCCTCGCCGTCGTCCGCATGCGCCGCACGCGCCCCGAGCTCTTCTGGCTCGCCTTCGCCCAGGGCATCGCGATCCCGGTGCAGGCGGTGATCGGCGGCCTCAGCGTCCTCACGAACCTCAACCCGTTCGTCGTCGGACTGCACTTCGTGGTGTCGACGACGCTCGTCGCGGTGACGGCGACGCTCGTGTACCGCTCGATGAACGGTCCGCGCACCGCGGTGCGGCTCGTCCCGGGCTGGTACACCGGCCTGGTCCGCGGCACCGTCGTCGCGGTGGTCGTCACCGTCCTGGTCGGCATCCTGACCACGGGCTCCGGGCCGCACGCGGGTGCGAGTGAGGCGGTCGACGGTGGCCGTCTGCACCGCACCGGGTTCGACCCGCAGCTGATGGAGCACCTGCACGCGATCCCGGCCTACGCGCTGTTCGCACTGACACTGGCGCTCGTCGTCGGCGCGGTCGTCCTCCGGCTGTCGAGCCGCTGGGCCCTCGTCCTGCTCGTCGTCGAGTTCGTGCAGATCGCCGTCGGCCTGACCCAGGCGCGCACGGGCCTGCCGGTCGGCCTGGTGGGGACCCACATGGTGCTCGCCGGACTCCTCGTCGGTGCGGTCACCGTCGTCGTGCTCAGCACGCGCGGCAGCGCCGGTCGCCAGGCCGCGCGGGAGCGCATCACCGCCTGACGCGGTCGTTCGCCACCCTCCGACGTCCCACGCGTCGCCTCCGTCCCGAGCGCCGACGCGTGGGACGTCGTCGTCCGCACGGCTCCGGTCCCGTGACCACGCACAGGACGCCGGCGTCGGCGCAGGACGCCTCCGACCACGCGGGACGCCTCCGGATCCGGCACCGTCTCGCGCAGGTGCGACCGTCTCGTGCGGACGCCGCCGTCCCGCACCTCGGCACCGGGCCGGCCACGATGCGGACGGGAGGCGCAGCACCGCCCACCCCGCGCCTCCCGTCCGACGCCCGGTCGCGGCCGCGCGTCTGCTGCGACATCCCCGTCGTCGTACGACAGCGGCATCGTCGCAGGGCGCACGCGCATCGTGCAGCCCACGTCGCCGGCGGACAGCCGCGACATCCCCGTCGTCGTACGACAGCGGAGCTGTCGCGTCGGCCCGCGCCACCCGGGTCGACCCGGGCACGCACCCCGCGCGCCCGTGTCCGAGCCGCGCCCACCCGACCCGCGAACGCCCGACCCGGGACCGCCCGCGCTGCGCCCCGACGCACGGAGCGCCGCCGGCAGACCGGCGGCGCTCCGTGCGCGGGCGACGAACCCTGGCTAGATCGTGAAGGTGAAGACCTGCGGCAGCAGCGGGTCGATGCCCACCGCGATGAACAGCAGCGTCAGGTACGTGATCGAGCTGTGGAACACCCGCATCGGCTGGACCTGCTCCACGTGCTGGATCGCCCGCGAGTACAGCCGGTGCGACTCGACGACGAACCAGATGCCCCCGGCCAGGGCGACGACCGTGTACAGCGGCCCCATGTGCGCGACCGGGATGAGCAGCAGCGAGCAGACGAGCGTCGCCCAGGCGTAGAGCACGACCTGCAGCCCGACGACGGTGCGGCCGCGCACGACCGCGAGCATCGGCACGTCGGCGGCGTCGTAGTCGTCGCGGTACTTCATCGACAGCGGCCAGTAGTGCGGCGGCGTCCAGAGGAAGATCACCATGAAGAGGATGATCGGCGCCCAGGTCAGCGACCCGGTGACACCGGCCCAGCCGATGAGCACCGGCATGCACCCGGCGGATCCGCCCCAGACGATGTTCTGCGGGGTGCGGCGCTTGAGCCAGAGCGTGTAGACGCAGACGTAGATCAGGATCGCGACGACGCTGAGCGCGGCGGCCAGCCAGTTCACCAGGAAGCCGAGGACGGCGGTCGACAGGACGGCGAGCGTCCACGAGAACACCAGTGCCTCCTTGTCGGAGAGCTCACCGGTGACCAGGGGGCGCTGGCTGGTGCGCTTCATCAGCCGGTCGATGTCGCGGTCGATGTAGCAGTTGAACGCCGAGGCCGACCCTGCCGACATCGCGCCGCCGAGCATCGTCCAGAACACGAGCCAGAGGTCCGGGACCCCGCGCTCCGCCAGGAACATCGTCGGAGCGGTCGTGACGAGGAGCAGCTCCATGACCCGGGGCTTCGTCAGCGAGACGTACGCGCGGACCTTGCGGGACAGCGTCGAGCGGGGTCGATCGGTGTCGGGCCGGGTCGCGGTGGCAGTCAACAGGGGAACCTCAGTCCGTTCGCGTCAGCTCGCACGCTCGGTGGGCGGCTCCGTCACCGTCGGGGCGTGCGTCGACCCGGAATGCACACGAGTCGACACCAGTTTAGGCCATCGAGGCGCCGCGAGGATGCCCCGCCTCGCCGACCGGGCCGGCTGCCCGACACGGCACCGTCGTCACCTGGACACCTTCTGAGTGCGTGGTCACTATGCTGGACACGCCCTCCCGCATCGTGTGCCCCGAAGACGTCGGCCGCGAAGAGCCGGTCGGCCGCCGCTCGACGGCGACACGACACACGGCCCCGGGACGGCGATCATGTCCGTGCGATGGCACGAGCCCTCGCACATGTCGCAACAACGAAGGGTCAACATCCAAGTGGCTGAATTCACCTGGGACGCCATCGACCGGAAGGCCGTCGACACGGCACGCGTCCTCGCCGCCGACGCGGTCGAGGCCGCCGGCAACGGTCACCCCGGCACCGCGATGAGCCTCGCGCCGGTCGCCCACCTGCTCTTCCAGAAGGTGATGCGTCGCGACCCCAGCGACTCCACCTGGATCGGCCGCGACCGCTTCATCCTCTCCGCCGGTCACGCCTCGATCCTGCAGTACGTGCAGTTCTACCTGCACGGCTACGGCCTCGAGCTCGAGGACCTGCAGCACCTGCGCAAGTGGGGCTCGAAGACCCCGGGTCACCCGGAGTACGGCCACACCGACGGTGTCGAGATCACCACCGGCCCGCTCGGCCAGGGCCTCGCCTCGGCGGTCGGCTTCGGCTACGCGCAGCGCTTTGAGCGCGGCCTGTTCGACCCGGAGACCGCCGACGGCGAGTCGCCCTTCGACCACTTCACCTACGTGATCGCCGGTGACGGCGACATGCAGGAGGGCGTCACCAACGAGGCCGCGAGCCTCGCGGGCCGTCAGCAGCTCGGTCGCCTGGTCGTCTTCTACGACTCGAACCAGATCTCGATCGAGGACGACACCGACATCGCGTTCTCCGAGGACGTCGCGGCCCGCTACGAGGCCCTCGGCTGGCACGTGCAGCACGTCGACTGGAAGAAGACCGGCGAGTACTCCGAGGACGTCGAGGAGCTCCACCGCGCCGTCGAGGCCGCCAAGGCCGAGACGACCAAGCCGTCGCTCATCGTCCTCAAGACGATCATCGGTTGGCCGTCGCCGACCAAGCAGAACTCCGGCAAGATCCACGGTTCGGCGCTCGGTGCCGACGAGCTCAAGGGCCTCAAGGAGGTCCTCGGCTTCGACGCGGACAAGACCTTCCACGTCGACCCGGAGGTGCTCGAGTACACCCGCGGTGCGATCGCCAAGGGCCAGGCCGAGCACGCCGAGTGGACGAAGACCTTCGACGCGTGGGCTGCGGCCAACCCGGAGAAGAAGGCGATGCTCGACCGCATCAACGCCGGCGAGCTCCCCGAGGGCCTCGAGGAGGCGCTGCCGGTCTTCTCCACCGAGAAGGCCGTCTCGACCCGCGCCGCCTCCGGCAAGGTCATCAACGCCATCGCGCCGCTCATGCCCGAGTTCTGGGGCGGTTCGGCGGACCTCGCCGAGTCGAACCTGACCACGATCGAGGGCGCGAAGTCCTTCGGTCCGGCCGAGGCGTCGACGAAGACCTGGAGCACCGACCCGTACGGCCGCGTGCTGCACTTCGGCATCCGCGAGCACGCGATGGGCTCGATCCTGTCCGGCATCGTCCTGCACGGGAACACCCGCCCCTTCGGCGGCACGTTCCTCATCTTCAGCGACTACATGCGTCCGGCGGTCCGTCTCGCCGCGCTCATGAAGGCGCCTGCGATCTACGTCTGGACCCACGACTCCATCGCCCTGGGCGAGGACGGCCCGACGCACCAGCCGATCGAGCAGATCACCGCGCTCCGTGCGATCCCGGGTCTCGACGTCGTCCGTCCGGCCGACGCCAACGAGGTGTCGTACGCGTGGCTCGAGATGCTCAAGCACAAGGACCGTCCGGCCGGCATCGCGCTGAGCCGTCAGAACCTCCCCGTCTTCGAGCGTGGCGAGGGCGACGCCTCCGGCGAGACGCTCGCCTCGGCGAAGAACGTCGCCAAGGGCGCGTACGTCCTGGCCGAGGCGCCGAACGGCACCCCGGACGTGATCCTCATCGCGACCGGTTCCGAGGTCCAGATCGCGGTCGACGCCCGTGAGCAGCTCAAGGGCGAGGGCATCAACGCCCGCGTCGTGAGCGCCCCCTCGCTCGAGTGGTTCTTCGAGCAGTCGGAGTCCTACCGCGAGCAGGTCCTGCCGAAGGCCGTCACCGCGCGCGTCTCGGTCGAGGCCGGCATCGCGATGAGCTGGCGCGACATCGTCGGCGACAAGGGCCGCAGCGTGTCGATCGAGCACTTCGGTGCATCGGCCGACTACCAGCGCCTGTTCGCCGAGTTCGGGTTCACCACCGAGCACGTCGTCGCCGCCGCCAAGGAATCGATCGCAGCGTCCTGACCCACGAGGGGCCGGATCCGGTACGCCGGGTCCGGCCCCTCTGCCGGGAGGCACGCGGCGGCCCCGCCACCGCGCCTCCCAGCCCACAGACCACGACACACACGGCCCTGGTCGCCTCCGCGCACCGGGCCGGTCGACGAAAGAAGAAGAGAAACCATGGCTGAGAACACCCCCACCGCCGCCCTCTCCGAGGTCGGCGTCAGCATCTGGCTCGACGACCTGTCGCGCGAGCTGCTCGAGACCGGCAAGCTGACCGAGCTCATCGAGCAGAAGAACGTCGTCGGCGTCACCACGAACCCGACGATCTTCGCGTCGGCCCTCGCCAAGGGCGAGCGCTACGACTCGCAGGTCAAGGAGCTCGCGGCGAAGGGCACCGACGTCACCGAGGCGATCTTCGAGATCACCACGCAGGACGTCGCGAACGCGTCCGACGTCTTCAAGCCGATCTACGACGAGACCAAGGGCTTCGACGGCCGTGTCTCGATCGAGGTCGAGCCGGGCCTCGCCCACGACACCCAGAAGACCATCGAGCAGGCCAAGTTCCTGTTCGAGAAGGTCGGTCGCGAGAACGTCCTCATCAAGATCCCCGCGACGCTCGAGGGCCTCGAGGCCATCACCGAGGTCATCGGTGCCGGCATCTCGGTCAACGTCACCCTGATCTTCTCGCTCGAGCGCTACCGCGCCGTCATCGACGCCTACCTCGGTGGCCTCGAGAAGGCCAAGGCCGCGGGCCACGACCTCTCGAAGATCCACTCGGTCGCCTCGTTCTTCGTGTCGCGTGTCGACTCCGAGATCGACAAGCGCCTCGACGCCGCGGGCACCGACGAGGCGAAGGCCCTCAAGTCGAAGGCCGGCATCGCCAACGCGCAGCTCGCCTACCAGGTCTGGACCGAGCAGTTCGCCACCGAGCGTGCCCTCGGCCTGCTCGAGTCCGGTGCCAACACGCAGCGTCCGCTGTGGGCCTCGACCGGTGTCAAGGACCCGTCGCTGCCCGACACGCTCTACGTGACCGAGCTCGCCGCGCCGAACACGGTCAACACCATGCCGGGCAAGACGCTCGACGCGACGTTCGACCACGGCGAGATCCACGGTGACGCCATCGCCGGCTCGTTCGACGACGCGCAGCAGGTCATGGACCAGATCGCTGCCGCCGGTGTCGACTACGACGACGTCGTCGCGCTGCTCGAGAAGGAGGGCGTCGACAAGTTCAACGTCTCCTGGGGCGAGCTCGTCGACACGGTGAAGACCGCGCTCGAGAACAGCAAGTAAGCACGACCGGAGCCTGCGTCCGGAGGACGGGACCACCGCCCCCCGGACGCAGGCACCCCCGGTCAGGACCCGACCGCCGGAGCCGCGACGCGCCTCCCGGCCGGACCTGACCACCACGACGGCGGAGTCGCCGCTGCCCCCGCAGCGCAGCGCTCCGCCGTCTCCGTTCGACCCACAAGGAGTCCACACTCATGTCACCGGTGGCGATCACCCCGGAGCACAACCCGCTCCGGTTGCCGACCGACCGACGTCTGAACCGGATCGCGGGGCCCAGCACCCTCATCATCTTCGGCGTGACGGGCGACCTGTCCCGCAAGAAGCTGATGCCCGCGGTCTACGACCTGGCGAACCGAGGGCTCCTGCCCCCGGGCTTCGCACTCGTCGGGTTCGCCCGGCGCGACTGGGAGGACCAGGACTTCTCCCAGCTCGTGCACGACGCGGTCCGGGACCACTCCCGCACCCCCTTCGACGAGGCCGTCTGGAAGCAGCTCGAGCAGGGCATCCGCTTCGTGCAGGGCTCGTTCGACGACCCCGAGGCCTTCCTCGAGCTCAAGCGCACCGTCGACGAGCTCGACGCGGAGCGCGGCACGCTCGGCAACCACGCCTTCTACCTCTCCATCCCGCCGAAGATGTTCCCGGTGGTGACCGAGCAGCTCAAGGTCTCCGGACTGACCGAGAAGCGCGAGGGCTCCTGGAGCCGCGTGGTCGTCGAGAAGCCGTTCGGCTCCGACCTCCGCACCGCGCGCGAGCTGAACGCGATCGTCGAGAGCGTCTTCGCGCCCGACGACGTGTTCCGCATCGACCACTACCTCGGCAAGGAGACCGTCCAGAACCTGCTGACGCTCCGGTTCGCGAACCAGATGTACGAACCCATCTGGAACTCGAACTACGTCGACCACGTGCAGATCACGATGGCCGAGGACATCGGCGTCGCCGGTCGGGCCGCGTACTACGACGGCATCGGCGCAGCGCGCGACGTCATCCAGAACCACCTGCTGCAGCTCCTCGCGCTCACCGCGATGGAGGAACCCGTCTCGTTCAAGGCCGCTGACCTGCGCGCCGAGAAGGAGAAGGTGCTCTCCGCCGTGCGCCTGCCCGAGGACCTCGCCACGGCGACGGCCCGCGGGCAGTACGACGGTGGCTGGCAGGGCGGCGAGAAGGTCCTGGGCTTCCTCGAGGAAGCGGGGATGGACCCCGAGTCCACGACCGAGACCTACGCGGCGATCAAGCTCGACATCGCGACCCGCCGCTGGCAGGGCGTCCCGTTCTACCTGCGGGCAGGCAAGCGCCTCGGCCGTCGCGTGACCGAGATCGCGATCGTCTTCAAGCGCGTCCCCGAGGACGTCTACGGCAACACGCAGGCACCCCTCGGCCAGAACGCGCTCGTCATCCGTGTCCAGCCGGACGAGGGCGTCACGCTCCGCTTCGGCTCGAAGGTCCCGGGCGTCGGCACGCAGGTGCGCGACGTGACGATGGACTTCGGCTACGGACACGCGTTCACCGAGGCATCGCCGGAGGCGTACGAGCGACTCATCCTCGACGTGCTCCTCGGCGACCCGCCCCTGTTCCCCCGTCACCAAGAGGTGGAACTGTCGTGGAAGATCCTCGACCCGATCGAGGAGTTCTGGGCCACGCAGGGCCAGCCCGAGCAGTACCGTCCCGGCACGTGGGGTCCGGCGTCCGCCGATGCCCTGCTCGCCCGCGACGGCCGGACCTGGAGGCGTCCATGAAGATCGACCTGCCGAACACCACGGTCTCGAAGATCCAGAAGAAGCTCGTCCACATCCGCGAGGAGGGTGGCGCCGTCGCCCTCGGCCGCGTGCTGACGCTCATCATCTCGACCGCCCTCGGGCACGAGGAAGAGGCGATCTCGGCCGCGAACCAGGCGTCGCGCGAGCACCCGATGCGGGTGATCATCGTGTCGAAGAACGACGGCGACACGAAGTCCCCCGGTCGGCTCGACGCCCAGATCCGCGTCGGCAGCGATGCGGGCGCGAGCGAGGTCATCGTCCTCCGTGCGTACGGCGAGACCGCGACGGACGAGGAGAGCCTGGTCACCGGTCTCCTCCTGTCCGACGCCCCCGTCGTCGCATGGTGGCCGCAGGCCGCTCCGGAGCAGCCGGCAGCGTCCGCGCTGGGCCGGATCGCGCAGCGTCGCATCACCGATGCCGCCGCGCAGAAGGACCCGAACAGCGCGATCGAGGCGCTCGGGAAGTCCTACGTGCCGGGTGACACCGACTTCGCGTGGACCCGTCTGACGCTCTGGCGGAACCAGCTCGCCGCGGCGCTCGACCAGCCGCCGTACGAGCCCGTCACCGGTGTCGAGGTGTCCGGTGCGAGCGACAGCCCGTCCACGATCCTGCTCGCCGCGTGGCTCCAGCTGCAGCTGCAGGTGCCGGTGTCCGTCGTCACCTCGCCGCGGGCCACCGGGTCGAGCGGCATCCACGGGGTCAAGCTCGAGCGTGCCTCGGGCACGATCGACCTCGAGCGCTCGCTCGTCGACGTCGCGACCCTGTCGATGCCCGGGCAGCCGACGCACGACCTGTCGCTGCCCCGACGGAACCTGCGCGACTGCCTCGCAGAGGAACTCCGTAGACTCGACGCGGACGTCCTCTTCGGAGACGTCGTCAAGCACGGGGTGCCCCAGCTGCGCGAGTCCATCGCCGGCTGAGCACCGCACACGGCCGGGGTCCGGGCGGCGGTCGACACGACCGCCGCCCGCCCCGGTCGGACCGAAGGCGGTCGCACCGGTCGGCCGCCACGAACACGGGAGACACGTGACCAACGAACGACGGGTGCTGGTGCACCCGGACAAGCAGTCCCTCGGCGCGTCGGTCGCCGCTCGCTTCCTCACGAAGATCATCGACGTGCTGGACGAGCAGGAGCGCGCGGACATCGCGATCAGCGGCGGCTCGGTGTCGACCCTGGTCCTCGCGGCGATCGGGCAGTCGCCTGCGCGTGAGAGCGTGGACTGGTCGAAGGTGCACGTGTGGTGGGTCGACGAGCGCTGGGTCGCCGAGGGCGATGCGGACCGCAACGTCACCGGCACGCAGACGGACTTCTTCGAGCACGTGGACATCCCGCAGGCGAACATCCACCCGATGGCACCGTCCGACGCCGGGCTGTCCATCGACGAGGCCGCCGCACAGTACGAGCGCGAGCTCCAGGAGGCAGCACCCGTGGGTGCGGTCGCGCCGCGCTTCGACATCACGCTGCTCGGGGTCGGCCCCGACGGCCACACGGCGTCGCTCTTCCCCGAGTTCCCGCAGCTCGCGGTGACCGACCGTGCCGTGCTGACGGTCGACGACTCCCCCAAGCCGCCGGCGCAGCGCCTGACGCTGTCCTTCCCGGTGATCAACGCCTCGCAGCGCGTGTGGGTCATCCTGTCCGGCGCCGAGAAGGCGTCGGTGCTCGGCCTCGCACTGGCCGGTGCCGCGGTGGACGAGGTCCCCGTCGGCGGCGTGCAGGGCCGCAAGCGCACCGTGTTCTTCGTGGACCAGGACGCCGCGCGCGAGGTCCCCGAGAACCTCATCGCGTCGACCTACTAGACGCGACCCCCAGACGGACGGGAGGCGCGGTGCCGGCTGGCACCGCGCCTCCCGTCCGTCGTCGGTGCCGGCCCGCGCAACTGCCGTGCGGACGTCGCCGGCCCGCTTCCGGTCGCACGACTTGCCACTCACCTCCGACCCCGACGGCATGTCGTGCGACCCGAACGACCGCGCGCGGCACGTCCTGCGACCGGAACAGCCAGGACCGGAGGACCGAGGGGCACCGACGACACGTCCGGCGGACGACGAAGGCCCCCGCACCGGATCGGTGCGGGGGCCTTCTGAAGTCAGGTGCTACTTCGCGGTACCGCGACGCTGCCGGAGCTGCTGCAGCGCGTCCTCGAGGAGCTGCGCTGCCTCTTCCTCGGTGCGGCGCTCCTTCACGTACGCGAGGTGCGTCTTGTAGGGCTCGGTCTTCGCGACGACGGGAGGGTTCTCCTTGTCGCGGCCGGCCGGCAGACCCGTCGACGGCGAGTCCACCGTCTCCGGGATTTCGTCCTCCGGCAGGGTCGCCGAGAAGTACCGCACGACCTCGTTGCCGAGGGCGTCCCAGTACGAGACGGCCACGCGCTCGGCCTGGACTCCGCGGTCCTGCTCCCCCATCGGACCCGCGCCGACGCGGGACCCTCGGATTGCACTGCCTCCGGTTGCCATGGCTCAGCTCCCTGCCGTGAACTTGTTGATGAGACCGAGCACGATGATCGAGACGATCCAGACCAGACCGAGGATCACCGTGATGCGGTTGAGGTTGCGCTCGGCGACGCCGGACGCCCCGAGGTTGCTCGTCACGCCGCCGCCGAACATGTCGGAGAGACCGCCACCGCGGCCCTTGTGCAGGAGGATGAGGAGCGTGAGCAGGAGGCTCGTGATCGCGAGCAGGACCTGCAGCACGACGGAGAGTATCGCCACGACGTACCTTTCGTGTGAAGTCAGCCCTGCAAGTGTAGCGGGCCGCGTGAGCAGCCCCGACACCGGCACGGGCGTGGCTCAGGCCGGCCACGCGGACGTGGCCGGCCTGAGCAGGATGGATCAGAGTCCGACGTGCTGCCGGAAGCGCGCGATCGCCGCGAACTCCTGCACGTCGAGCGAGGCCCCACCGACGAGCGCGCCGTCGATGTCGGGCTCGCGCAGGAAGCCGGCGATGTTGCCCGACTTCACCGAACCGCCGTAGAGCACGCGCGTGCTGGCGGCGAGGTCGTCGCCCCAGGCCTCGGCGATCCCGCGACGCAGCGCGGCGCAGTCCTCCTGGGCCTGTTCCGCAGTCGCGGCCTGACCGGAACCGATCGCCCAGACCGGTTCGTACGCGACGACGATCTCGGACGGCTTCACGGCCTCGAGGACGACCTTGAGCTGTTCGACCGGGACGACACCGGCGCCGCGCTGCTCGCGCTCCTCGCCGGTCTCACCGACACAGACCACCGGCACGAGGCCGTGCTTGACTGCAGCGGCGGTCTTCGCGGCGACGACCTCGTCGGTCTCCCCGTGCAGCGTGCGCCGCTCGGAGTGTCCGACGATGACGTACTGCGCATCGAGCGCTGCGAGGAACGCCCCGGACACGTCACCGGTGTGGGCACCGGAGTCGTACTGGGACAGGTCCTGGGCGCCGAACCGGATCTCGAGCTTGTCGGCCGAGATGAGCGTCTGCACGCTGCGGAGGTCCGTGAAGGGCGGGAACACCGCGACCTCGACGTCGTCGTGGTCGTGGCGGGCATCCTTCAGGGTCCACGCGAGCTTCTGCACGGTGGCGATGGCCTGGAGGTGGTCCAGGTTCATCTTCCAGTTACCGGCGATGAACGGCGTGCGGGTCATCGGGACCACCCCAGTGCTTCGAGACCGGGCAGTGACTTGCCCTCGAGGAACTCGAGGCTCGCACCACCACCGGTCGAGATGTGCCCGAACCGGTCGTCCGAGAACCCGAGCGACCGGACGGCCGCCGCGGAGTCGCCACCGCCGACGACACCGAGGCCGTCGACCTCGGTCAACGCCTGCGCGACGGTCTTCGTGCCTGCTGCGAACGCCGGGAACTCGAACACGCCCATCGGGCCGTTCCAGAACACGGTCTTCGAGCCGGACACCGCCGACGCGAAGCGCGCCGCGGTCTCCGGGCCGATGTCGAGGCCGATGCCGTCCGTGCCGAACGACGAGGACTCGATCGCGTCGGCCGCGACGGTCTCGTGGTCGGCGTCCGCAGCGAACCCGGAGGCCACCACGACGTCGGTCGGCAGGTCGATCGTCACGCCGAGCTCGTCCGCCTTGGCGAGGTACGCCCGGACGGTGTCGAGCTGATCCTGCTCGAGGAGCGACTTCGCGACCCCGTGACCCTGGGCCGCGAGGAACGTGAAGAGCATGCCGCCGCCGATGCACAGCGTGTCGACCTGCGGGAGCAGGTGCTCGATGACACCGAGCTTGTCGCTGACCTTCGATCCGCCGAGCACGACCGTGTACGGCCGCTGCGGGTCCTTGGTCAACCGCTCGAGCACCGTCAGCTCGGACTCGATGAGCGAGCCGGCCGCGCTGGGCAGCGCTGCCGCGAGCTCGTACACGGAGGCCTGCTTGCGGTGCACGACGCCGAAGCCGTCCGACACGAACGCGTCACCGAGGGCGGCGATCCGCTCGGCGAACGCCGTGCGCGCCGACGCGTCCTTCGAGGTCTCCTCCGGGTTGAAGCGGAGGTTCTCGAGCAGCAGGACGTCGCCGTCCCCGAGGGCCTCGGCGGCCGCGGTCGCCTCGTCGCCGACGGTCTCGCCGACGAAGGTGACCTCCTTGCCGAGCAGTTCGGAGAGCCGCTGCGCCACGGGGGCGAGCGAGTACTCCTGCGCAGGCGTGCCGTCGGGACGACCGAGGTGCGAGATCACGATGACCCGCGCACCGGCGTTGACGAGCATGTTGAGCGTGCCCAGCGACGCGCGCACGCGGCCGTCGTCGGTGATCGTGCCGTCCTTGAGCGGGACGTTCAGGTCACACCGGACGACGACGCGCTTGCCGGCGAGGTCGCCGAGGTCCTCGAGGGTGCGGAGGCTCATGCCGAGAGTCGCTCGCCCACGTACTCGGTCAGGTCGACGAGGCGGTTCGAGTAGCCCCACTCGTTGTCGTACCACGAGGTGATCTTGACGAGCTTGCCGATGACCTTGGTCAGGCCGGAGTCGTAGATCGACGAGTGCGGGTCCGTCGTGATGTCGGTCGACACCAGCGGGTCCTCGCTGTAGAGCAGGATGCCCTTGAGCGGGCCCTCGGCGGCCTCCTTGTAGGCGGCGTTGATCTCGTCGACGGTGACCTCGGACGACGTCTCGAGGGTGAGGTCGGTGATCGAACCGGTCGGCACCGGCACGCGGAGGGCGTAGCCGTCGAGCTTGCCGGCGAGCTCGGGCATGACGAGGCCGATGGCCTTCGCCGCACCGGTCGAGGTCGGGACGATGTTGAGCGCCGCGGCGCGGGCACGACGCGGGTCCTTGTGCGGGCCGTCCTGCAGGTTCTGGTCGGCGGTGTACGCGTGCACCGTCGTCATGAGGCCACGCTCGATGCCGAACTTGTCGTGGAAGACCTTGGCGAGCGGCGCGAGGCTGTTCGTGGTGCACGACGCGTTCGAGATGATGTTGTGGTTCTCGGGGTCGTACTGGTCCTCGTTGACGCCGAGGACGATGGTGACGTCGTCGCCGGTCGCCGGGGCCGAGATGATGACCTTCTTGGCGCCCGCGTCGATGTGCTTCTGCGCGTCGGCTGCCTTGGTGAAGAAGCCGGTCGACTCGATGACGATGTCGACGCCCAGCTCGCCCCAGGGGAGGTTCGCGGGGTCGCGCTCCGCGAGGACCTTGATCGGCTTGCCGTCGACGACGATGCTGTCGCCGTCGAGCTCGACGGAGACGCCGAGACGACCCGTGATGGAGTCGAACTTCAGCAGGTTCGCGAGGGCCGCGTTGTCGGTGAGGTCGTTCACCGCCACGATCTCGAGGTCGGAGCCCTTGGCGAGGGCGGCCCGGAAGAAGTTACGGCCGATGCGGCCGAAGCCGTTGATGCCGATCTTGACGGTCAATGGATCTCCTGGTGGGTGTGGAGCGCCCCGGGGGCGCTGCTTTTCGGAGTCGTGCGGCCCTGCGGACCCACGTGTGGTGGACGATACGCCCCGTAACGTCGCCGTAACGACCCTAGCAGTCGGACACTGCGCGCCCGCGCCGGATGACGGTCCGTCCGGACGGTCCCGCCGACGGTGGTGGACGCTCCCCCGGACGGACAGGAGGCGCGGTGCCAGCCGGCACCGCGCCTCCCGTCCGTCGTGGGGCCGGTCGGGGCTACGCCCCCTCGAGCTCCTCCGGCACGCTGGCCTCGGTCCCCGGCACGCCGGTGTCGACGGCCTTCTTGTCGGCCATCGCGAGCAGGCGGCGGATGCGGCCGGCGATCGCGTCCTTGGTCATCGGCGGCTCGGCGTGCTGACCGAGCTCGTCGAGCGAGGCGTCACGGTGCTGCAGCCGGAGCGACCCGGCGTACTTGAGGTGGTCCGGGACGTCGTCACCGAGGATCTCGAGCGCGCGCTCGACGCGGGCGCACGCGGCGACGGCGGCCTGCGCCGAGCGGCGGAGGTTGGCGTCGTCGAAGTTCACCAGACGGTTGGCTGTGGCGCGGACCTCGCGGCGCTGGCGCATCTCCTCCCACTCGGCGGTGGTGCGGGCGGCGCCCATGACGGTGAGCATCTGGCCGATCGCCTCGCCGTCGCGGATGACGACGCGGTGGACGCCGCGGACCTCGCGGCCCTTCGCGGCGATCCCGAGGCGCGAGGCGGCACCGACCAGTGCCATCGCCGCCTCGTTGCCCGGGCAGGTGACCTCGAGCGCGGCGGCGCGACCGGGGTCGGTCAGCGTGCCGGAGGCGAGGAACGCACCGCGCCAGATGGCGGCGAGGTCCTCGCGGTTGCCGGTCGTCAGACGGTTGGGCAGGCCACGCACCGGGCGACGGCGCGCGTCCATGAGCCCGGTCTGGCGGGCGAGCGTCTCCCCCGCCTCGAGCACGCGGACCAGGTAGCGGGTGCCGCGGCGGGAGGACGCGGACGACCCCACCGACGCCTCGCTCCGCACGCCGTACAGCTCCGCCAGGTCCTTACGCACGCGGTGGACGATGATCCGGGTGTCGAGCTCGACCTCGACCGCGATCCTGCCCGAGATGACGTGCAGGCCGCCCGCGAACCGCAGGATGGTCGCGAGTTCGGCGGCGCGGACCGTGTTGCGGTTCACGACGACCCTGGCCAGTTCGTCCTTGACCTCGGCAGTCAACG
>Ga0308167_1001342_pt1 | contig 29591 bp, 19 predicted proteins | sample PhyCR1_2_FD_202138 | JGI IMG/M metagenome (GOLD analysis project Ga0308167, IMG submission 202138) | Phyllosphere microbial communities from UC Gill Tract Community Farm, Albany, California, United States - DLSLRC.R1 | ecosystem: Host-associated > Plants > Phyllosphere > Unclassified | place... | reverse complement strand
CCCGTGGCGTCTACGTCTTGGGAGACGAGTACCTGCGCCTCGCGTTCCGCAATCACGCCGGCCGCCCAGAGGGGCTTCGGATCGAACCGGTGCTGCAGGAGCTCGCGAACCGGTACGGCGAAACCGTTCACTACGCGGTGCTCGACCGCAACGAGGTCGTATACCGGGCGAAGGTGGACGCGCCAGCGGGGTCCGTCCGCCTCACCTCCGAGATCGGCGGACGCAACCCGGCGTACCGCACAGGGGTCGGGAAGATGCTTCTCAGCCTCGAGGTCGGCTCCGAGGCAGAGCTCGCTGAGCGATTCGGCACTGATGAGTTGCCGCGCCGAACCGACCGCACGATCACTTCAGTCCCCGCATTGTGGGAGGAGTTGCGGATGACGCGCGAGCGCGGTTACGCAGTGGACGACCAGGAGAACGAGCTCGGCATAAACTGCATCGCGCTGCCTGTGCGGCCTACCGACGGGCTGCGCGCGATCGGCGCCGTCAGCATCAGCGCTCTGGCCTTCCGCATGCCGCTCGAGGAACTCGTCGCGCAGCAGGCCGGCATCCGAGCCATCATGGATGAACGGCTCGGCTCCCGCAGCTGAGGCGATGCCCGGTCAATAGGTTGCGCGTCCACCGCTGATGTCGTAGATGGCGCCGGTCGAGAACGACACGTTGTCCGAGGCGAGCCAGGCGACGAGTTCGGCAACCTCCTCCGGCCGGCCGGTCCGCTTCATGGGGATCAAGCTCGTGATGTGCGCTAGCGCGTCCGGAGCGGTCTCGGCGTTCATCGGAGTCGCGATGACGGCTGGTGCGACGGCGTTCACGAGCACCCCGGTAGTGGCGAGCTCCTTGCCGGCTGATTTGGTCAGGGCGATGACCGCACCCTTGGACGCGGAGTAGATGGACAGATTCGGATTGCCGTCCTTGCCGGCCATGCTCGCGAAGTTGACCACGCGGCCCCAGCCGCGCTCGACCATGCCGGGGACGAAAGCGCGCATCGTTGCGACGGTGCCTAGGACATTGACCTCGAGGACCTGACGCCAGTCGTCCGCCGCGGTCGCCACGAGCGGCACGCCAGGCCCCACGATTCCGGCGGAGTTGATGAGGATGTCGATGCCTCCAATGCGCTGGGCAACGTCGGTGAGCGCCTCCTCGTCGGTGATGTCGACATGGTGGTCGACGTCGCCGGCGAGGTCGAGGGTCACGACGGTGACCCCGTCCCGCCGGAGGCGATCAGCGGTGGCAGCTCCGAGCCCTCGGGCTCCTCCTGTGATGACGGCGGTTCTCATCGGTCAGCTCTCCTTGTTCAGCGTCGCGGCATCGAGGCCGACCTGGATCTTGGGGCCTGGGCCTGCCCCGGGCGGGCGTTCCCCGCGAAGGACCGGGGCGAGCTCGGCGAGGTCCACGGTCGCCGCCACGAGCGGACTCGGATCGACGGCTCCGTTCGCAAAAGCCTCGATAGTCCCCGTCAGCCCGGGGGAAGCACTGAGTATCCCGACAGCGGTGACGTCCTTGAGGGCGAGCGTGCGGGTGTCGAGCAGGCTGGGGCTTCCCGCGAGTCCGACGTAGACCACACGCTTGCCCGGCTCGACGAGGTCCAGGGCTCGTGCCGGGAGCTGAGCCGCGTTCGAAGAATCGATGACGGCGTCCCACGCCATCTCCGGAAGCTCGTCCTCCGCCCACACCCCGTCGAAGCCAAGGCTGCGCGCGAAACTTAAGGAGCGTTCACTACGCCCCATGAGATGGACCTCAGCTCCGGCCGCGCGGGCGAACATCGCCACGAGGAGACCGATCGTGCCGGGTCCGAGGACGAGTGCGCGGTCTCCACGCTGCAGCGCCGCCGCCTGAACTGCCCGCAACGCGTTGCCTCCCGGCTCGACCAGGGCGCCGAGGACGTCGTCGACGGTGTCCGGCAGCTCACGCAGGGAGCTCACCGGTACGCTGACTTGCTCGGCGAGTGCGCCGGGTCGTCCATCGCGTACACCGAGCTCGCCGCGGAATTCGCACACCCACTGCTGGCCGCGGCGGCACCTGTGGCAGACCCCGCAACCGAGCATGGTGTCACCCGTTACACGGCGGCCGATCCAGCGTCGTTCGACGCCGTCGCCCACTGCCACGACGGTGCCCATCCATTCGTGCCCGATGCGGATCGGGAAGGTGGTCACACCATCGGCGAGGTACTGCATCTCCCCGGAGAAGAGCTCGATGTCGGTTCCACAGACGCCAGCTCGTTGGACATCGACGACGACGTCGCCAGGGGCCGCGATCGGAGGCATGACGTCCTGGATGCCGGCCTCGCCGGGAGCTGTTATGACGAAGGCCCTCATCGCGGCGCGAGCACGTTCTGCCGCTGACGGCCAAGCCCCTGGATGCCGAGCTCCATCACGTCTCCGGGCTGCAACCAGATGGCGGGCGTGAAGCCCATGCCGACGCCCGGAGGCGTGCCTGTGTTGATCAGGTCGCCTGGCTCGAGGACCAGGAACTGGCTGAGGTAATGGACGATGAAGTACGGATCGAAGATCATCGTCGAGGTCGAACCGGTCTGCCTGCGAACACCGTTGACGTCCAGCCACATGTCGAGCGACAGTACGTCGTCGATCTCATCGGGGGTGACGAGCCAGGGCCCCGTAGGGTTGAAGGTCTCGGCCGACTTGCCCTTGCTCCACTGGCCGCCGCGCTCGAGCTGGAAGGCGCGCTCGCTGACGTCGTTGACTGTGACGAACCCGGCGATCGCGTCCCGCGCGTCCTCCACGGAATCGAGGTAGCTGGTGCGCGTGCCGATTACGATGCCCAACTCCACCTCCCAGTCGGGCTTGGTCGAACCACGGGGTATGCGGACGTCGTCGACCGGCCCGACGATGGTGTTGGGCGACTTGGTGAAGAGGATGGGCTCCGTAGGAACCGCCTGACCGGTCTCTGCGGCGTGGTCGCTGTAGTTCAAGCCGATACAGAGGATCTGGTGCGGCCGAGCGATGGGGGCGCCGACACGGACCCCCTCCAGGGGCAGTACGGCGCCCGCCGCACGACGCTCATCGACGACCGGCCGCAAGCGCTCGAGACCTCCTGAGCCGAAGAAGCTTTCATCGAAGTCATGGACAACGTCGGAGACGTCGATATATGAGTCCTCGTCGGCCAGAGCGGCGGGCTTCTCGGAACCGGCAGGGCCGATGCGGAGCAATTTCATGGGAGTGTCCTTAAGAGTCGATGGTGGGATCGGGGCGGTCGAAACCGCCCCAGAGAGGTTGAGGCACTCCGAGCGGCCCCGGCACGACGGTGAAGATCCGTCCGGAATCGGGGAACCGGGCGAGGGCTGACTCGTCGAGGTCCTGTGTGGCCGTGGTGATGCAGAGGGTGTCCAGGAGCGGACCGGCGAACGCGACGCTGGACGTGTGAGGCGCGGGCACGTCGACCACTGCGACGAGCTCGCCCGCCGGCGAGTAGCGGTGCACCTCTCCCTTGCCCCATACGGCCACCCAGACGTGGTCCTCGGCGTCGAGGGTCAATCCGTCCGGATATCCGTCCTGGAGCTCGACGAAATTTGAACGCAATCCGGCGTAACCCGTCATCGGTTCATAGTCGCGCACACTGATCCGGCGGCGAAGGGTGTCGACGCTGTACATGCGGGAACCGTCCGCGGTCCAGCCGAGCCCGTTCGAGAGAGTGAGATCCGCATCGAGGACACGGACTGAGCCGTCGTGATCGACGACGGATAGCGTCTCGGTTGTCGAGCCAGCCGGCAGGAGGCTCAAGGAGCCGACGAGCAGGCGGCCGACGGGATCAGCCGCAGCATCGTTGAGGCGCCGATCGCTGTCGGGGGGCAGGATGCGAGGCCCGTTCTCGGTAGTGCCGTCGCGGCGGCGCGTCAGCAGCTCTTCAGCGCCGGCGATGATCAGGTCACCATTCGCAGCCACAGCGACCGCGCCGACAGTGCCTGCGAAGGCGAGCCGATCCGTCGTCTTGATGGAACCATCGATACCAAGTGTTCCCAGGAGGACTTCGCCCGCGTCGATGTCGACCCAGAGGAGCCGGTTTCGCGCCGCGTCCCACACGGGCCCCTCTCCCAGCCGGTGACGGTTCAGCGACGCTGCCCGGGCGCGAATGCGGGGTGTCACGACGCCTCCTCCCCGTGCAGACTGCTCGAGCGTCCACCAAGCGTCGACGTCGTCCTCACCCGATGCTCCCTCCTGTCGAGAGCTATGCTAGCCACTGTTTCGAACAGATAAACAGTCATTCCGAAAGTTGGTAAAACAATGGTGTCTCGACTCCGAAGCTCAGACTGGTACAGCGGGGATGACCGGAACGCTTACATCCACCGTGCGTGGATGCGGCGCGGAACGCCCGCCAGCGCCTTCGAGGGTCGACCGCAGATCGCCATCGCGAACACCGCGTCCGACCTCACCCCGTGCAACTCGCATCTAGATGAGGTCGCTCAAGCTGTGAAGAACGGCGTCTACGAAGCCGGTGGCATCCCGCTGAACCTGCCCGTCGTCTCACTCGGAGAGACGCAGGTCCGGCCAACGGCGATGCTCTGGAGGAACATGGCCGCGATGGCCACCGAGGAGATGTTCCGGGCGAATCCCATCGACGGCGTCGTCCTCCTCGGCGGTTGCGACAAGACGATCCCCTCTCTCCTGATGGCAGCGGCTTCGGTCGACCTCCCGGCTGTCGTCGTTCCTGGCGGTCCGATGATCACCGGGACGTTCCGCGGGCAGGATCTGGGCTGCGGCACTGACGTCTGGCGACTCAGCGAGGAGGTGCGCGCCGGAGAGATCGGCGCGAAGGACTTCCTGAGATCGGAGTCTTCGATGATCCGGAGCCGCGGACACTGCAACACGATGGGCACGGCGTCCACGATGGCGCTCGTCGCCGAGGCCCTGGGAACGATCATGCCGGGCCTCGCCGGGACGCCTGCGCCGGACAGCCGCCTGCTCGAGGCGGCCCACGAGACCGGGCGCCTCGCCGTGGAGCTCGTCCGAGAGGACCGCCGCCCCAGCACGTTCTTGACCAAGGGCAGCTTCCACAATGCGATCGTGGCCCTCGCTGCCATCGGAGGATCGACCAACGCTGTAGTACACCTGCTCGCCATCGCCGGGCGCCTGGGCCTCGACCTCACCATCGACGACTTTGACCGCATCGGCGCCGAGGTGCCGTTGTTGGTCAACCTGCAACCGGCGGGACGCTACCTCATGGACGACCTCCACCGCGCGGGAGGGTTCCTCGCGGTACTGCGGGAGGTGCGCGATCTGCTGGATCCCGACGCTCTGACGGTCACGGGGCGACCGCTCGTCGAGTATCTCGACGAGGCGCGCGTTTGGGACGCGGATGTGATCGTGCCACGGGACGCGCCGCTCATCCCCCGTGCCGGCATCTCGGTACTGCGGGGCAGCCTGGCGCCGGGCGGCGCGATCATCAAGCCAGCCGCGGCGTCACCCCGCCTGCTCAAACACCGCGGACCCGCCGTGGTCTTCCACAGCATCGAGGATTTCCATGCCCGGATCGACGACCCCGACCTCGACATCGACGAGAACTCGATAATGGTGCTGCGCGGCTGCGGCCCGAAGGGCTACCCGGGGATGCCCGAAGTGTCGAACATGCCGCTACCCAAGAAGCTCCTCGAGCAGGGCGTCCGCGACATGGTGCGTATCTGCGATGGGCGGATGAGCGGGACCGCATACGGCACCGTCGTCCTCCACGTCACCCCAGAGGCCGCCGCCGGTGGCCCCCTGTCCCTCGTGCGCACGGGAGACAGCATCCTCCTCGACGTCCGCGCAGGCCGTCTCGAACTCGAAGTCCCGACTGAAGAACTTGCCTCACGCACTCCCGACGAAAGGACCGTGCAGGCGTACGCGAACCCGCGCAGCGGATGGGAGCGGCTCTACGTCGACCATGTCCTGCAGGCCGATACCGGTGCCGACCTCGACTTCCTCCGAGGCTCGCGCGGGTCGGAGGTATCCCGTGAGTCACACTGACCGGTCGACCACGCTCGCTCCCGTCTCAGGCGCCCTTCTGGCTGATCTCGAGACGGCCGCTCCCGGCGCCGTGGGCGTCCGGGCGACCGACCGCCTGGCAGCCGCGCACGACGCTTCGCACTACCAGCTCGTCCCGAAAGCGGTCGTCACCCCCCGCTCCGCTCAGGAGGTAGCCGCAGTGCTCGCAGCCACCGGTCGTCACGGAGTGCCCGTGACCTTCCGTTCCGGCGGAACGAGTCTCAGCGGCCAGGCGGGGTCCTCAGGGGTACTGCTGGACACACGCCAACACTTCCGCACCATCGAGATCCTCGACGGTGGCGCACAGGTGAGGACGGGCCCCGGTGCGACCGTCCGCGCTGTCAACTCGAGACTCGCCCGATTCAAGCGCAAGCTCGGGCCTGATCCCGCGAGCGAGATCGCCTGCACCATCGGCGGTGTCATCGCCAACAACTCCAGCGGGATGTCCTGCGGAATCACGGACAACGCGTATCAGACACTGCAGTCCGCCGTCCTCGTCCTCCCGAGCGGAACCATCGTGGACAGTTCTGTCTCGGACTCCGATGAACAGCTGCACCGATACGAGCCGGACATCGCGGCCGGACTCCTGCGGCTCCGCGACCGGGTGCGCTCGAATCCGCGCTCGATCGAGTCGATCCGCGCTCTCTACGCGATCAAGAACACGATGGGCTATGGCCTGAACTCCTTTCTGGATCACGACCGGGCGGTCGATCTGCTGACGCACTTGGTCATCGGCAGCGAAGGCACGCTGGCCTTCGTCGCGGAGGCGGTGTTCCGGACCGTCCCGGTGCACTCTTCGGTCGCAACCGGTCTGCTCGTGTTCCCGGACCTCGCTGCCGCGACCGCGTCGTTGCCCGTGCTCGTGGCGAGCGGGTTCGCGACCATCGAGCTCCTCGACGCGACGAGCCTGCGCGTCGCCCAGCGCGATCCGGAGGCGACCGCCGACCTGCTCGCCCTGGACGTCGTCGAGCACGCTGCCCTCCTGGTCGAGTTCCAAGAGGACTCAGCTAGCGCGCTCACGGTCCGGCTCGCGCAGGCAGCCGAAGTCTTGGCGACGCTGCCGATCACCTCGGACGGTGTCCTGAGCACCGATCCTGTCCGCCGAGCTCAGCTCTGGCACATCAGGAAGGGCCTCTATACGCTGGTGGCCGGCGCCCGGCCGTCGGGAACCACGGCCCTCCTGGAGGACATCGCCGTGCCGCTCCACAACCTGTTCAGCACCTGTGTAGCTCTGACTCGGTTGTTCGACGACTTCGGCTATGAGGACAGCGTGATCTTCGGGCACGCGAAGGACGGCAACCTCCACTTCATGCTCAACGAGCGCTTCGACGACCCGGTGTCCCTCCAGCGCTATGAGGCGTTCACGGAGGAGATGGTGTCCCTCGTGCTCGCCCAGGGCGGGACGTTGAAGGCGGAGCACGGGACGGGGAGGATCATGGCGCCCTTCGTCCGGCGCCAGTACGGGGATGAGCTCTACGAGGTCATGGTCGAGCTGAAGGCGCTCGTCGACCCTCGGGGCGCTCTGAACCCCGGCGTCCTGCTCAACGATGATCCTGATTCGCATGTCCGCGACCTCAAGGTCACCCCGACAGTCGAGGGAGAGGTCGACAGATGCGTCGAGTGCGGCTACTGCGAACCGGTCTGTCCGAGCAAGGACATCACGACCACACCGCGTGAGCGCATCGTGCTTCGCCGCGAGATGGCCCGGGCGAAAGTCGCGGGTGATGCGGTGCTTCTGGGCATCTTGGAAGAGGAGTACGAGTACGACGCTGTTCAGACCTGTGCTGTCGATGGGATGTGCCAGACGGCCTGTCCCGTGCTCATCAACACGGGAGATCTCGTTCGCCGCCTCCGCGCCGAGAGCGCCGATGCGATCAGTCAGGGCGGCTGGAAGGCGCTGGCCAAGAACTGGGACACCGTCAGCCGTGCGGGAGGCCTTGCGCTGACCGTCGCGAAGAAGGTGCCTTCCGGCCTTCCGACCCTCGCCACCACCGCGGCCAGAGCCATCGTCAGTCACGACGTCGTTCCGCAGTACTCAGCTGAGCTACCGGGCGGCGGTCGGCGTCGACCGGTCATCACCGGCGGTGACCCCGTCGCCGTGTACTTCTCGAGCTGCACAACGACGATGTTCGGCTCCGACGGTGGTGGTGTGGGCGAGTCCTTCAGGAACCTGACTGAGCGCGCAGGAGTCGTCATCTCGACTCCGGACGATCTCCCGTCCTTGTGCTGCGGGACTCCCTGGAAGTCGAAGGGCCTCACCGCGGGCTATGCCGAGATGAAGGACAGGGTCCTTACCTCCCTGGTACGGGCGACCCGCGGCGGTGCCGTGCCCGTCGTCTGCGACGCGTCGTCCTGCACGGAGGGACTTCAGGTACTCCTCGAAGGGGCTGGAGAGCTCGGCATCCGCGTCATCGACGCGGTCGCCTTCGTCGATGAGACCGTCCTGCCTCGTCTTCCGGTGGCGACCAAGGTTCCCTCGCTTGCTCTGCATCCCACCTGCTCCTCCAAGAGACTCGGCATCGACGACGCTCTCGCGCGGGTCGCGGCCGCAGCTGCGGAGGATGTGCTGGTACCTGAGGAGTGGGGTTGCTGCGCGTTCGCCGGTGACCGAGGCATGCTGCATCCGGAGCTCACTGCATCGGCGACGCGGCCTGAAGCCGAGGAGGTCCGACGCGCGGATGCCGGTGTACACGCATCCGTCAACCGGACCTGCGAACTCGGGATGACACGGGCAGTCGGCGCGCCCTACCGTCACGTCCTCCAAGTGCTGGACGACGTGACGCGCGCGTGATGTCCGATGTGCCCCTCGGAGCTGGCTCACGTCGAGTGTGCACGTAGGACCAGATGCGCACCTGATTCTCAGGGCTTCCGCCTCGTCGATCAGCTCCAGGTGTCCACCCCTCCCCAAGGGCGACCTCGAGGCTGAGGCTGAAGGAGCGCATGCCGATGCTGTTGAAACCGACGACGGCGATGTCATCGTCAACCGTCAAGCCCTTGGAATGGACCGCTGTCTGCCTCTCCTTCGGGGCGCTGCGCCCGGCTGCCAAGAGGGTGGTCTCGAAACGCGAGGGAGGCGTGTGGTAGACGACTCACTGGTCGGTAACAGCGCAAGCGAAGAGCTGAGCCTCCACCCCCCGCTCGGCCGTTGTGGTGGATCGGGCACAGCATGGAGCCGTCGGGGACGAAGTACGGGAATGGATCGATCGGCTACCTCGGCGGCTACTCGGAGCGGACAGTCGCCTCCACTAGCTCGAACGCCTCCAGGCCCGGGGCGGTCACAGCACGACCGTGTCGGCAGGGTCCGAATGTGCGGTCCTAGGCCCATGATCGTTGATCCGGGGCTCGCACGGGTCAGGTTGATCCCTCCGGTGGCGGATCTCGCTTCCGCGGCCGATACCGGCGATGACTCACGTTTAGTTGCGGCTTCACGGGCGCGCAGCTACTCCTGGGACGGGTCCATACCGCGATAGGTACTGCACGACACCATCGAGATCCCCCGTCAGAAGAAGCGGATCTCGGTCGATGCGCTGCCGTGGCGTCGAGAGGTCGCCGTCAGGGTGACGAACCCGGGGTCCCGCGTCGCGCGGAGGACGGCCAGAGCGCGGCCGTAGTACGTCCGATGGCGATCGTCAGCGAAGGACTCCTCTGTCGCCGGCGCGCCGCTCCCGAATCCGGCGAGCGTCGCGGGACCGTCGATCGAGACGGTGACGAGATCGTCGGCGAGCGATTCCACGATGCCGTCCGCGTCCGCGATCTCGATGTTCACGTACGCGAGGTCACCGCCGTCTGCGGTGAATGCGGTGCGATCAACGCTAAGCACGAGCCGGAGCGGGCCTTGCGCGGATCGCAGTTGGCCTTCGAGGGGACGAACGCCGGGGGTTCGCCCTATCGCAACTAGCTCTCCGGGGCGGTAGGGGATCTGGAAGCGTGCCATGAACCCGTGTTCAGCACCCGCTTTGCGCGTGCCGATCTTCTCACCGTTCAGCAACAAGTCGACCTCCTCTGAGCAGGAGTAGACCTCGACGTGGGCCCGTTCACCGTCGCGGCCCTGCCAGGACCAGCTGGTGATCGCGTCGCTTGCGCGCCAGGCTGCCTTCGCGACGCTCTTCCCGGAGATATCGAGAGGGCGAACCGCAATCTGGGGCCTCTGTTCGGTGCCCCACGCTGCTTGAGAGAGCAGCGCTACTGCTCCGGGCACACCGGTGATGTCGAGCGAGCCGGACCCGCTGGTGAGATGCGGGTACGCCTTCATGAGCCAGGAGAACCGGGTCCCGTACGTCCAGTGGCCGATGCCCGTCTCACCCATGTAGTCCCATCCAGCCCAGACGAAGTCGCCTATGACGTTGGGCAGGGTCTCGACGAGGGCCCACACCGCCGCGATGTCTCCCGGCTTCTCCTCCGTTCCGAGGACGATGCGGGCGGGGTGCGCCTTCGCGTCCCTCCGCCACCGATTGGCGCCGTAGTTGTATCCCGCGACGTCCAGGACGTCGAAGATCCCGCGCGTGGCGTGGTCGGCGGCGGGAGTCACGGCGACTGCTTTCATCACAGGTCCGGCGAAGTGCATGAAGACGTTGAACGCGGTGCTACTCATCGGGCTCGGTACATCCCCGCCCTTGACGGGTGGTTCGGCGCCCCTCTTGCCGAGCGCGTTGATGGTCAAGTTGACACCAGCTGTGACGGGCCGCGTTCCGTCCAACGCGTGGACGAGGTTCCGCATGGTGCGGGCAAGTTCTATCCCGGCGCGCGAGGTCGTCTCGCTGTTCTCGTTGCTGATGGAGATCATGATGACGCTCGCCCGGTTACGGTCGCGGAGGACCAGCGCCTCGAGATCCGCGTGCCAGTCGTCCATGAACCGGCTCGAGTCATCGAAGGCCGTCTTCGGGTTCCACCAGACGTCGGTCGTCTCGTCGATGACGTAGAGGCCAACCTCGTCGCAGGCGTCGATCATCGCGCGCGACAGCGGATTGTGGGCGCTGCGGATAGCGTTGAAGCCGTTCTGCTTGAGGAGCGTTGCGCGGCGGATCTCGGCGGCGGGAAGGGTGACAGAGCCGATGATCCCGTTGTCGTGGTGGATGTTCGCCCCACGCAGGAGGACCGGGATGTCGTTGACGCGAAGCCCGTGGTGAGCGTCCACGCTGATGATCCGGAGCCCGATCCGGTGTTCTTGCGCGTCGACGATGCGGTCGCCCGTGCGCAGCGTGACTCGGCAGTGGTAGAGATGGGGTTGTTCGGCCGACCACAGCCTCGGTCGGGGCACTGCGAGCGTAAGTCTGGACGAGGTGCCGTCGGTCGTGGTGTGCGCGTGTGCAACCTCGCCCTCGCCCTCGCCCTCGGTGTCGGTGATCACCACGTCGATGCGGACTCCCTCGCGCTCGACATTGGCGAAAGCGATGTCAACCTCGACCGTCGCCGGGCTGCCAATGCTGGTGGTCTGTATCCGCACTCCGTGCGTCCCGAGCGAGATGGGGTTGCGCACTTGAAGCGAGATTGGCCGGTGCAGACCGGAGCCGAGGTACCAGCGGCCGCTGGGCTGCTCCCTCGTGTCGGCTACGACCTCGATCTCGTTCTCGTCACCGAGTCGCAGAACGTCGGTGATGTCGATCTCGAGCTCGCGGTAGGCGTTCGAGGAGCCACCGAGTCGGATGCCGTTGACGGTGACGGTGGACACCCGCGAAATGCCCTCAAAGCGCAGGACTATGCGCTCATCGGGCTCGACGCCGCTCATGGTCCACCGCTTGCGGTAGACATATAGCCCGCCCGGGAAGTACGCCCCGTTGTAGCCGCTGGGAGCGTCCGGCTGGCGGGTCTCCGAGATCATCGCATCGTGGGGAACCTCGACGGCGATCGGCGCGACTCCGGCCTTCGCGACGGTCCATCCATCGACGAACGGATGCCAGGCGTATCGGTTGAGGTCCTCACCATTCGGCGTGAGGTCGTACTCGACGGCAGCACGTGCGTGGAAGGGGTTTGGGGTCACGACGTCCTCTCCCACCCGGTGACCCCGCTCGGTAGATCCGCGACCTGTCGAGTCGCGTCCTGTTCCGTGCTCCTCATGCTCCACTCCTTCGTCGTAGACCTGTCTATGGACTGCCACCGATATGGGTCGTGACGCGATGCCGGCGCTGACAGTCAACGAGTGCCGCGGCGTAGCCAGCAAGCCTTCGTGCGCATCATGTCCGTTGCAGAGCCTTCGGGGCGGCCTCGGTGTTGAACTCGCTGTGCCTGTCGCGGGTCTTGAAAACCGCATAAGCCGTGATCACACCGATCGCGGCGAAGAGAGCCAGCAGACCGTAGAGGAGCGACGGTCCCCCCGCGTTGGCGATCGAGGGGGTGACCGCAGCGAGGATCGCGGCGAGTAGTCGTGCGACCGAGATGATCGCACCCTGCGCAGTCGTGCGCAGCAGTGTCGGGAACTGCTCTTGCGTCCAGATCTTCATAATGGCCTCGAACGCGAAAACGGATCCGCCGACGATAACGATTCCAGCGATGAGTGAGGTGAGGAGAGAGTAGCCGAAGACGACCGGGATCATCAGGCCGACGATCCAGAGGACCGCCCCGACCGTGAAGTACGTGAACCTCTTGGGTGAGTCTGCGATCTTCATGAACCAGATGATGCCGATGACGGCTAGTGGCAGGACGGGAAGACCGACCAGAGTCGCGGTCGGGATGTCGGCACCTGCGAAGTTGACGAGGAGGTAGGTGCCGAACTGACCGCCGGTGTTCGCGGCAAGGTTCGTGAAGCCGTAGAAGACGACGAGGCCGAGGAACGGCGCCAGGTATGGCTGCCGGAGAAGCTCGCGCACTCCGGAACGCGTCGCCCGGACGGTGGACTTGCCGGTTCGACGTTCTTCTCGAGCGGCCTTCCAGGTCTCCGACTCTGGCACGCCGATCCGCGCGATCATCACGACAGTGGCCACCACGGCGATGTGGGTGAAGAGCACCTGACCGCCAAGGCGACCCAATCCTCCGACCCCCACGCCGATCGCAGCGGAGGCGACGGACCCGACGAGCCATAGCAGGTTGGAGAAGCTGAGAATCTTCCCACGGTTGGAATCGTCGGCGGCTTCCGAGATCGTCGACAGAGACACGGGGAGGTCAGCCCCAGTTGCGACACCGAGGAGAATTGCCCCGACGACCACCAATGAGAATGAGTCGGCGAGGACGAGGGCGACCGCTCCGATGACGATCGCGATCATGGTGGCGGTGAACACAGGACGGCGTCCGAACCGATCACCGAGTCGCCCGCCGATGACGGCGCCGACAGCGATGCCGAGAGTTAGGGCGCCGGACGCGAGCCCGACTTGCTCAGGAGTGAGGCCGAGAGCGTCCTGGTAGATCACCATTGCGGTGCTGAAGCCCACGATGGCCGCGGCATCGATATAAGACGCCATCCCCGCGATCACACCGACTCGCCACGGGCCCGGCACACTCCGATGCGTCTTTTGGTTCATGTCTTCTCCTTTGAAGCGACCGGGGATCCGGCAAGCGTGCGATGTGAGGTGGTGCCTCCGTTGTCAGGCAGAGGGCAAAGTCGAGTGCTGCGGGGAGTCAACCTGCGTGGGCTGCGCTATTGCCTGCGTCGAGCACGGCCTTGAGCGCCTCTTCTACGCCGGGAAGGCCACCAGGCAGGACTTTCATGGTCTGCGCGATCGAGAGGCCGTCGATCTGCGGGCCCGCCGCCTCGACCGGGATCCCTGGGTAGTGATTCGTGATGACCTCGAGGATCGCCTGCCAGACGTCCGGGTTGTCCTTCTTGATACGTCCCAGAGGGGTGTCCATGGAGAGCACGAAGCGTTCGCCGTAGCCGCTCGTGTCCAAGTACCTCCACATGTGTGTCCCGGGGCCGACCTCCTCGGTCAGACCTTCGGGGTGTAGTGGGAGCTGGACCGTTGCCTGGGTCCCGGCCGGAACCGTCAAGTCGACCGAGACTTCGCCGCCCTCGACCCTCCATTCGATCTGCGCGCGCCCGTGCGGGGTCTCGTGCGCCGTCCTCGCCCAGGTCAACTCGCCACCAGGCTGGGGGGCGACTCTGAAGTGCCGCCAACCGGGTTCGGTCCGTTGGAGGCCGCCGACGACGCGGTGCAACCAGTCCGCGACGGCGCCTAGGGCGTAGTGATTGAGCGACGTCATTCCTGTCGAGTTCAGCGACCCATCCGGTAGGACGGCATCCCATCGCTCCCAGATCGTGGTGGCCCCCATCGTGATGGGGTAAAGGAACGAGGGGGACTCGGTCTGTCGCAGCAGCAGGTAGGCCTCGTCGAGATGGTCAGTGAGAGTCAGAGCATCGGTCAGGAGAGGGGTGCCGGCGAATCCGGTCGCGATCCGGAATCCGGACTTCGCGACGATCTCCGCGAGACGATCTCCCGCTCGGCGCGTTTGCTCGCGATCCAATATGCCGAAGGTTATAGCCAGAGCATAAGCAGTTGCGGTCTCATTGACGAGACGGCCCGACTCGGCGACGAACTCTCGGCGGAACGCCCTCGTGACCCGCTCCTGCAGGGCCTGGAACCGCTGCTCGTCCTCCAGCTCACCGAGCAAGCCCGCAGTGGACGCCATCTCCCGGGTCGTCTTGACGAGGTACGCCGATGCGACCAGGTAGCGGTCGGTCTTACCGTCAGAGGGGTTGTTGGACGGCGCGTCGGGGTCGAGCCAGTCGCCGAACTGGAAGCCGGAACCCCAGAGCCCCTTGTCATCGAGTGCGCCTTCTACCTCGTCGATGAACGCCGTCATGGACAGGTAGCTCGTTCGCAGGATGTCCAGGTCGCCGTACTCCTGGAAGAGGGCCCAAGGGAGGCTCACGGCGACGTCGCTCCACAGAGCCGTCGCCGAGGACGGTGCGGCTAAGACGGTCGGAACGATCCAGGGGACGGTTCCGGCATGCTCCTGTTCGATTGCGAGGTCCTTCAACCACGAACCGAGGACGCCGCGGACGTCGTAGAGGTATGTGGCGGTGGGAGCGAACGCGTTGATGTCGCCTGTCCATCCCAGCCGTTCGTCGCGCTGCGGGCAGTCGGTCGGGACGCCGATGAAGTTGCCACGCATCGACCAGACGGTGTTCTCGTGGAGCTTGGTCACGAGGGGATCCGAAGTCTCGAACCAACCGGTGCGCTCCATGTCGCTGTGGATGACGACTGCCCGCAGCGCATCCTCCGATAACGTCCCCGGCCAGCCGTCGACCTGGACGTATCGGAAGCCGTGGAATGTGAACTCGGGCTGCCAGGATTCCTCTGCACCACCTCGCAGGGTGTATCTGTCGGTCGCCGCCGCGAGTCGGAGCGTCTCGAATTCCAGCTCACCCTCAGGCGTGAGGAGCTCAGCGTGGCGGAGCGTCACCGTCGTTCCCGATTCGCCGGACACCGTCAGACGGACCCATCCCGAGAGGACCTGTCCGAAGTCGACGATGGTCGCACCGGTCGGACTGGTGGTGATCGCTGCCGGCGCAAGCTCCTCGATGCGGCGGATGGGTGGCGGCACGTCCTCTTCGAGCGTTGCGAGGTCCCAATCGAACGACTGCGCAAACTTCCATTCAGTGTCGTCGAAACCGGGCGAGTTCCAGCCGTCTGGCTCGAGACGGGCGTCGTGGTCCTCACCCGCGTAGATACCGTTCGCGCGAACCGCTCCGCTTCCGATGCGGAACGAGTTGTCGGAGCCGACCACCACGGTGCGGTCTGCGTAGGCCAGTTCGAGACTCACCCAGAGCGCCGGGCGGTCAGACCAGATCCCGCGCTTCAACTCCCACGTGAGTGGGCCAGCTGCCCAGCCCTCTCCGACGACCGCACCCAACGCGTTGGGGCCCTCGTGCACGGATCCGGTGATGTCATGGCGGCTGACCAGGAGCCGGTTCGCGTATGACGTCCAACCGGGAGCCAGGACCTCATCGCCTATCCGAACCCCGTTGATCGAAGGTACGACGATGCCAAGGGCCGTGATCTTGAGCGTGGCACCGAGAAGTCCCGGCTCGACCACGAACTCCTTCCGGAAGTACACCGCCGGCGCATCGGATGTCGACGGTTCGCCGGCGCTGATGAAGGACGGGCGGTCGATCCTCGACGCCTTCGTCATTTCCGTCATGGTTCCGGTTCTCCTTGTCTGGGGGTGTGCCGTGCGATACATCCCGAGCCGAGGGGCAAAGCCCCTCGATCCCAATAGTCGGGATGCTATACGCATGAGTGGAATTGTGCCAGCGAAAGCTCCGGCGACGAGGAGTGGCAGCAGCGAGCGACTGCCGCCCGCCTGAAGGCGGCCGTCCGCACTCGCCCTACAACGGGACTTCGCCTAAGTCACGAGGCGTCACCTCGCTGGGCGGATGGGATCCAGCCCGAGGTCAGTCCGCATTCACTCCATGGCCGCTGTCAGTAGGGGCCTGAGGACGCCACCCCACGCGGCGTACCCGGCGGGCGTCAGGTGGAGGTTGTCAGTCGTGAACTCCTTGCGCAGCGCTCCGTCCGAGTTCGCCAGGGCGGGCCATGCGTCGACGTAGGTGCTCCCAGTTCTCTCGGCAATGTCGCAGTACTGCGCGTTGAGCGCCAGTAGGCGAGTGGCGTAAAGAGCGGTGCGGGGAAGAAGACCGTTGACCAGGACACGGGTGCTGGGTGCCACGTCACGGAGGCGGTCGACGATGGCCTCGACGCGGATGACGATGCCGCGCGGGTCTTTCAAGCTCCGACTCGTGTGAAGGTCGTTGGTGCCGATCAACACCGAGACGACCGCGGGATCGTCGACTGCCTCGTCCACGCGCTCGAGGACATCTGCGCTTGTATCCCAGCCGATCCCGCGGTTCACGATCGGAAGACCAGGGAAGAGCTCATCGAGAGGCGCGACCTCAGTGAGGCTGTCACCCAGGAACACGTTCGCGCAGGGAGGAATCGTCTCTGTCGAGAAGGATTCTCGGCGCGCCTGCCGCCGACGCCGTGCCGTCCCACGCACGAGGGGGACGATTAGCTCGAAGACGCGATCGGAGTTCAGCACATCTCCCCCGTCGGCCGCGGCGTCCCGCGTCGGCTCCGCCGGGAAAGCAGCGAGAACGGGCAGTCGATCATTCGGGCCATGTGCAACTCCTTCGGTGTCGAGCGAGCCGCGACGCGCGCCCGCCGAACGAGTCTCGGCAAACCCGTCAAGTGATTTCATTCTCTCGTATAGCATCCCGATTGTTGAAACAGAATGTCGGAGAGCCGAACGCGGCGTTTTGCTCGAGGCGCAGAGCCGAAGGAGAGCCAATGGACGGAGACAACCTGCAGAAGGCCTCATTGGAGGCAGGCATGCCGTTCGGAGACCACATGGTGCTCCAACGGCAGAAGGAGATCGCGATCTGGGGGACCGGGCGACCGGGCAGCACGGTGGAGATCCGATTGGCGGGTGACGAGTCCGTGCTGACGACTGTCGCCTCGGACGGGACGTGGTCAACCTCGCTGCCACCACACGAGGCAGACCGTGACCTCCGCCTCATCCTCGCCGACGAGCTCACGCGCATCGAGTTCATCGATGTGGCGATCGGTGAGGTCTGGATCGCAGGGGGGCAATCGAACATGGAGTACTTCCTCGCCTTCGATGCCGATCGGCGTGATGTGCTGAACCGGCCCGCCCACTCCGACATCCGCTACTTCGACTCCCCCAGGACCTCGTATGAGGGCCAGCTGGAGGAGTACGACTACTCGCGCTTCGGGTTCTGGCGCACCAGCACTCCCGAGGACCTCCCGTACTTCTCAGCAGTGGGCTACTACTTCGCCGCACAGGTGCAGGCGTCCCTCGGCGTCCCGGTCGGGGTCGTGGGATGCAACTGGGGCGGCACTCCCGCGTGCGCGTGGATGAGTGAGCAATGCCTCGACGCGGGCGAAGGACACATCTGGCTCGAGGAGCACCGCACGGTCCTCGAGGGCCTAGATGTCGACCAGGATTCAGCTGAGTACCGAGCCGATCCGGCCAACGCCGTGACCGACCCGCTGCGCTTGTCGGTGTTGACCCTGCTCCTTGCCCCAGGGCTGCCCCGCCTGGCTCAGAAAGCACTAGTCGCACTCGCGGGCCGGCGACTCACAGAGTTCACCGTCGGCCCCCTCCACCCGTGGCGCCCTGCAGGCCTGTACGAGGTCATGCTGAGGCGCATCGCTCCGTATACAACGCGCGGAGTGATCTGGTACCAGGGCGAATCCGATGCGCCCCACCCCGAGATCTACGCGGATGTCTTCGGCTCGATGATCCGGTGCTGGCGAGACCTCTGGCGAGAAGAGATCCCTTTCCTCTTCGCACAACTTGCACCGTTCGGCGAATGGTTGGGCGCGACGGGCGAGGCCTTCCCGGAGCTCCGACGCCAGCAGCAGATCGTGGCAGACACGGTGCCAGCTACATGGATGGCGAGCTCATCCGATGCCGGCCTGCGGTGGGACATCCACCCGAAGCGGAAGGAGTCGATCGGTGAACGTCTCGCGCTCCTCGCCCGCGACCATGTCTACGGTCAGAGCGTTCACGGCAGCCCTCCGCGGTTCCTGTCTAGCCGGCGTACACGTGACGGCATGGAGATGCGGTTCGCCGAGGCGGACGGGCTACGGCTAGGGCGAGGAGCTGTTCCCCTCGATGTACGCTCACCGTCGGGCCGGAACATCTCCTTCACCGGCGTTCGCGTCGAGGGTGACCGGCTCGCCGTGTCCGGATCGTTCCCGCCAGGGTCCGTCGTGAGTTTTGCCTGGACCGGCTACTACGACGTGCCCCTGGTGAACGGCGCGGGCAATCCCGTGACACCGTTCCGTTTCGAACTCCGGTGACGAGTCGGCCCGCGCCTCCACGCGCTTGCTGGGTGCAGGATGAAGAACTACTGCTTCTTGTCGTCCAGTCAGGCTGACAGCTGGGCCCGGTCAGGGTGGCGTCCGCGCTGGGACAGCGAGGATGCGACTCTGGTGGGAGCAGGCGATCGACCGAACAAGTCGGACGGAGCGAGGTGAGCAACCCCTCCGATCACGAGTGAGCTCAAGAAGAACCGGGATTCGCTTGCACCTCGCGGAAAGATCCTCCACGTAGTGGACATGTCGGCGCGCGATGCCTGAACGGTCAATTCACGAAGTGGCGGAGAAACTTCATGTAGCTCGCCGGCGCGATACGGGCCATCACGTCGGGGAGGCGCGCGCTGACGCCGATGAGCACCCGTGGCTTTCGCCGTTCGATACCGCGAAGAATGACCTCCGCTGCGTCCGACGGTGAGATCGTGAGCGAGCGGTTGATGTTGTCGACGCTCTTCTTGGCTTCAGCCGCCGACAGTTGGCCACCGACCCGAGCGTTCGACGCGATCGCGGTCTTGATCCCCCCAGGGTGGATGCAGGACACTCCCATGTCCCATGCTTCTGCTTCGGCCCGAAGCGATTCGGTGAAGCCGCGCAGCGCGAACTTACTGGAAGCGTAGGCAGCTTGACCCGGAGGCGCGACCAGCCCGTAGACGCTTGACACATTGACCAAATGCGAGCCCCGATTCCGTTGAAGCGCCGGCAAGATGTGATGAGCGAGGGTCACAGCGGAGTGAAAGTTGATGTCGAACAGCCAACGGAAGTCCGGAAGGCTCACCTGATCGAATGTGCCGCCGAGGGCCACTCCTGCGCAATTGATCAACAGAGTCGTGTCCGGGTGATGGGACGCCAATTCTGCGCCGGTCCGGTCCGTGCCTTCCCGATCCGACAGATCAGCGATGACCGTGGTCACGGAGATTCCTGGATGCTTGGACCTCAGATCGCGAGCAACGCGCGTCAGTCCATCTGCATCCCGGTCGACCAGGACGAGGTTGCTCCCCCGAGAACCAAGATGTCGCGCAAGTGCTTCGCCGATCCCACTGGCTGCGCCCGTGAGGATTGCCTTGCCTCCAGCAAATACATAGCGTCTCATGCGGTCGCTCCTTCATGACGGGTGGTAGCTGCGTTCTCTCTCAAGAAGGTTCTGACGAGTGACGCGAACTCGTCCGGGCGCTCGATCTGCGGCATGTGTCCCGTCTCGGCGAAGACGTGTGTCTTCGCACGGGGGAGAGAAGCGATAGCTGCTCGTAGCTGCCGCGAGGGAAGCACTCGATCCTCGTTGCCCCACAAGACGAGTAGGGGGAAGTCGAGCTGAGCGATCGTGCGCAGAAGCGGTTCACGCCACGCGCGTCGCACGCCGAAGATGGTACCCAGGTCTTGAGCTACGTCCAGAACGGTAGCCGCGTGCGTGGGGCGTTGCGCCAGGGAGAGGGCGCGCGAGATGCGCTCGGGCGTCACAAGTGCCTGATCGTGGAAAATGGATCGAAGCATACGGTCGGAGCTGCCGGCTGAAGGCCTGACGAGAAGCGAGCCGAGGGGCCTGACCGCCAGGAGGCGCAGGGCGATCGCCACCTCTTTGCCGAATCCGGCGCTGTCGACGAGGACCAGCGACGATACCCTGCTCGGGTTCGTCGCGGCGAAGAACATCGCCACGGCACCTCCGAGCGAATTGCCGACTACGTCCACGGCGCCCCTGATGCCGAGGGCGTCGAGGAAGGCCGGCAGAACGCCCGCCAGCTCCTCCAACGTGACAGGGGACCCGGGTCGCTCAGAGTACGCAAAGCCGGGAAGGTCGAGGCTGACGACACGATGACTGGACGAGAGCCGGTCGTGCTGCTCGTTCCAATCCTCCAGACTTTGTCCGATCCCGTGCAGAAGTAGAAGTGGGCGACCCTCTCCACTTACCCGATGTCGTAGACGAAGTCCGCCCGCGTACAGGTAGGAGACGCCCGAAAGAGCGTCGGCGTCCCGAATGGCATGCACGCGAGACGTCGCATCGGTGCCGTCCCGGCGGCCGAAGCGAACGTCGTCGCCTAGCTTGCCCACCCGAAGCAGAAGAAAGTCCCGAAGATAGTTTTGTCGGAGCCGCCACGGAGGGCGCCTTCCCTGCTTGGGCGCTAGGTCGATGCTCCTCTGGATGTAGCCGGCCTGTAGGTCGAGAAGCGGACCGACCAGCCCCTCGCGGACAGCGGACGGCGCCCGAGGAATGACCGTGACCTCGTTGCGGCGATCCATGCGCCGCAGGATCCGGCCGACATAGCGAGCGACCAAATCCGCTTTGAGAGTCCACGACGCGTTCGTGTAGCCGATCGTGAAGGCGAAGTTCGGCACTCCCTCCAGCATCATGCCCTTGTAGGCAAGTGTCTTACTGACATCGATGGGACGCTCGTCCACTGTGAGCTCGACGCCTCCGAAGATAAGTAGATTCAGCCCGGTCGCGGTGACGATGACATCGGCATCCAGATGGGCGCCGGACGCAAGCTGGAGGCCGTTCTCAGTGACTCGGTCGATGCTATCCGTCACGATGTCGGCGGCGCCGCTGGTGATCGCTGCGTACAGGTCACCGTCGGGGATAGCGCAAAGACGCTGATCCCACGGCTGGTAATTCGGCGCTAGATGAGTGTCGACGGCGAAGCCTGCGGGCAGGTTGGCAACGGCGGCCTTGCGCAGAATGGACTTCATGAGTTCCGGCCACCGGCGGCTGAGGTGGTACGTCGCCATCGAGTATGCGATGTTCTTGACCCGGACGATGCTGTACGCCGCGCGGACGGGAAGCCGCCCTCGGAGTCCGTCCGCAAGGCGATCGCCTCTCGGAACCGGCGCCATGTAGGTCGGAGAGCGCTGGAGCATGGTGACGTGCTTCGCGGCCGCAGCCATGGACGGCACGAGAGTCACAGCGGTCGCTCCGCTGCCGATGACGACGACTCGTTTGTCGACGTAATCAAGATCAGTTGGCCAATGCTGAGGGTGCACCACGGTGCCCGCAAAATCTTCGAGGCCATCAATGACAGGCGAATAGCCCTGGTCGTACCGGTAGTAGCCGGAGCATACGAATAGGAATGAGCAGGTGAAGGTCACGGTTCGGTTGCTCTCGGCGGCGCCCGCCGACTCCGCTACGTAGTCACCTTCTCCGGTCAGCAGCACCTTCACGGTCCAGACAGCCTCGCTCGATGACCATTCGGCCGCGATGACTCGGTGGTTGGTACGAATCCGAGGTCCGAGATCCTCGTCCCGGACCGTGTCGCGGATGTACGCGCGTATGGACTCACCGTCTGCGATGGCCGCACCGTCCGTCCAGGGGCGAAATGAGTAACCGAGCGTGAACATGTCCGAATCGGATCGGACGCCTGGATAGCGGAACAGGTCCCAAGTCCCGCCGATCGATCCTCGCGACTCGAGGATCAACAGGCTCGTTCCCGGTCTGTCCCGCTGCAGGTGACTGGCAGCTCCGACGCCACTGAGGCCGCCACCGACAATCAACACGTCGTAGTGCTCGATCATGACGGCCAGTTTAGACGTCGCGTCGAAAAAGTCGACACCGTGTCCAAAGGCACCGGTTGGTATTGTCCAGGCATGGCACAACGCGGGCGCAGGAAAACGCGACCCTCGGGCGACGAGCGAGAAGAGGCGATCCTCCTCGGAGCAGAACGCTTGATGCAGGAGCGACCATTTGCCTTGTTGTCAGTCGAGGATCTCGCTTCGAGCGCTGGCCTGTCTCGGTCGGCGTTCTACTTCTACTTCTCGCTGAAAGACGATGTGCTGCTCGCGCTCCTCCACAGGGTCCTCAATGAGGCCGAAGAGCGAGTTGCCATGCTTCCACGTGCATTCGAACCAGACCCTGAAGCGGCCTGGAGACGTGTGATCGATGCTTATGTCGAGGTCTTCGCCTCCCATCGGGCAGTAGCCGTTGCAACCCTGACTGCACGTCTGCACAATGCCCAGATCGACGAGCTGTGGTCCTCTTCCATGACCGCTTGGGTCCGCTACACCACCGAGGCGATCGCCTGTGAGCGGCTGCGTGGAGTTGCCGCACCGGGGCTCGATGCTCGGAATCTCGCAATCGCACTGAATCTGATGAACGAGCGGGTTATCTCTTCGGTATTCGTGGGCGAGGACCCGTTCATTCCCGAGTCGGACGTCGCAGGGGTGCTGACCAGCCTTTGGCTTCAGACCATCTATGGCCGTATGCCCCTCGACCTCAAGCCGTAGCTAGCCCGTGGGCCCAGCGCGCTGCTCGCGGTTCGCGGGCAGCGAGAGCGGGCTCCCTGGCACAGCGCTTCGCCGGTGTAGCCGCTAACAGCCGTGAGGCGGAGGACGTCTAGTTCCGAGCCTCGCGAGAAAGGTGGCATGTTCTCTGAACGAGCGATGCGAACGAGAGCACCTCCACGGGCAAGTCGCGATCTCCTGCGGCGCTGTTAGTCGTCCGTTCGTAATCGCGTCCCACGACTCAAGGAGTACTTCCTACCGTCGAACAGGGCCGGCCTCGGCCGAGTGCCCGATGACGAAGTGCACCGGCTGACCGGCGGGGTCATTTCCGGGAACCCAGTACTGATCATCCCGTGCTGGACGCTGGCCACGTGACGGCGAGACGGCCTGATCCCGCAAGGATCACGGAGCCGTCGGGCGTCACGATCTCCGCAGTTGTTCCGGCCGGGATCACCACGTCGATACGACCGGAATCCTGACTCCCTTCCCAGCGGGATCGGACCTCTCCGTAGGGGGTGCGGACCGAAGCTTCCACCCAGTCAAGATGCTCCGTAATGAGGGGCTCGATGTGTATGTGTCGGTATCCAGGAGATGCGGGGGCGATGCCGGCCACTTCTTCTCGAAGCCAACCTGCGACCGTACCGAACGCATAGTGATTGTGGCTGGCCCTGGCGCGACCAGCCTCCTCGTATCCCCCGTCCCACGTCTCCCAGATGGTCGTAGCGCCACGCTCCACCTGCCCCAACCAGGACGGCGTCGTCGTCTGGAGTAGAAGTTGCATCGCTAGGTCTGCACGACCATTTTCTCGAAGAGCGGAAAGCAGGAGAGGGGTGGAAAGGAACCCCGTGGCGAGGTGCGTGTCTGCGTCACGGATCAGCACCTCCAATCGGTCTGCGGCTCGCGTCCTTTCGTCCTCGGTCAGGAGTCCGAACGCCAATGCCCGCACGTAGTCGTCCTGCTTGTCCTCGCCGATGCGACCGCCGCCGTCGTGCACGAATGCCGCCCGCCAAGCAGCGCGCACGCGATCGGCTAGTTCGAGGTATCGAATGCGGTCGTGGTCACGCCCAAGAATGCGCGCGACGGCCGAGAGGGTCCGAGAAGATCGTTCGAAGTACGCGGTCGCCAGGGCCGCACCGTGCAGCGTGCCGTCGAGCAGAGCGAATCCTTCACCGGGTCGCAGCCATTCGCCCCAATGGAAACCACTGTCGAGGATGTACTGCTCGTGCTTACCGAAACGGCGAGCTAGCCAGCGCGACGCTCCACGGCGGCGCGCTGCACGCGCCAGTCTGCGGACCCACAATTGCATCGATCGGTACTGCCGCTCCAGCGTTGCGGTGTCTCCGTAGTACCGGTAGAGATCCCAGGGAGTGAGGACGGCGACGTCCCCCCAGCCTACGGAGTTGCCCAGGACTTCCGAGACGAGGTGAGTGATGAAACTTGCGTCGCCAGTCCGCTCGCTCGGTATCCAAGGCGGGATGTTTCCGTTGGGCCGCTGCTCTATAGAGACGCTACGAAGGTAGCGTCGAAGGAATGCCTGGCTGTCCACGACGCCGGTTGCGGTCGGCGCGAACACCTGGATGTCGCCCGTCCATCCCGATCTCTCACGAGTGGGGCAGTCCGTGGCCGTGTCGACGAAGTTCGACCGTGTCGACCAGAGAACGTTCTGCCAGAGCTGCCCCAGGCGCTCATCGGACGCTGCGAACGAGCCAGCCGTCTCGACGTCGGTCGACAGAGCTATCCCTTCTACGTCGTCCGCCGACAAATCACCATCGAGGCCGTCGATCTGGACGTAGCGGAACCCGTGAATGGTGAACCATGGTTGCCACCACTGCTCAGAACCGTCGAGTACAACTTCATCGCGCTGCTGCCACGGTTTCTTGGGATTGGTCAGGATCCATTCAACGTCGAGCTCGCCGTCAGGGTCGAGCACCTCGCTGAACGTCATGCGAACGGTCCTGCCGGCTGGACCCGCGACCCTGAGACGGACGATGCCGGCGATGTTCTGGCCGAGATCGACAAGCTGGGCACCTTTAGGAGATCGCCACACCCGAGGTCGGAACCTCGCCACGTCGGTCACGCGCTCAACTTGTTCCGCGATCAACTGCGCGGGAGGTGCAGGGAGGACTCGAACAGGAGAAAGGCGGTGCGGCGTATTGGATGCCGATGACCAGTCCTCTTCCGCGACGCGAAGGTCCGCACGCTCGCCGTGTTTCGGGTCGGTCTCAGTGATGCGGCCGGAACCACCCGCCCAGGATGCGTCGGAGACGAAGGTGAACGCCCGGTCTTCCGACTGAACGACGAGCTGCGCCATCGCTGCGAGAGTGTGCCCGAAGGTGTTCCGCCGGTCGAAGAACCCCAGCCGACCCCGATACCGCCCGTCTCCCACGGCGATCGCCACGATATTTTCACCAGGACGCAGGGATTCGGTCACGTCGTACATCTGGTACTCGATCTCCTTCCCGAAGGGCGTGAAGCGAGGAACGAGCGCAGGACCCGTATGGTCGACCCCATTGACGAAAAGGCGGTGCCAGCCAAGTGAGCTGACATAGAGGCGCGCACGATCGATCTTCTCCGGAAGCGACGCCGATCCCCGCAGATAGAGGGCACCGGCGGTGTCATCTTGCGCAGTGACCCACTCTCCGGCCCACTCGGAGGCGTCCAGGATTCCAGTTTCGAAGATCCCCTCGCTCGACCACTCGGACCAGGAAGCCCCCTCATCGCGGATGCGGACGCGCCAGCAATAGGTCGTGGATGAGCGCAGGAGCGACCCGCTGTAGGAATGGCCGAATGGGTGTTCGCCGTCGTTCTCACCCGAGTCCCACAGAACGTCGGTCGAGCCCTCCCGACGGACCTGCACCTGCCAACCGGTCTGGAGAACGCCCGTTCGGGACGAGTTCAGTTGCCAAGAGAACTCGGGGGCCTTCGAATCGATTCCTCGAGGCGTGTCACGAGCATCGACGCGCAACTCGCTGATGGTCACGTCACCGAGCGAGTGGCCCGGGCTCTCCGCCGATTTCGTCGTCATGAACTCATCCCGTCGGTCAATTTTTCTTACCAGTAAGTCAGGTGCAAGTATGAGCCTAGGATGGAAGTTGTGCAAGAACGACCTCGGGCCCGGATCGTGCGCGCGGCCGTCAGCGTGTTCGCTCGCGACGGCTACAACTCCGGCTCCCTGAACGACGTCGCCTTAGCGGCGGGGCTGTCCCGGCAGAATTTGCTTTACTACTACTCCTCGAAGCAGAAGCTCCTTCTCGCGGTCCTCGAAGAGCGCGACGCGGAGCTCAATCAGGCTCTGCACTTCGCGGACTTGGACAGATACAGAACGTTGGCGGACTACGTCTCGGATCTGTCCGCCCTGCTGCCGAAGGTCTATGCGGATCGGGAGGTGATCGCCCTCTATCACCGACTCGTTGCCGAAGCAGCGGACCCCCTGCATCCGGCCCGCGACTGGGTTCGAGAAAGACACGGACGTATTCGGAACGAATACGAGTCGATGATCCGACGCGCTATCAGTGCGGGTGAGATCCGCGCTGACATCGATGCTCTCGCCGTGGCGACCGTGCTCCTCGGGGGCATCGAGGGAATCGAGTCGCAGTGGCTCGTCGACGATGAGGTCGACTGGGCGGCGGCGGCGCACGTTCTTCGCACGTTCCTTGCAGCCCTTTCGACCTAGGTGGCCGTCAGGCACAGGCCTCGAGGTCTGGCCACTCAGCTGCAGCCGGTCCGCAAGCCGTAGACGTCCCTGTTCGCGACCGTGCGGACAAGCTCTTGGACCTCCAAGGGGCCTTGCATGGGATGCCTCCGCGCGACCTGATCGGCTGGAGTCAGCGTAGTGAGGTTGAAGATCGAGGCAACCAGAGCTGAATGACACGGCGTTGCTTGGTCGATGTGTTCAGAGGGTTCTCATGTGGGCCTGCCGTTGTTGCCATATCCGGACCGTGCGCCCTCGATGGCGCTATCAAGCGTCCGAAGCCAATCGACACGGGCCTCCTGGCTCAGGTCTCCGCCTTGATTCAGGAGCCAGTGGCTGGAGGCGACTGTGACGCCGCTCATTAGTGAGCCGATAAGCAGATCCACTTCGAGTCGACTCCAGCTGGGGTAGCGGGCAGAGACGTGCTCGGCCATGTGCAGTGAGGTCCGGTCCATGATCTGCCGGAGGAGGGCTTCGTGGCGGGGTGATGCTTGGTCGCCTCGCCCGACGACTGCTCCAACGGACAGGATCACATCAGGCATGTTCGTCGCCCGGAGAGACCGCGACACCTCGTTGAACACGGCCGCACGCGATCCGTCAGTTGCCGGTGCCGCTGACGTGGCCTCGTCGAAGGTCGCCCAGGCGTTCTCGAACTGCTCGACGCTCGCGGTCACGAGCACGTCTGAGACCGAGGGGAAGTAGTTGAACACCGTCGCCCGTGAAACGTCGGCTCGCTCAGCGAGCTCTTCGACGGTGAACGTGGGGCCTCCGCGCTCGATGACCAGTGCCGTCGCGGCGTCGAGGATCGAGCGCCGCGAGCGTGCCTTCAACATCTCGCGACGACCTTGAGGGGGAACTGAAGAGTTCATGATCTGATACTAGTCGTCCATAGGTAGACGCCGTCTACGATTGGACGTAGTCTCGTTGTCGAGCGAATCGCTCCACGACGAAGGGCATCATGAACGCGCGCGAGCAGTCGACCAAATCCCAGGAATCCCGGGCGCCGGGGGTCGGCGCTGACCGGTCCCGATGGTTTCGGTGGGTGTGGACTCTCGCGGCCGTCGTTGCGGCGGTCCTCGCTGGGTTGGTGGTGCTGCTCGCGGCGGGGAACCTCGTTCCCGCGGCGACGAACATTGTGACGCTCGGCGGCACGATGGCCTGGGCGAGCTTCGCGCCTCACCTCGTGATCGTCAGCGTCGTGGCGGCTCTTCTCTGCGTTCCTCTCTGGCGGGCCAGGCGCCGCCCTGTGCTCCGGGGCATCGCCTCCGGGCTGGTGGCCGTGGCGCTCGTCGCCTCGACTGCCATCACCGCGTCGCTGGTGAACGCTGCGACGGAGAACGGTGGGTCCGTCAACCTTGCCCAGTCGTTGGCGACGACGAACCCGCCCGTGACCCCGACCGAGATCACTACCTACATCACCGCCGACGGGCAGCCCCAACAGGCCCGGATCTACGAGCCAGCGGGTGGCCCGGAAGGGGCGCCGGTGATGATGTACATCCACGGTGGTGGCTGGTACATCGGTACCGCCGAGGAGTCCGACAGCATGGCCCAGCGGTGGGCTGACGAGGGCTGGTACGTCGTCAACGTCGACTACCGCCTCGCAGACGCCGAGAACGCGACGTGGGACAAGGCCCCGGCCGACGTCGCGTGCGCACTGACCTGGACGGACCAGCTGGCGGAGAAGGTCGGCGCGGACACCAGCAAGCTGACCGTCATGGGCGACTCCGCCGGTGGGCACCTGGCCATGCTCCTCGGGTGGTCCGCCGCCGCCGGGAGCGCCGCCTCCACCTGCCCCGAGCTCGGCGACGTGCCCGTTCCCGACGCTGTCGTGGCCGGCTACCCCGTGAGCAACATCGAGTACACCTACGAGGACGGCGCAGCGCCCCTGGCCGCCTACAACCCGCAGGAGTTCACGCGGTTCTTCCTCGGCGGGGCACCGGCGGAGTTCCCCGACCGTGCCCGCGCGGTCTCGCCCTCCACCTACCTCGGCGCAGACACCCCGTCGACTCTCGTCCTCCAGCCCGAGAGGGACGACTTCATCCCCGCCGAGGGCAACGACGAGGTCATCGAGGAGGCCCAGGACGCAGGCGTCGACGCCACGATCGCCCAGGTCCCGTTCGCCTGGCACGGCTTCGACGCCACCCGCGACAGCATCGGCGGCCAGATCAAGACGACCGTAGCGACGAACTGGCTCGCGGAACGCAACCTCGCACCCTGACCGCAACGCACCACCCGCACCACCTGCCGGCACCACCATCGGCCGGCACCACCCACTCCACACACTGATCGAGAGGCACCAGGAACATGCACGACCACGACGCAGCACCACGATCGGCACGAGAGCACCAAGGCGGCACCGGCGCCCATCCGGCGCGGTTCGCCAAGGCGCGCACCGCTGCCGCTGTCGTCGCGGCGATCATCGGAGGGATCATCGCCCTCCTCGCTCTCGGGACCGCGTTCGGGCCGGGTGAGTTCCTCGGGACTCTGGCATCGGCCTTCGCGTGGTCGTTCTTCGGCCCCCAGTTCGTCGTGTTGAGCGTGATCGCGGCTCTGCTGTGCATCCCGCTTTGGCGGGCGAGGCGGCGCCCTGTGCTGCGGGGCGTTGCCTCGGGCCTGGTGGTCATTGCACTGGTCTCCTCGACCGTCATCACCGGGATCATGGTCAAGGCCGCGTCCGACAACGGCGGCTCGGTCAACCTCGCGCAGGCGTTGACCCTCTCATCGTCGCCCGAGGGGCCGGATGAGGTCACGGCTTACGTCACCGTTGACGGTGAGCAGCAGCAGGCGCGCGTCTTCGAGCCCGAGGGTGGTGCCGAGGGTGCTCCGGTGCTGATGTACATCCACGGTGGCGCCTGGTACATGGGCTCCGCGGAAGGCTCCGACCAGATCGCCCGCTCCTTCGCCAGCAAGGGCTTCTACGTCGTCAACATCGACTACCGCCTCTCCGACGCC
>Ga0308167_1001338_pt1 | contig 29669 bp, 30 predicted proteins | sample PhyCR1_2_FD_202138 | JGI IMG/M metagenome (GOLD analysis project Ga0308167, IMG submission 202138) | Phyllosphere microbial communities from UC Gill Tract Community Farm, Albany, California, United States - DLSLRC.R1 | ecosystem: Host-associated > Plants > Phyllosphere > Unclassified | place... | reverse complement strand
CCCCGCAGTGAGTAACGCTTCGCCGTTGCTCGACGTGCGCGATTTGCACGTAAATTTTGTTAACGGACGTCAGAGCACCCCGGCGGTACGCGGCGTCTCCTTTCAGCTCGGCCAGGAGAAGCTGGCCATTGTGGGTGAATCCGGCTCCGGCAAATCGACCGTTGGCCGGGCGCTGCTGCAACTGCTGCCGGCGAAAGCGCGGATTGAGGCCAGCCGGATGCAGTTTGGCGATGTCGATTTATTGCACGCCAGCCCGGCCCGGATGCGCGAGATCCGCGGTAAACGGATCTCGATGATCATGCAGGACCCGAAATATTCGCTCAATCCGGTGGTACGGGTCGGCGAACAGATTGCCGAGGCGTGGCGCAGTCATCATCGCGGCCAGCAGGCGGCAGCACGTCAGCGGGCGCTGGCGATGCTGGAAGTGGTACAAATCCGCGACCCTGAACGGGTCTATCAGCTTTATCCCCATGAAATTTCCGGCGGTCAGGGACAGCGCGTGATGATAGCCATGATGCTGATTACCGAACCGGAGCTGGTGATTGCCGATGAACCGACCTCCGCGCTGGATGTGTCGGTGCGCCTGCAGGTGCTGGCGCTGCTCGACGATCTGGTGAAAGCACGCGGATTGGGGCTGATTTTTATCAGCCACGACATAAATCTGGTCCGCCGTTTTTGCGATCGGGTGCTGGTGATGTATGCCGGCCGCGTCGTGGAGTCGCTGGCCGCCAGCGAACTGGATCGGGCACAGCATCCCTACACCCAGGGGCTAATGGCGGCGCTGCCGGACCTCGATCATCGTCGCAGTCGCCTGCCGGTGTTACAACGTCACGCCAGCTGGTTAACCGAATAGGGGAAGATCATGATTACCGTGAATAATCTTAATCTCAGCTTTGGTGAAGACAACGCCCGCAGTCAGGTGCTGTTCGACGTCAATCTTCAGGTCAGACAGGGCGAAATCTTTGGGCTGGTCGGCGAGTCAGGATCTGGCAAAACTACGGTGCTGAAATGTCTGGCGGGACTGTTTAACCATTGGCAGGGTGCGCTGGAGATTGACGGACAACCACTGGCGCACTGTATCGATCGGGCGCGCTGCCGGCGGGTGCAGATGGTGTTTCAGGACCCCTACGGTTCGCTACATCCGCGCCATACGATTGGCGATATCCTCGAAGAGCCGCTTCAGATTCAGGGCATCGGCCAGCGTCAGCAGCGGGTGATCACCATGCTGGAAAAAGTCGGATTAAATCGCGCCTGGCAGACCCGTTATCCGCACCAGCTCTCCGGCGGTCAGCGTCAGCGCGTGGCGATCGCCAGGGCGCTGATTCTGGAACCGGCGGTGCTGTTACTGGATGAGCCGACCTCGGCGCTTGATGTGTCGGTACAGGCGGAAATCCTTAATTTGCTAAGCGACCTGCAGCAGCAGGATAACCTGACCTATCTGATGGTAACGCACGATCTGGGCGTGGTGGCGCACCTCTGCCATCGGGTGGCGGTGATGCAACAGGGCAAGGTGCTGGAGACGCTGGATGTGCCGACGCTGGTGAGCAATCGGGCAAGTATGCCTTATACCCGAATGCTGGTGGAGGCGAGCCGCCACGCTACCCCGGTAGCGGCGCACTGAACACGGCGCCGGGCAACAGGCATAAAAAAGGCCAGGTTACCCTGGCCTTCAGCACGTCTGAGCGCTTACTGCGTCAACTGACGCACAAAGGAGACAATCTCCGTGTTCTGTCCATGCTCAAACAGGCACTGCTGGAAGCGCGGGCCGCTGACCGCGGTCTGCACCAGTTCAGGATCGATGGCACGCAGCGTATCAAGGTAGTTCTCTTTGATTACGGCCGCTTTAACCTGGTTCAGCAGACCGGCATTGCGCACCTGTGGCTCTCTGCGCTCTGGCGGATAGCCCATGCCTTTCTCACCGGTAAAGGCTTTTTCGAAGATAAAGCGCAGGTTGAGTTCTGCGCCCCAGCCGAAGCCTTTCGCGAACGGCAGCGCCAGCGCGTTACCGTTGTTAATCTGCGCAAACAGATAGGCATCAGCCGGATCGATACAGTATCCGCAGTTGACGCCCGGATGAATATTGAGCGACATCAGAGCGCCCTGTCCGGTGCCGCAGCCGGCCACCACGAAATCAACCGCCTTGCTGTTCAGCAGCAGGCTGGCCTGAATGCCGAGGTGAATATAGGTCAGATGGTGATCCTGTTCGTCGCTCATCCCGACGTTGAAGACCTGATGGCCCAGCGGCTGCGCGACGCCTTCCAGTTCTTTCAGCACGATAGCGTTTTTAGCCGCCTGGCTGTTTTCCATCATTAACGCGATTTTCATGATCTACCCTTAGCATTTAATTGAAACACCGTTTCATTTTAATGAAAAACCGCTAAAGTGCATGGACTAATTCACCTCCTCGCTGTGAGTAGCGTCACAAAACGGCTACCCTGGCATCCACCTGCATAAGGAAGTTCTGATGTTTATCTACAAAAAAGAGCGGCCACTGGAAGATTTAGGCAACGGCGTGACCCGTCGGGTGCTGGCGTATGGCGGTACCATGATGGCGGTCGAAGTCAGTTTCGAAAAAGATGCCGTCGGTCCGTTGCACCATCATCCGCATGAGCAGTTAACCTATGTGCTGAGCGGCCGTTTCGCCTTTACCATCAATGGTGAGACGCGGGAAGTGGGTCCGGGCGATACGCTGTACAAAGCGCCCGATGTGGTACATGGCTGCGTCTGCCTCGAACCCGGCGTACTGCTGGATACCTTTACCCCACAACGTGAAGATTTCCTGCCCGCCCGCGACGCCACCGCCTGATAAAACGTGAATCAGCCGCCGGGCAACCTGTCGCACGGTGGCTGATGCTGAACGATACCCCGCCTGCGTATCGCGTTCATTCGACGGCTCTGGCTAACACTGGCCGGGCCGCGGATTATTTTTTTTAACTTTTTTACCAGCAGACTCCTTAGCTAACCAAATGATTAGCAGGCTTTTAATATTTACCGGCTGCGCAATAGCCGGACGCTGCCGCTCCGCATCCCCCGCCAGCCGCGGCCTGCTCGACTATTCTTATTGTGTTTCCCCCGCCTCTGATACCCGTTTCGCTTAAAAAGATTTCCACCAAAACCTGTACAAAAAACAGATTACTGCATAGGTTTAAAGCATTCATCAGGTCATTTTTTAACCCAAAACAGGACAATTCTATGAACTACACAGAGAGCAATACCCTGGCCGTGAAGGAAAATGTCCACTTGATCCATCCGGCGTTTCACGCCACTGAACAGGATAAGCTGATTTTTCTGGTCGAAGAGCTGATGGAAGCGGGCAAGGAAACCAGTTGCATGGCGCTGCTGCGTCATCTGGCAGCCGCAGAGAGTGCGGAAGAAGAGGCGTGCTGCCGGGAATTGCTGACTTTACTGATGGCGAAACAGGCGTGATGCAGACCGTTTGCAGCAAAGCGGTGGCTGCGCCCCGTTGCGGGTTACTGATAGCAGGCTGTCACCGCGCCCGCTGATCCTCCGTCCCGGTGCTCCGCCGCTGGCTGGTCCATCCCCCGTCAGTGCTGCGCGGCAGCCATTCCTGTCAGGCGACAGTGGCGCGATATCCGGCTGATTGATCCCGCTTACTCTGCTAGTCTCACAGGATGAACCGATACGCTTTACCTCAGTCAGAGAAGATTAACACCGCTTGCATTGCGGTGGGATAGCCTGTCTCTCTCCCGCCGGTAAGGCGGGCCTTACCGGCGTTAACCCGATAAGGAACCTTATGAATCGTGATACCGTGACTCCCGCAACGCTGCATCTGCTGTGCGGCAAAATCGCTTCCGGTAAATCAACCCTTGCTGCCCGTCTGGGTGCAGAAACGGGTTGCGTGATCCTCAGTGAAGATCACTGGCTGGCTGCGCTCTACCCGGATCAGCTGCAGTCGGTCGCCGACTATGTCCGCTGTGCGGCGCGGCTGAAAACGGCCATGACCCCGCACCTGTTGGCGCTGCTCCAGACAGGCGTCTCAGTGGTGCTCGATTTTCCCGCCAATACTCAGGCGAATCGTGCCTGGATGAGATCGCTGATCACGCAATCCGCGGCGCAGCACCAGCTGCATTATCTCGACCTCCCCGACGACCTGTGTAAATCCCGTCTGCGTGCCCGCAATCAGTCAGGCACCCATGCCTTCGCCACCAGCGATGAGCAGTTCGCGTTAATCACCCGCTACTTTGAGCCACCGCAGGAGAGCGAAGGGTTTAATCTGGTGCGGCACCGTTAACGCATGGCAGCGGATAAGGCTGAGCCTTCCAGTGCCGGATTTAGCCGATGGCGCTACGCCAGCGTCAGCGCGGCCAGCACGTCAGCAACCTGCTGAGTGTCCGTTGCTGAAAGCGGCAGCAACGGTCGCGGCAGACAATCTGGCGCGGTGAGGCCTGCAATGGCCGCCGCCGCTGCCATCACCCGCAGACTGCCGCCATGCTGACGGAACAGCGCCCATAAAGGTTGCAGCTGCGCATCCAGCGCGCTGACACGCTGATCATCATTCGCCTTCGCCGCCGAGCTGATCGCCTGTGCAATCCGGGGAAACAGCCCGCCGCAAACCGAGTACCAGCCATCGCAGCCCGCCAGCAGACCGGTAGCGGCAAATGCATCGCCGCTGACCCCGATTGAGACCCTCTCCGGCAGCAGGGACCGCAGTTGCGCAATGCGCTCCCGGGCAGCCTGCAAATCTGCAGGTACGCCGGGTATTTTTATTGAGGCAATACCCGGTAGCGCGGCGATGCGGCCAAGCAGCGCATCGGAAAAAGCAAAATGGGTGGTACCCGGATTGTCATAGACGCAGATCGGCACCGAGACGTGACGCGTCACCGTCTGGTAGAGCGTGAACACCTCTTCTTCCCGCAGCGACTGATAGCCGAGTGGCGGCAGCAGCAACGCCGCCGCACCTGCCTGCTGGGCATCCTCTGCCAGCTGCAGCACTTCAGTCGTACTGACCGCACCAATGCTAACCATCACCGGAATCGCCTCTGAATGGGCAACCGCCAGTTCGGTAATTCGCCTGCGCTGGGCGCGGGTCAGATAGGCGTAACTGCCGGTGGAACCCAGCACACCAAGCGAATCGACCTTCGCCTCCGTCAGCCGCTGCAACAGCCGTAAAAATGCCGCTTCATCCGGCTTATCCGCCGCAAAAGGGGTCAGGGGAAACGCACTCAGTCCGGTAAACATTGTCACTGCTCCATAATGGTGGATTACCTGGCTGGCTGGCTCATCTCGTCAGCACAGGGAGATTTCGTTACTGGCCGAAGCATCACGCCGCCCCGCCCGCTATTTTGCTGTTCACACCCAAAGGAGGAGGCTGGTCAGAGAGTATGCCTCTGAACAGGAGGTAAATTACAATGTTTGATCTTAATGTGATCCTGCAAAAGCGTTTCGGCATCGCGACACCTGGCCCGCAGCTATGACGATCGCCTGGCGGGAGAGATTGCGGTGCAGATCTGCGACGCTCTGCTGCAACCCGCGGACGGCAGCGCCGTCACGCTTTACGGCCAGCAACAGTTTGCCATCCCAGGTGGTCAGCGTCAGGACACCGCCAGCCCCGATTCACGTTAGCTGTAACACAGTTATGAATTCTGTCACAGTTCTGCAAACTGACGTCGCGGGCAACATGACCGGGTAAAGATTGCGCCTGACGAATAATTTACTGATATTGCTGCCTTTATGGCTTCATTCTGTCTGAATCATGCAGTTCACGCATCAATCCATGCCCTTTTTGCACTTATTTACCGCTGGTCGCTGATCCACTCTTCGATGACAGGCGCGGTAAAAAGCGTCATTCACAGACTGGAGCTCACTGATGCAAACCCCCTCACCCTCTACGCTTTCCACCCGCGCCCGGATCGGCGCAATATTTCGTGTTACCTCAGGTAACTTTCTTGAGCAGTTTGATTTCTTCCTGTTTGGTTTTTATGCCACCTACATCGCCCATACCTTCTTTCCGGCCAGCAGTGAATTTGCTTCGCTGATGATGACCTTTGCCGTGTTTGGTGCCGGTTTTCTGATGCGCCCGCTCGGCGCGGTGGTGCTGGGTGCCTACATTGACAAAGTGGGCCGCCGTAAGGGGCTGATTGTGACGCTGTCAATCATGGCAGCAGGCACCTTCATGATCGTGCTGATCCCCTCTTACCAGAGTATTGGCCTGTGGGCGCCGCTGCTGGTGCTGCTGGGACGTCTGCTGCAGGGCTTTTCCGCCGGTGCGGAGCTGGGCGGCGTTTCTGTCTATCTGGCCGAGATCGCCACGCCGGGCCGTAAAGGCTTCTATACCAGCTGGCAATCGGGCAGTCAGCAGGTGGCGATCATGGTAGCCGCGGCAATGGGCTTTATCCTCAACGCAGTGCTGGAAGAGAGCGCCATTCGCGACTGGGGCTGGCGCATTCCGTTCCTGTTTGGCTGCATGATCGTGCCGTTTATTTTCGTGCTACGCCGCAAACTGGAAGAGACTCAGGCGTTCAACGACCGTCGCAGCCATCCTGATGTGAAGCAGGTATTCCGCATCCTGCTCGCCAACTGGCAGGTGGTGATTGCCGGGATGCTGATGGTGGCGATGACCACGACGGCGTTTTACCTGATTACCGTCTACGCGCCGACCTTTGGCAAGAAAGTGCTGCTGCTCAGCGCCTCTGACAGCCTGCTGGTGACATTACTGGTAGCGGTGTCGAACTTTATCTGGCTGCCGATTGGCGGCGCGCTGTCAGATCGTTTTGGCCGCAAGCCGATCCTGATCACTATGACACTACTGGCGCTGGCAACCTCCTATCCGGCGCTGAGCCTGCTGGCGGCGGCACCGGGCTTCTCGATGATGCTGGGCGTATTGTTGTGGCTTTCAATGATCTACGGCCTGTATAACGGCGCGATGATCCCGGCACTGACCGAAATTATGCCAGCCGAAGTGCGGGTGGCGGGCTTCTCGCTGGCCTACAGCCTGGCGACCGCGTTGTTTGGCGGCTTCACGCCGGTGATGTCTACTGGCCTGATTGAGCTGACCGGGGATAAAGCCTCGCCCGGCTACTGGATGAGTTTTGCCGCAGTCTGTGCCCTGCTGGCAACCCTCTACCTTTACCGCCGAACCAGCGAGCGCCTGCCGCAGACCCGTAAATCCTTCAGCTAAGGAAACCTGCATGAAACGTTGTTTATTAGTCATTGCTCTGCTGAGCAGCGTCGCGGGCAGTGCCTGCGCGCAGACCAAAGAACTGACCGTGATGATCTCCGGCGGCTTTAAAGCGGCATGGGACAAATTATCACCGCGCTATGCGCAACGTGAAGGCATTCAAATCCGGACCGTCGCTGGCCCCTCGATGGGCAGCACGCCACAGGCGATCCCGGCCCGGCTGGCGCGGGGTGAATCCGCCGACCTGGTGATTATGGTGGGCGACGCGCTGGGCGATCTGGAAAAACAGGGCCGCACGCTGCCCGGTTCACGGGTTGAACTGGCCGATTCCCGCATCGGTGCGGTGATCAGACAGGGTGCAACGCCGGTGACTATCGACAGCGAAAGCGCGCTGCGCCGCACGCTGCTCAATGCCCGCTCGATCGCCTATTCAGACAGTGCCAGCGGCAAATACGTCAGCAGTCAGCTGTTCAGCCGACTGGGGATTGAGGATCAGGTCAGGGCGAAGGCATTTAAAGTCGAACGCATTCCGGTCGCCTCGCAGGTCGCGGCAGGCAAATACAGCATCGGGTTTCAGCAGGTCAGTGAGCTGCTGCCGGTCGCCCGGGTCACTTTCGTCGGCGAGTTGCCGGACACACTGCAATACACCACCCGCTTTGCCGGTGCGGTGGTCCGGCAGTCCGCGCAGCCGGACGAGGCGCGTCAGCTGCTGCGCTGGCTCGCCTCGCCCGAGGTTCAACAGGTGGTACGTGAGACCGGGTTGCACCCGATCGTGACGTCGCAGCCGACCCGCGTCACCCAGCCTGATACTGTTCAATAATCAGCGTTTCCAGCTCGACGGCCAGATGCGACAGCGTCCGACCGGTTTTACGCAGCAGACCCACGGTGCGTAAAACCGGCGGATCGGTCAGCGGCACCGAGGCCAGCGCAGAGTGCCCCGAAACCGGCATCGACATCGCGGGCACCGCAGCAATGCCCAGGCCCGCTTCGACCATGCCCAGCATGGTGGTGACATGCCGGGTTTCGCAGATGCACGCCTTCTCCGGCACGATGTGCGCCAGCGCCTGATCGAGCAGGTTACGGTTACCGGAGGTTTTATCCAGCCCGATCCAGGCCTGCTGATAAAATTGGTGCCAGCTCAGGCTCGCTTTCGCCGCAATCGGGTGCTCATGCCGGCAGGCCGCCACATAAGGATCGTCGCGCAGCGGCAGAAAATGCACATCGGGCTGGCTGCGGCCGGAGAAGCTGATACCAAAATCCGCCTGACCGCCTATCACCGCGTCATAAACATTGGCGGCGCTGCTATCGATCAACTTAACCCGTACCCGCGGATAGCGAGCCTGGAACAGCCGGATGATATTGGGCATGAAGTAATAGGCGGCAGAAGGCACACAGGCGACGGTGATCAGGCCGGTACGGGTCATGCTGACCTCACTCAGATCGGCCATCACCTCTTCAAAATCCACCAGCAGCTTGTCCGATCGCTCGGCAAAGGCGTGTCCCTTTAACGTCAGGGTGACCCGCCGTGTGGTGCGTTCAAACAGGCGAATACCCAGCGCCGTTTCGAGCTTGTCTATTCTGCGGCTCAGGGCCGACTGCGACAGGCAGATCGAATCCGCCGCGAGGCGAAAATTGCCGTACTCCACCAGCGCGCGGAACGCATAGAGATCGTTGAGATCGACATTAACCGGCATGGTAATTTGCTCCTCTGTTGCGCATCAGGCCTCCTCCCGCTCGTCGCCACGCAGCGCGCTGAAATCGGTGACGAAACGCTGCAGTAACTGCTCCAGCGCGGCACGATCCTCCTCCGGCCAGTGCGCAAACACCCGCTGGTAGATCTGCTCCCGTTGCGCATCAATTTTATCGGTCATCGCTGTGCCAGCCGGGGTGATTGCCGCCTCGTTGATGCGTTTGTCACTGCCATTTTTCTGGCGCTGGACCAGACCGGTCTCTTCCAGCTTCGCCACCTGCCGACTGACGGTGGTGTAATCGCGCCCCACCCGATCGGCCAGTTCCCCGACGCCGATCGGTCCGAACCGGCCGACCTGCACCAGCAGTGGGAACAGTGCGCGATCAAGTTCAATGCCGGCACCCCTGATCATCGCCAGGTCGCGCTGAGGGCGGTTAAACGCCCCGACAAGGGTCAGTAAGCTGTTGTGCAGCGGATCAAACTGACCATTATGTGTATTTTGCACCTTTTTCATTGACGCCATCCAGAGGCCGGAATAATGTGTGTACTCTACACTTATTAAGCCCGCAACAGAAGGTCCATAGCCATGAAAGCAGCCATCATCGCGCAGTCAGGTGAAAAACCGCACTACGGTGATTTTCCTGAGCCCCAGGCGACAGCACAACAGCTGCGGGTCAGGGTGAAAGCCGCCGCCATCAGCCAGCTGGCAAAATCCCGCGCGGCGGGTACCCATTACAGTTCAGCCGCGCACTATCCCTTTATCCCCGGCATTGACGGCACCGGCTATCTCGATAACGGCGATCCGGTCTACTTTCTGGCGTTTGACGGAAGCTGGGGCAGCATGGCAGAGACCACCCTGGTGCGTCGCGAAAGCCTGATTCCGCTGCCGCCGACGCTGGACCCGGTCATCGCCGCAGCGATTGCCAATCCCGGTATGTCCTCGTGGACGGCCCTGACCCGCCGGGCGGCGCTGCGGCCAGGGGAAACGGTGCTGATTAACGGTGCCACCGGTACCTCAGGTCGGCTGGCGATCCGCATCGCACGCAGTCTGGGCGCCGGGAAAATTATTGCCACCGGCCGCAACAAAGAGACGCTGCAACAGTTACAGCACGAGGGGGCTGATATCACCCTGACGCTGGATGCGCTGACGACAGAACTGCCCGCACTGATGGCGCAAGGCGTGGATGTGGTGCTGGATTATTTATGGGGTGAGAGTGCGCTGGCGATCATGGCGGCGGCGGTGCGCGGCGGCGACAAGGTAGTGCGCTTTGTGCAGATTGGTTCGCTGAGCGGACAGGAGATTCCGCTGCACAGTAAACTGCTGCGCTCATCCGGATTGACGCTGATGGGCAGCGGCCTCGGCAGCGTCTCTGATAGCGAGTTAATCACCTCAATTGGCGAAATGCTGCAGGCCGCCGGACCCCACCATTTTTCAGTGCCTTTCCGCACCCGTCCGTTAAGCGAGGTCGCGCAGGCGTGGGACGAAGACGACAGCCGCTGCCGGACCGTGTTTACCCTGTAAATTCTCAATCCGCTTCAGCGCGGCGGTTACAGTGGATGCAAAAAGCGCTCAGGATAATCGGGCGTAATCGCCTGCTGGCTGTCGTAGCGGCCAAACAGCTTATAGCGATTTAAGGCGATGCGGTCGTAAGCGAAATTGCTGATGGCATCAGGGAAATGGCGCAATACGCCGAGGCCGCGCCAGGGTGCCGGCAGATGGCGCATAACGCGAAATACCGCCTGTGCCCGCAACCAGTGCTGGTCACCGGCGATATAGACAATGGTACTGACGTTCTCTTCTGGTAAGCCCGCCCAGCGCAGCAGCGCCTTGCCCTGCTCGCTCTGTACCGCCGCAAAACGAACCTGCCGCGCCAGCCGATGGCGCAGCAGGAACCGGACCCAGCCGTTGCACAGCTTACAGACGCCGTCATACAGCACGGCACTCTCACCGGTTTGCAGATAAGGGGGTGATGACATCCTGCAACTCCTCAATGGTCGGACATTGAGGTGTAGTGTAGCTGTTTCTCTCCAGCTGTTGCTGTAACCAGCGCGTGACGGCGGCCTCATCCTGGGCGACAGCGTTGACGGGCAGCACCGGCCCCAGCGCCATCGGCTGCGCCTGTTGCGCCAGCTGATGCAGTTCTGGCAGGTATTCCGCACCGGGATGACCGGGCAACCGCTGTGTCAGCCGCGCCTGATAACGCGCCACGGCCTCCTCCGGCGTGATCTGCATCCACAGCTCCAGTACCGCGCCAACCCCAGCCTGTTGCAGCCCCTGCTCCAGCAGCGCGCGCGGCTGGAAGCCGAACCAGGCGTCAATCAGCCAGATCTGACTGGCTGGTGCCTGGCCGACAATGTTCCAGATCGCCTGATAGGCAGCGCAGCCGAGCTGCCGGTTGCGCTGCCGATCCACCGGCGCGAAGCAGGCCATAAAAGGTTCCTTCAGGCTGTCGAGTGTCAGGATCGGCCAGCCGAAACGCTGAGACAGCGCCCGTGTCAGCGTGCTTTTACCAGAGGCGGGAATGCCGTTGACCAGCACCACGCGCTTTAACGGATTTTTAGTGGTCATAAGATGTCGATAACCTCCGCGATGCTGCTGGCCTGGCGCAATTTCACCAGCGTCTCCGCATCCTCCAGCAGCGACACGATGGCGCGGATACCCTCTTCGATGTGCGCATTGCTGTCACGGGCACCAAACATAAACACAATGTCGGCTTTATCGCTGCCGTCAAAGGAGATCGGCTCAGCCAGCACAATCAGGCTGAAACAGTCACGAATCACCCCGGCCTCCGGCCGCGCATGGGGAATGGCAATCCCCTCTTCAAACACATAATAGGCACCATGAGCCAGGGTATTGGCGATCACCGCATCCGGGTAGCTGGCGTGAAGATAGCCACCGCTGACCAGCGGCTCGGCGGCCAGCGCAATCACCTGACGCCAGTCCGTGGCGTCAATCCCGATCTGAATCGCGTTGGCTTGCTGCAATAACTGCTTAATGCTCATCACGGCTCCTTAAATCGACTGGCGAATGACATTGCGTAATTCATCGATTTTGACAAACAGCGCATCGATTTCATTGCGGTAGTGACGGCTTTTAGCAAATAAACTTAATGCCCGATTATATTCCAGCATTAATTGCTTTTGCGTTTCGCCATTACGCGGATCGATTGCCAGCTTATTTTCCAGTTCGGTTATTTTTTCACGGCTTATTTGCGCCAGATGATCCTGCTGATTGTCGTCCGGCTGATCGTCCGCCGGCGTCTTTTTTAAGAATCCAAACATAGCGTCTCCTGCCCCGAATGGCGCCGGGGCACCTCAGGTTATGGCTTAATTAACATCGGAACGGCCGGTGAACAGACGGGCTGACGACTGTCGCGCCCTTATCCCCGCCGGTTAACGGAATAACTGCATCTTCTCTACCAGCACGCTGGTTACCGCATCATTGGCAGGCACCAGGAAATTACGCACGCTGTCGTTGACCTTGCCTTTTTCAAAGGTGTTTTTGCACTGCGCCACCCACTGCACGTTCATTTCCGTGCCGACATTCACCTTTTCAATGCCGCTGCTGACCGCTAAACGCATATCTTCGTCACTGACCCCGGTCCCGCCGTGCAGCACCAGCGGCGTATGGGTGGCGGCAGTGATGTCCGCCAGCCGCTGATGCTGGATATGCGCTTTACCGGTATAGAGGCCATGCACGGTGCCGATTGAAATCGCCAGCATATCGACGCCGGTCTCCTCGACGAAGCGGCGTGCATCTTCTACCGGCGTAAACGCTATCGCCTCCATCTCCACGCATTTACCATCTTCCGACCCGCCAATCGCCCCGAGTTCCGCTTCTACCGAGACATTATGTGGCCGCGCCATATCGATCACCCGGCGGGTATTGGCAATATTCTCGTCAATAGACAGATGTGAACCGTCATACATCACCGAACTGAAGCCCGCATCGATAGCGGTCTGAATCGCCGCTAAATCGGAACAGTGATCGAGATGCAGACAGGTTGGCACGCCGGTACTTTCGGACAGCGATTTAATTGCATCAACCAGCAGTTTATGGCCGAGATATTTCGCCGTGCCGGTAGAGATCTGAATCATTAACGGGCTATTGGTTTTTTCCGCCGCTTTAAAATAGGCGGGCAGCATCTCCAGACAGTGCAGATTAAATGAGCCGACCGCTTTAAAATCGCGTTGCTTAGCCAGCTGTAACAGATCGGCGAAATTATAAAGTTTCATGAATTTTTTCCTCTTGTGGCTTAGTGGATTTCCCGTTAACAAACCAGGCGAGTGCAGTTACGAAAGCGATAAACAGCGCGACAAACAGCCAGTTGTTCTGGAAGGCGTGGCCCAGTACCAGACCGGTGCTGATCACATCGGAGTCGCTGAAGGTGACACCGGTGAAGCCGTAGCTCTCCAGCATCGGGACCAGAATGGCGGGCAGCAGCGTGATGAACAGGCCGTGGACAAAGCCGCCAATCATCGCCCCGCGCCGTCCGCCGATAGCATTACCAAACACCCCGGCGGTGCCGCCGGCGAAGAAGTTGGTCAGCAGTCCCGGCAGGATCATCGCCAGGCCAAACATCGGAAAGACAAGCATGCCAACGATGGAGCCGAGGGTGGTGGCCAGGAAACCGACAATTACCGCGTTCGGCGCGTAGGGAAACATCACCGGGCAGTCGAGCGCCGGTTTAGCGTCTGGCACCACCCGCATCGCAATGCCGCGGAACGCCGGCACCAGTTCGTTAAGCAGCAGACGGACCCCGCTGTAGAGCACGAACACCCCGGCAACGAACTGAATCGACTGCATAAAGGCGTACATCAGGTAGTTCATGCCGTTACTGTACTGAGCGATAAACGCCGGACCGGCCGCCACCGCCGGAATCAGGTACATCGGCACCATCACCAGCGCCATCGACAGATAGGTGTCCTGCAGGAATTTGAAGTTATCCGGCAGCTTGAGATCTTCGGTCGAGCGCGAGCCTTTGCCGACCACTTTTGCCACCGCCGCCGTCACCAGATAGCCAATGGTGCAAAAGTGACCCAGCGCGACATCATCGGAATCCGTAATCCGGCGGACGACCGGCTGCGCCAGCGCAGGCATCACCACCGCCATAATCCCGCCGAAAATACCGCCGGTGAGGATCAGCGGCAGGCCGGTCAGCCCGGCTTTGTAGCCAATCACTGCACCAATCGTCGCCATCCAAAGCAGCGCCTGGCCGGTGAGGAAGATGTACTTAAACGGCGTAATACGGGCGATGATGATATTGACGATAAAGATCACCAGCAGCGTCAGCGCCACTTCCGATCCCAGTTCCCGATTCGCCAGCCCGGCAATCGCCGCCACATCGGTGATATAGCCCTGCATGCCGAAGCCGTGGGTAAAAATGGTGTTGAGGAAGGTCAGCGTGCCGACAATGATATTGATCCCGGCCATCATAATTAAAAAGCCCAGCAGGGTTTTAAAGGTGCCTTCCACCACCTTACCCGCCGATTTTTTTTGCAGTAACAGACCGATCAGGGCAATAAAGGCGATCAGAATCGAGGCCTGCCCTAATAAATCTTTTACCAGGAAGTCGATCACACTATTCATGGGCAGCGACCTTCATGTTGCGTTCCTTTAAAAAGGCCACAATCTTCTGCTCTATTTCCACTTTATCGGTGAGCTTATTAAGAATAATGACCCGCTTGATCTGTTCCGGACTGGCGTCGGCATTTAACACATCGGCAAAGGCTTTTTGCGTCAGAATCATGTCTGATTTAAACGCATTGGCTTCTGAAATGGTGGTGTGATCAATATCCGCATCAATTTCCAGCTTTTTTAATACCGCTTTTGCGCTCATCTCAATCGCAAAGCTGGACCCTAATCCGCAGCCACAAACACATAAAATTTTCAGCATGGTTATCTCCTCACAATATATTCAGTTGTTTAGCGAGTTTGTAATGATGCCCGTCAGTATCGACCAGGCGTTTTTGCATGCTTATTAAATCAATCGGAATCGGTTTATTGCTGCCATTAATAATGACGGCTTTATTACGCATTCCCGACTGAATACAACGCACCACTTCACTGGCCATAATGGTGCCCTGATAAATTTCCTCGCAGGTCGGCTCACCATTACGCAATCCGTAACCGAGAATGGTTTTGCGGATACGCACACCAATTAACGGTTCAAGCTGTTTGATTAAGGTATCGATCGCCCCCTGAAAACCGGGCGAGTATTCACGGGTGTAACCTTCTGAGCAGAGGATCACCACGCTATTCTGCTGCGCCAGCCGCTGGGTGATACGCTGGGCCAGCTGCGGCAGCGGGATCTGACACTCCGGGATCAGGGCAAAATCGGCGTTGGATTTCAGGGCCGACTGCAGAGTTAACTCGCCACAATAGCCGCCGAGCAGCTCCAGCATAAAGACCCGTCCGGGCAGTGCGCGCCCGGTATTACGCAGTTTTGCCACCTCTTTCAGCACCTGCTCGCAGGCGGTGGAAAAGCCGAGGGTATAGTCACTGCCAAATACATCGTTATCAATCGTCATGCCGACACCAAAACAATTGACGCCGAACTCCGACAGAGTATGCAGAAATTGCAGTGAGCCGTCCCCGCCTGCCATGATTAATAGATCGATGCGGGCGCTTTTCAGCTGGCGGGCAATTAATTCATATTCACTACGCAGTAATTTTTTTTGCGTCCGGCCCGATTGCATCACCGGGATCGGGGCGATAGCAAAGTCGAGCAGATCGCGCGGGCTTATATCACGATGATGATGCGCTAATAAGCCAGGAATGCCCCCATCGAATATAACGATCTCCGCCTGTGCCAGACGACCGAGCTGAAAAACAAAATTATTAATACCGCTGACATCGCCGCCGCTAATAACCATTCCGATTCGCATCACTTTCACCCCGCTGACGTAATTGGTGCTGGCGTTCATTGTTCCGGGATAAGGGCTTGTTATTTGCAATGGAGATCACAGTTACGCACGGTATTTTTTCCGTGAAGAGATTGACAACGGTTAATTAACCGGTTTATTTGTGAGTTCGATCACAAATAAAGCCACGATGGAAATTTGCAGAATACAAATAAATCAGTAACTTAGACCTTCATGGGCGGAAATAATGCTGAGGGTTCGCCCGCCGCGATAACAGCTCTGTGTTGTCGTTACAGATTTGTGATTTTCACCTCATTTTTTCCGGTTCGCTGGCTATTTTCGCGTTACACGCACCGGTAAAAATGAATTAAAAACACACTGCACACGCTTTTTTTGTTATTTCGCGGATGATTGATGATTGACAGAGGAATGTTGCTGACGGTCCAATGAGAACCCTTATTAACCAGAATAATGAGATGAAATGACTTCCTCGCAGCATATGCTTCGCCAGCTCGGCGATCTGGTCGGTGAGAAACATTTGCTCACTGAACGAGATGATAAGGCGTGGTACACCAAAGGATTTCGTGTTGGTCGGGGTGAAGCCCTGGCGGTGGTAGTGCCGCAGACGCTGCTTCAACTTTGGCAAATCCTGCAAATCTGCTGCGCCAGTGACGCCATCGTGCTGATGCAGGCCGCCAATACCGGCGTGACCGGCGGCTCCACACCGGATGGCAATGATTATGACCGCGAGGTGGTCATTGTCAGCACCCGCCGGTTGAAAGGCGTACAGGTAATCGATCAGGGGCGTCAGGTGATCGCCTTTCCGGGTGCTACCCTGACCGAGCTGGAAAATATCCTCGCCCCACTGGGCCGGGAACCGCACTCGGTCATTGGATCGTCCTGTATCGGCGCATCGGTGATCGGCGGGATCTGTAATAACTCCGGCGGATCGCTGATCCGACGCGGGCCGGCCTTTACCGAAAAATCACTGTTTGCACGTCTGCATGACGATGGGCGGCTGGAGATGGTGAATCATCTGGGTATCGATCTGGGGGAGACCCCGGAAGAGATGTTCAAGCGGCTGGAGCAGCAGAACTACACCACCGGCGATCGACCAGACTGGGCGGGAAAAATCTGGGCTGACGACTACGCCAGCCAGCTGCGTGATACCGCAGCGGACAGCCCATCGCGCTTCAATGGCGATCGGCGATATCTGCATGAAAGCGCTGGCAGCGCCGGTAAAGTGGTGGTGTTTGCGGTGCGTCTGCCGACCTTTGAAGCCAGTCCGCAGACCCGCACCTTCTACATCGGCAGCGACGATGAGCAGCAACTGGTGGCGCTACGGCGGGTGCTGCTGGCAGAGATGCAGGCGCTGCCGATTCAGGCTGAGTATATCCATCGCAACGCTTTTGATCTCACGGTGCGTTACAGCAAGCATATGATGCTGGCGATTGGCAAACTCGGTCCGCAGGCGCTGCCCGGCCTGATGGCAAAAAAAGCCCGCTGGGATGTGCGGGTCAGCCATCTGCCGTTTTTACCGCGAAACAGTGTGGACCGATTGCTACAGTTCTTTAATCAGATTACGCCGCGTGCGGTTGCGCCTCGCATCCTCGCCTATCGCGATAAATTTGAACATCATCTGATGATCAAAGTGGAGGCACCGCAAACGGCGGAGCTTGAGAGTCTGCTGACTCGCTTCTTTAATGAAAATCGGGGTGACTTCTTCCTGTGTAACGACCGGGAAGCCCGTGATGCGTTTCTGGTACGCTTCGGCGTCGGCGGCTGCACTATCTCCTACTGCGATTATCTGGGCTATGACCCCGATCAGCGGCTGGTGGCGTTTGACGTGGCGCTGCGGCGTAACGATGAGGCCTGGCGAATCGCGCTGCCCTCTCATCTGGCGGAACAGGTGCAGGTCGACTCCTGCTGTGGCCATTTTTTCTGCTACGTCAATCATCAGGATTATGTGCTGAAACCGGGCGTGGATGCGAAGGCGTTTAAGCAGGCGGTAATTGCGGTGCTGGAGCAGCGCGGTGCGAAGTATCCCGCAGAACACAATGTCGGCCATCTCTATCACGCGTCAGACGAACACGCGGCGCACTGGCAGACGCTGGACCCGACCAACAGTTTTAATCCGGGGATAGGCAAAACCAGTAAGAAAAAATTCTGGCTGTCATGACAGCCATGCAACAGGTACTGCTGCCCTGTTGCATGGCGCGCTGTTACTTCGCGTAGGCTTCCGTCGACAGGGTCAGCTCAACCTCATCACCGACCGCCGGCACATATTTATCCAGCTTAAAGTCGGAGCGCTTGATGGTGCCGGTGGCATCAAAACCAATCGCCTGCTTCTTCACCATCGGATGCTCGCCCTGCTGGTTCAGCGTCGCGTGCAGCGTCACCGGTTTGGTGATCCCTTTCAGGGTCAGATTGCCTTCAACGTCAAACTTGTTATCGCCCTTCGCCACCACTTTGGTGCTGTGGAAGGTCGCGGTCGGGTATTTCGCGGTGTCGAAATAGTCTGCACCGTTAAATTCTTTGGTCAGTGCCGCAACGTGGCTGTCGATTTTGCTGACCGGCAGCGTGACGTCAACGCGGGACTGCTCAGGATGGTCTTTATCAAACACCAGCGACCCGCTGGCATCCGGGATGTCTGCAGTCGGATGTGAGAAACCGAAATGATTCCAGCTGACCACCACTGAGGTATGCTCCGGATTGAGCTGGTAGTGCATCGCTTCTGCCTGAGAGAAAGGGACATACAGGCTGGCAACGGCTAACAGGGGCAGCGCAACACGCTTGAGGTTCTTCACGGTAAATTCCTTGTACAACTCAAAATGTAAGGTGAGTGTGGTGCAATTCGGCGGGAATAAACAGTGAAGAGATTTGTCGGTAATTTTCAAATAAATTCAGCAACCTTGCCGATGGTGCTTAGGCTGCGCCACCGGCAGTAAACAGCACCCGCCAGCGGCGACGGGCCTGAATCAGCTCCTGATGCAGCTGCTGTAACCTCGCGTGGTCCAGCGTCTCAATCGCCGCTGCGTCCGGCTCAGCCAGGCCATTCAGCTGGCGTAACCGGGCCAGCGCCGTATCAGAGCGCTCGCGGTGCAGAGCAGCCTTTAACGCCGCCAGGTCGCAGGTCGCCAGCGTCCCATTCAGCGAACGCAGGAAATTACGGCAGTAGCGCAGCAGCGACAGCGCGCTGTAATCGGGCGACTGCAGCGCAAACAGCACGCCATCCTGATCGGCACAGCGCAGATAGCGGCTGCTGACCACGTAGCCTATCTGCTGCTCCACCCGGTAACGCTGGAAAAAACGCGGCTCATACAGCAGCGCCAGCGCCTGTAGCGCCACCCGTTGCCGGGCATCCTGTGGCACCGAATGGGAGGCATTGTGCAGCGGAATAAACAGCAGCAAGGCGTTGTCGCGGCTGGCATGTGGCAGCACGGTCATGCCACTCTGTGCCGTCATCCGCATTGGCGGTGACGCCGGATTGACCGGCAGCGACAGTGCGCTCAGCCGTTGGCTAATCAGGGTATGCAGCGCCACGCTGCCGCCTGTCAGCAGAGCACGCCAGCTGCCCGGCGTAAAGTGGGTTGCCAGCTGGTAAGGCAACTGCCGGAGCAGCGCACGGATGGCAATCGTATCGGGTGCTGATGGCGATTCCGCTTTGACCGGCGGCGTCAGTGCCAGCACCAGCTGATACAGCGCCCAGTCGGCCACCTTCAGATCGGCGGTCAGTTGCAGCGTCAGTTGCCACACGCCCTCCACTTCCTGCCATTCGCCCCGGCCGCCCAGATGACGCAAGGCAGCAAACAGCGGACGCAGCCGACGGCCATAAGTCTCACCCATGGCCAGGCTGAATGTCGAAAAAAACTCCGGTCGCAGCAGCAGCGTGGCGGTGTTGCTGGCCGGACCGGCGTCGGAATGAGGTTCAACGCCCGGACTGGCCGGGTCCGGATCGGGAGAACAATGCGGTAACGGCACCACCTGTGACGGCAGTGGCCCGGCTGTCAGTTCCGCCGCCAGCGGGTAGAAGGTGAAGTCTGCCGCCAGGTGGGCGGCGGGCACTGCGGGCTGCCAGGGATGCAGCGCCAGGCTGAAGCCCTGGGTCAGCACGTTTTCCGCCGCCGCCTGCGGGCTGCAGACCAGCGTGGTGCCGGGCGCATCTGCCAGCGAGGCCAGCAATGACGGAAACACGTCGATTGCCGCCAGCGGCGCAAAACCAAAGGCGCGCTCACGTAACTGATCCAGCGGGGTCAGCGCCATGAAACGCTGTTGCGCCAGCTGAAGATAGTGCCGATGCTGCGGTTCACCGGTTTGTCTGAGTACGGTTAACCAGCGGTCGAAAAGCGCGTTGACCGCCTCAGGCTGCTCCGTCTCAATACCAACGGCCAGCCAGACCGCGTTATCCGCCTGATAGAGCCATTTCAGGCTCAGGCTCTCCGCCAGTTGCTGTTGACGAAGCGTGGCCAGCAGTGAACCCGGCGCTTCATCCAGCAAAAACTCGCACCATAAAGTGACACCGTCACTACTATCCAGCAGCCAGCTACGCCACAGCGCCGCAGGATTGCTATCACTCAGCCGGAACGCGGCGCTGGCGGGCAGCTCGGGTCGTGACGCCTCCTGCTGCCACTGGCCCTGCGGCAGTTCCGCAGCAAAGGCGTGAGCCAGCTGCTCCAGCTGATCCAGCGACTGCGGGCCCTGCAGCCAGAGCTGCATATTGCCGGCATAAAAATGGCGCTGATGGAACTGGCGTAACGCCTGTTGCAGCGCAGTTGTCTCCTCGCCAAACGCCGCCCTACTGCCCACCTGAAAGCGCTGAAAAGCCGCCGGTGAAGCAGCCAGATGCAGCAGCGCTGCCTCAGTACAGGAAGGCTGATGGTGCTGTATCAGCTGATATTCGGCATCAATCACCGCCACTTCCTGACGAATCGCCTGATGATCGAGCAGCGGATGGGCGATCATATCCTGCAGCCGTGCCAGCCCGTCAGCCAGCCGGGACGGCGCAACCTCAAAAAACCAGGCGCTGCGCCGCGCCAGCGTAGTGGCGTTAACCCGACCGCCCTGCGCCTGAATCCAGCTCATCAACCGCCCATCCTGCGGCCAGCCCGTGCTGCCGGTGAACAACAGATGCTCCAGCAGGTGCGCCAGTCCCGGCCAGCGGTCTGGTTCATCATGGCTGCCCGCGCCGACCTGAATTAACGCTGCGGCCTGGCGCGCATCGGGCTGATGTACCAGTTCTACCCGCAGGCCGTTAATTTCCAGGCGGCGCACCATTACAGATTCCGGGTCTTGTAGATCAGCTGGGAATTACTGCGATTACGGAACTGCAGCTGACCAATTTTGATGTCACTGCAATCCGCTTCGCGGCGGGCTTCAAGAATTTTGTCATGATGCGGTGATTTGCTGCAGACTGGATCGGCGTTGTCGGCATTGCCGGTCAGCATGTATGCCTGACAGCGGCAGCCGCCAAAATCTTTCTCTTTTTCGTCGCACGAGCGGCACGGCTCAGGCATCCAGTCGTAACCGCGATAACGGTTAAAACCAAACGAGTGATACCAGATGTCATCCAGCCGCTGATTCAGCACCGACGGGAACTCCACCGGCAACTGGCGCGCGCTGTGGCACGGCAGCGCCGTCCCTTCCGGGGTAACGCTGAGGAAAATCGCACCCCAGCCGCCCATACAGCCTTTAGGACGTTCTTCATAATAATCTGGCGTGACGAACAGCAGATTGGTCAGGTTGCCGCTGGCGCTCATCTGCTCCCGGTAACGGCTGACCACGGCTTCGGCGCGGGCGATCTGCTCGCGGGTCGGCAGCAGGCCTTCCCGGTTGAGCTGCGCCCAGCCATAAAACTGGCAGGTCGCCAGTTCAACGTCATCCGCTTCCAGTTCGATGCAGAGATCGATGATTTTATCGATCTGGTCAATGTTATGGCGGTGCAGCACGAAGTTCAGCACCATCGGGTAGCCGTGTGCTTTCACCGCTTTCGCCATCTCCAGCTTCTGCTGGAAGGCTTTTTTCGATCCGGCCAGCGCGGCATTCAGAGTTTCATCACTGGCCTGGAAGCTGATCTGAATATGATCCAACCCGGCTTCGCTGAACGCATCCAGCTTTTTCTCGGTGAGGCCAATGCCGGAGGTGATCAGGTTGGTGTAGAAGCCGAGGTCGCGGGCGGCTTTAATCAGCTCTGGCAGATCCTTACGCACCAGCGGTTCACCACCGGAAAATCCGAGCTGTACGCTGCCCATGGCACGTGCCTGACGGAACACCTCGATCCACTGTTCGGTGGTCAGCTCTTTCTCCTGCTGCGCAAAATCGAGCGGGTTCGAGCAGTACGGGCACTGCAGCGGGCAGCGATAGGTCAGCTCAGCCAGCAGCCAGAGCGGCGGATTTACACCAGGTTTATGCGGGGTCACGGAACTGTATCCACTTCTGTTCATAGGCTGATTGCAGGAACTCTTTCACATCGTCACCGACGCCGCCCGCTTCCGGGAACTGGCTATCCAGCGTGGCGATAATCGCGGCGATATCCTGTTTACCGTCCACCAGCGCGAGGATCGCCGCCGCCGTTTCGTTGAGCTTCGCCATCCCTTCCGGGTAGAGCACCACATGGCTATCCTGCGCCGCTTCCCACTGTAGCCGGTAGCCGCGGCGGAACACCGCAATAGATTTTTCGTTCATCATTTATACCAGTCGGGTGGTGTGCCACGCCGCCTTGTCGGTGACGGTGTGGTAAGGCGGCCGCTTCAGCTCATAGGCCATGGTCATCGCGTCGAGCATACTCCACAGAATATCGAGCTTAAACTGCAAAATTTCCAGCATCCGGTTCTGCTTTTCGGCGGTGGTGCAGAATTCCAGCGCCAGCGCCAGACCGTGTTCCACATCGCGGTTCGCCTGGCTCAGGCGGCTGCGGAAGTAGAAATAGCCCTCTTCTTTGATCCACGGATAGTGCTGTGGCCAGCTGTCGAGGCGCGACTGATGGATCTGCGGCGCAAACAGCTCGGTCAGCGAACTGCAGGCTGCTTCCTGCCAGTTAGCGCGGCGGGCAAAATTGACGTAAGCGTCAACCGCAAAGCGCACGCCCGGCAGCACGTGCCGCTCAGAGATCAGCTCTTCACGCGTCAGCCCGACCGCTTCGCCCAGCTGCAGCCAGGCTTCAATGCCGCCCTCTGCGCCGTTGCTGCCATCGTGATCGAGAATACGCTGCACCCATTTGCGCCGGGTCGACGGATCGGGGCAGTTGGCCATGATGGCGGCATCTTTCAGCGGAATGGTGGTCTGGTAGTAAAAACGGTTCGCCACCCATCCCTGAATCTGCTCGCGCGTCGCCTGACCGTTATGCATCGCAATGTGATACGGATGATGAATATGGTAGTAAGCGCCTTTGTCGCGCAGTGCCTGTTCAAAAGCCTGCGGCGAGAGCGTGTCAGTGATCTGCATGATTTAGTCCTGAAGGTGGATCGCCATCCCGTCCCAGCTCACCTCTATCCCTTGCTCTGTCAGAAACTGACGCTGAGGTGACTGCTCGTTGAGGATCGGATTGGTGTTGTTAATGTGGATCAGAATTTTGCGTTTAGCCGGCAGCGAGGCCAGCAGCGCCATCAGCCCCTGCTCTTCCGCCAGCGCCAGGTGGCCCATCGCTTTGCCGGTATTTTTCCCCACGCCGGTGGTCAGCAGCTCATCATCCTGCCAGACGGTGCCGTCAATCAGCAGGCAATCGGCTTTCTGCAGCCACGGCAGGATCACCGCATCCGGCTCACCGAGTCCCGGCGCATACAGCAGCGTCTGGCCGCTGGCGCGGTTTTCGATAAACAGCGCCACGTTATGGCCCGGCAGGGGCCGATCGCGGTAAGGCGAATATGGCGGTGCGTTGCTGAGAATCGGGATCGCGGTGAACTGCAGATCGCGGCAGACGTCAACGCTGAACGGCGTCAGCGGCGCAATGGGCCGGTGCTGCAAACCGCCGTTCCAGTGGGTCAGCATCGGGAAGATCGGAAAGCCGCTGCTGAGATCCTGATGCACTTCCGGCGTACACCATACCTGATGCGGACAGCCTTCGCGCAGGCTGAGCAGCCCGGTGGTGTGGTCGATCTGACTGTCGGTCAGGATAATGGCGCCGATCGCCGTGCCGCGCAGCACCCCGTGACGGACTAATTCAGGCGTATGCAGGATCTGCTGACTGATGTCGGGCGAGGCGTTACATAACACCCAATCTTCGCCATTATCGCTGAGAATAATCGATGATTGTGTACGGGGACTGGCCTGTAGGGTGCCAGTGCGCACGCCGTGGCAGTTGGCGCAGTTGCAGTTCCACTGCGGAAATCCGCCTCCCGCGGCCGAGCCGAGGACTTTAATAAACATGAAGAAAAACCAGAAGTTGAAACAAAATGCCCGCACAGAGGGCGGGCAGAATTATTAACGGTTGGAGATGTACAGCGTCACTTCCAGGCCGAGACGCAGATCAACGAAAGTTGGTTTTTTCCACATGAGTTTTTTCCTCTTTAGTAACAGTAAATTAGCGGCCATAAAAATAACGGCCGGTTGTGAAACGCGATCCGAGTCACAAAATTGCCGACAGATGTTGCGCCAATGGCGCGTCGAGATCAACCCGAAAGAAGTAAGAAAATTGTTATCACAGACCGGTTTGTCTTAAAACCCGCTGCCAGTTTCCCCACGCCAGCTTCTCTGTCAGTCTCTGATCATAGCCCGCTTCCCGCAAAGCGGCGAGCAGACGCGGTAAACCGCTGACATCGCCCAGCGCTGCTGGCGGCGTGATACCGTCAAAATCAGAGCCAAAGGCCACATGGTCACTGCCCATTATCGTCAACAGATGATCACAATGCTTAACAATTTCTGTCAATGGGGTGTTACTGTCGCGCTGTCCGTCGGCGCGCAAAAATGCGTTGCCGAAATTGATACCGACCAGCCCGCCGCTGTCGCGTATCGCCAGCAGCTGAGCATCGGTCAGATTGCGCGGCTGTGGACAGAGCGCATGCGCATTGGAATGGCTGGCGACCAGCGGCGCAGCGGAGAGCCGTGCGGTATCCCAGAACGCTTTTTCGTTCATGTGCGAGACGTCGATCATCATCCGCAGCGCATTGGCCTGCTGGATCAGCGCTTCACCGGCCGCCGTCAGCCCCGGCCCGGTATCGGGCGAGCCGGGAAATGTGCCATTCACTCCGTGACCAAAGCGGTTCGGCAGGTTCCAGAAAGGCCCGATGCTGCGCACCCCGGCCTGCCAGAACGCCTGTAACGCCTCGCCGTCACCGTCCAGCGCATCGGCCCCTTCGATATGTGCCACCATCGCCAGCACGCCCGCGGCGCGGCAGGCTGCGATCTGCTCGCTGTCACGACAGAGTTGCGCCCGCCCGTCCGATTCATCGGCCAGCTGCTGCAATATCACCAGCTGTTGCCACATGATCTCCTGCGGTTGCCACGGCTCCGCCGCCCGTTCCGGTGCCATCCGGGCGACATATTCCTGCGGCGGAACGAAAATCGCAAACAGCCCGCCGCCCATGCCGCCCTGTTGAATGCGCGGGTAATCGAGGTGCCCGTGCGCAATGCCGCGATAAAACGCCTGCACCGGCGCATCGCGGTGATGCAGCCACAGGTTCAGCAGCAGATCGTTGTGACCATCAAAAATCAACATAAACACCCGACTGTAAGAAAGATCGCGCCATGCTACCGCTGCAAGGCGGATTCATCAAACCCGAGCGCACCCAGCGTTCAGTGGCGGTAAGGGTCGCACTTGTCACTTTTGCGCATCAGGTTGTCAGCATTGCGCGCCACTGCCACGCTGCCGCCAGACTGGTAAAAAAACCACCAGGAGAGAACAATGCTGACCCATCCCGCTGAGAAATACTGTCCATCCCCGCTGATTACCCTGCCCGATCGCCAGTGGCCTGCTCGTCAGATCACGCAGGCACCGCGCTGGCTGGCAACCGATCTGCGCGACGGTAATCAGGCGCTGGCGCAGCCGATGGATCGCGCCCGCAAAATGGAATTCTGGGCACTGCTGCTGCGCTGCGGCTTTAAAGAGATTGAGGTTGCCTTTCCCTCCGCCTCGCAGACCGATTTTGATTTTGTCCGCGATCTGATTGAACAGCGCCGGATTCCTGATGACGTGACCTTGCAGGTACTGACCCAGGCGCGCCACGATCTGATTGAGCGCACCTTCGAAGCATTGCAGGGCGTGCCACGGGCGATTGTGCATCTGTATAACGCCACCGCCCCGCTGTTCCGTGAGCGCGTGTTTAAACAGAGCAAAGCGGAAATTGTGGCGCTGGCAACGGCCGGTGCGCAGCAGATCCGCGCCGCCTGCGAGGCGCAGCCAGAGACGGCATGGACCTTTGAGTATTCGCCGGAAACCTTCTGTTTTACTGAAATGCCGTTTGCACTGGAGATTTGTGAAGCGGTGGCCGATATCTGGCAGCCAGGTGCCGATCGTCCGATGATCATCAACCTGCCCGCCACAGTGGAGGTCAACACGCCCAACGTTTATGCCGACCAGATTGAGCTGTTTTGCCGCCAGTTCAGCCGCCGTGATGCGGTCTGTATCAGCGTGCATCCACACAACGATCGCGGTACCGGCGTCGCCTGCGCCGAGCTGGCGCTGCTGGCGGGCGCAGACCGGGTCGAAGGCTGTTTGTTTGGTAACGGCGAGCGCACCGGCAATGTCGATCTGGTGACGCTGGCGCTCAATCTCTACACCCAGGGCGTGGCACCGCAGCTGGATTTCAGTCAGATGAGTGAGGTGATCGAGGTGGTGACCCGCTGTAATCAACTGCCGGTCCATCCGCGCCATCCTTATGCCGGTGAGCTGGTGTTTACCGCCTTCTCCGGTTCGCATCAGGACGCGATCCGTAAAGGATTCGCCTGGCGTGCCAGCCAGCCGGAAGCCCGCTGGCAGATGCCCTACCTGCCGCTCGATCCGGCCGATATCGGCTGCAGCTATGAAGCGGTGATCCGCGTGAACAGCCAGTCAGGCAAAGGCGGGGCTGCCTGGCTGCTGGAGCAAAATCACGGCTTGCAGTTGCCGCGCGGCTTACAGCAGGATTTCAGCCGCTGCGTACAGCAGCACACCGATCGTCACGGCGGCGAAATGACGCATTACGCGCTGTGGCAGCTGTTTTGCCGTCACTATGGCGTGGACCAGCCGAGGCTGCAGTTGCTGAATGCCCGCAGCCAGAGCGACAGCGGTGGAGAGACGATGCTTAACGCCAGCGTCAGCGATCGGTCGCGTACCCTGACGTTACAGGGCCGTGGCAATGGCTGGCTGTCGGCCGGCGTGAATGCCCTGCGCCACTGCTTCGACCTGTCGCTGACCATTGAGGATTATCACGAGCACACGCTGGGTAAACGCAGCGAGAGCCGCTCGGTCGCCTACATCAGTTGTCTGGACGCCAGTGGCAACCGCTACTGGGGCGTGAGTATCGATAATGATACGGCGCGCGCCGCACTGCAGGCGCTGTTTAATGCGGTGAGTCGTTTGAGGGAAAATAGTCCGTCGGCGCCACGCCCAGCAGGCGACGAAACATCGCGCTGAAAGCACTCGGGCTCTCATAGCCGAGATCCAGCGCCACCTGCAGCACCGAATCGCCCTGTGCCAGCCGCGTCAGGGCGATGGCGAGACGGGCGCGCCGGACCCAGTCGCTGAACTGCAGGCCGGTTTCGCGGCTGAAGTGGCGCGCCAGCGTACGTCCTGAAACGTTGAGGCTGTCGCTGGCACGCTGCAGCGTCCAGCTCTCGCCGGGCGTCTGCTGAATGCGGTCACACAGCGCCTGCAAGCGGGGACTGTGTGGCGCTGGCAGCGCAAACGGCAGCACGTCCATGCCGCGAATTTCATCCAGTATTAACTCCACGATCCGTTCAGCCCGACTGTCAGCCGTATAGGCATCTGGCAAGCTCAGCGCGCTGACAATCAGCTCACGCAGCAGTGGCGTAATTTGCACCACCTGGCAACTGGCGGGCAGATCGGCGCGCGCCAGCGGATGGATAAACAGCGTACGGGCCGCCACCCTGCCGGTGATCTGCAGCGCATGACGGGTGAAGGCCGGGAGCCAGACGCCACGACTCGGTGGCACAATCCAGCTGCCATACTCGGTTTCGACCCGCACCACGCCGCTCAACGTGTGGATCAGCTGGGCGCAATCATGCTGGTGCCACGGCTCGCTGGCACCGTGCGCATAATCATGCGCCAGCGGCACCAGCGGACGCTGGCTGAAGTCAAAGCCCGGCGGACAACTCATTGCGCCTTCAGATAGCGATAAACCACCGCCAGATCCTGTTCGCCGAGGCCGTCATCCACCGCCTGCTGCCAGAAATCTGCAATATTTGCCAGTGCTGGCAGTGGCGTGTCGGAGGCTTCCAGCGCCAGCCGCGCATCTTTCAGCGCCCAGACCAGATTCATCTGCGGGGTGTAGTCGTCGCTGGCGATCATGCCCAGCTTCATTTTTGCATAGGGTGCTGCCAGCGGACCGCCGTCCAGCACCTGCCACAGGTCGTCGGTCGAGAAACCAAACTGCGCCGCCAGTTGGGTGCTTTCCGCCAGGCTCTGCATCATGCCGATTAGCCAGCTGTTGATCACCAGTTTCATGCGCGAACTTTTGCCCGCCTCGCCCAGCCACTGCGTGCCTTTACCAATCGCAGCGAATACCGTTTCCGCGGCGGCGGCGCGGCTGCGATCGCCACTGGCCAGCACCAGAATCTGGGCATTTTCCGCCGGTGCTTTGGTGCCGGAGACCGGCGCATCAATAAACAGCATATCGCCGCGCGCTTCAGCGAATAAAGCGATCAGCGCGTCGGTTTTCTCCACGCCAATGGTGCCCATCTGACACAGGATGGCACCGGATTTAAACGCATCCTGACTCTGCTGCAGCACCTGCCCGGTGGTCTCACCATCCGACAGCATCGCAATCACTACATCTGCCTGCGCCACGGCCTCCGCAGGGGAATCGGCCAGCTGCAATCCGGCGTCCAGCAGATCCTCGCCGCGCGCGCGGGTACGGTTCCAGCCATGAACCTTGAAACCTTTCTTCAGCAGGTTGGCGGCAAACGCGTGCCCCATTGCACCCAATCCCAGAACCGCCACTTCAGGTTGTTGACTCATGCTGACTCCCTTTGATCATTATCGAGGTGATGCGCCACCGCCCCGCAGGCATGGGCGCATCATGGGTAAAAAAGGCCGTCCCCAGCCTGGCGGCAAATGGCCAAAAAATCCAGCGTAACAGCACGAGGAAGCACTGGAGAATGCGGCAGTGGCGCTGCAATTCCCCGCAGAGAATATCCCTGGCGTCAGTACAATCTCTTTTTTTGCGTCCGTGAAACAGGCTCAGGTTTGCCGCAGGCAATCGGGACGGGGAATATCCCGCATTCCGGTACAGACTCATTTTGCGTACTGCCACCCCAGAACTATGCTTTATTCACTTTTATTTCTGAGAGCGCCCCTTATGCAGCAATTTGATCCGCAGATGCTTCTGTTACTTTATTTCGTATTACCCGTCTGGCTTATTGCTGGCTTTGCCGACTGGATCTGTCATCGGGCGACCGATATTGAAAACACCACCGGCCTGAAAGAAACCTGGATCCATATTCTGATGTTTTTAGAGATGGGACTGCCGTTATTGTCGGCCCTGTTTTTAGAAGTGAATGCGCTGGTGTTCGCCTTTATGATTGTGCTGTTTTTCTGTCACGAAGCCACCGCGCTGTGGGATGTCAGCTACGCGGTGACGGCGCGTGAGGTCAAGCCGATCGAGCAGCATATTCACAGTTTTCTTGAGATGGTGCCGCTGATGGCGCTGCTGCTGGTTATTTCACGGCACTGGTCGCAGTTCCAGGCGTTATTTGGTTTCGGCGATGAGCCGCCCCGTTTTGAGCTGATGTGGCGCGCCGATCCCCTGCCGACCGGTTATATCATTTTTGTTCTGTCGGCTATTTTCCTGCTGGAGATGCTGCCCTATCTGGAAGAGTACTGGCGCG
>Ga0308167_1001337_pt1 | contig 29672 bp, 22 predicted proteins | sample PhyCR1_2_FD_202138 | JGI IMG/M metagenome (GOLD analysis project Ga0308167, IMG submission 202138) | Phyllosphere microbial communities from UC Gill Tract Community Farm, Albany, California, United States - DLSLRC.R1 | ecosystem: Host-associated > Plants > Phyllosphere > Unclassified | place... | reverse complement strand
GCTGCGCATCTTCATGGACGCCAAGAACGTCGATCCGCAGCACTTGATGTGGTACGTGATCATCCACATGACCTTCGTGGTCTCGGCATTTGCCATGGGTTACCTGGACAAGGTCACCAAGCACTGATGCCCTGCGCCAGCCTTACTGCTCCACGAAGGCGTAAGGCTGGCGATTGATCGACATCTGCTTGAACACCTTCACCGGGGTAACCAGATCGTCGGTAGGGTCCAGCAACGCAACGTTGCCGGGTTTTGCGCTGAGGTAACTGTGCAGCTGCGCTTCTGTTTGCAGGATCGGCAAGTAGGCCTGCAGGTAGAACACGCTGGCCCCGGCGATGCGTTCGTTGGGCCGGAACAGCACCACTTCCCTGCCTTCATCCTTCAATGCCTGGACTTGGCTGATCACCGGTACGAACGAGTGGCGCACGTCGGCCTTGGGCGCAAACCAGAAGGCCGCGATCAGGTAGCAACCCACGGCCAGGGTGAACACACCGCCCACCACGGGTCTGTGGTGCTTGTGCAATGCGGGGTTGTGGGTCTTCAGCCAGTCCAGCAGTGCCCGTGCATATTCCGCGGCCAGCACGGCGGCGGCGGGCGTGAGTGCCATCAGGTACACGGTGCGTTTGCTCGACGCCAGGGTGAGCAGGGTGAACTGCGCCACCAGCCAGACGCTGAAGAACAGGTGGTAGCGGTTGCGCACCAGGCTTTTACGGAAATGCCACAGGCCCAGGTACACCAGGATATTCCAGGGCAGGAAGGCTTCGGGCAACTTGGCGATGTAGTAGTAGAACGGCTCGTAATGCCCGGCCTCGACAAATGAGCCGCTGAACCGCCCGACGCTGTTGGTCAACAGCACTTCGGCCACCGCCTGCATCCCGCCGCGTTGGTACAGGAAGCCCAGCCAGATGATCAGCGGCACCAACGCCAACAGGGTCAACAGTGCCGGCTTGAGCCAGTCGCCAATGTGCAGGCGCTTGTCCATCAGGCTGGTGCTGGCCAGGTACACAAAAATCACAATGCCCGGCATCGCCAACCCCAGCACGCCTTTACTGAGGGTGGCGATCACCATCCCCGCCGTAAACAGTGCCCATGCGCCTACGCTGGAGCCTTGACGATCTGGCCGCACGGCCTGATAGAACGCCAGCAGCGCAGCGGTCACGCCGAGAGTGAGCAGTGAGTCCTCACCCACGCCGCGTACATTGCTCCAGTAGCTGGCCATGGTTGCCAGGATCAAGGCCGCACTGAACGCCAGTGTTTGCGGCCGCCCAAACCTTCGCAGCATGGCGTAGAGCAGCATCACGCTGAACAGCCCGGCAAACGCCGACGCCAGGCGCACAGCCCAAGTGGTGCCGCCAAAGAGGCGAATCGCCCCGGCGTCGATCCACAGGCTCAAGGGCGGCTTTTCCAGGAAGGGCTCCCGAAACAACTGGGGCACCACCCAGTTATTGTCCAGGTGCATGGCCATGGCGATCCCGGCGACGCGGGCTTCGGTGGAGCCTTGCAGCTCATGGTTACCCAGGGCAAAGAAGAACAACAGACCAGCAAGCAGGAGCAGCAGGGGGGCGGGACGCGTCATGAATGGGGCTACCAAGGCAGGAGGACCGTCCGAGGGAACGGTCATTGCAATGGGCTAGTATCCGTTGGTGTTTCTGAATATTTCGTGAATGAATGTTGGATTTTTTAAGGTCGGTCAGGGAGCCATCAAACTAGGCAGTGCGGCTTGACCTTGCGGGCTCAGCACGGGCTGCAGTTGCTCCCAAGTGAAGCTCAGCTCGTTATCGCAGCCATCGCCCTGAGCGGGTGTCGACAGTTGCAGCCCTTGGGTGTTGAAGCTCAAGTCGAACGAGGAATAGCTGGTCACGGCTGGGCATCCTTCGTCCGTGGTGGTCTGCTTGGCCAACCAGGTGCTGAAAGCGGCCGGCAGTTTGACCTGGCCCGAATAGGGCGTGTCCCATTGCTCATGGCCGCCCAGCCACGTCCAGGGATCGACCTTTTCACCCGTTTGCAGGTTCCAACTGTGCAGGCCCCAACTGATGCCCCCGCGCCCGTAGCCTGCCGACCAGCGATAGAAACGCACGGTGATCCAGTGCGATGACCAGTAGAACGGCTCCACTGTGATCTCGCTGGTCGCGGTGCCGCCGCTCTGGTCCAGTGAGTTGCGCCGTTCCCGGTAGAACTCGGCCTGGCCTTGCGGGTTGATGGCCAGGCGTGCGAGGTCGCGATTGATCTTGTCGAGGGCCGCCCCGTCGCCTTCCAGTTTCAGGATGACCTGCCCACCTTGGGTTTTCACTTGATAGGCGTGCTCGGCGAAGGTCTTCCTCTCGACTTTTACCGCAGGCGGCAGGGCTTCAAGCGCGTTGTTGTAGGTGTCGCTGGCGCACCCATCGGAGTCTGCACGGTTGAGCACCAACGCCAGGCTTTTACCGCCCAAGGCTTTGCTCCAGGTGCCCGTCAACCTGTCGCCCTGCGGATCGTCCAACTGCCAGAAACCCGTTTGTCCGTCTTCCACCCACGGCTCACTGGCATTGGCCTGGGTCAGCTGAATGGGCGTGAGAATACGTTGGTAGTAGTAACTTCCATTCGCACCGTGGGCACCGTTGAAACACGCGGTGATCGCGGATTTACCCAGGGTGCCCGTCCAGACACCGGCCAGGTCGGCGGCGGTTGCGAGCACAGGGGCGCAGGCGAGGGTGAGAACGGCGAGGGGCTTGAGCACGGGTATCGGACTTCCGGTTGTCTGATAGAGGAGAGCAGGGTAATCGCAAGTGTGGCGGGATTCCAGACGCACAAACAAAGGCCGAGTCGCTGAACGCGTCTCGGCCTTTTTGTTACTGGAATGTTTGTGTGTCTTGGGTGAGGACCAGCACGCGCTCGACCAGCAGTTCGCCCAGCACGACCAGTTGTTGGGTGTCCAGCAGCTTGTGACGGTGGGTGCCTTCGAGTTCGAACGCCAGGTCGGTGGTCATGGCGTTGAGCGAGGCGAGGGTTTCGCTGGCTTGGATCAGTAGGGCTTCGGAGGTGACGTCCGGAGCGATAGTGAAGAGGGTTGCGGAGGGGGGATTGGGGGTGATCTTTTTCATGATTAAGCTCCCACACTGTTTAAGGAGCTGCCGCCCCCTGCTGTCAAACAGGAATGGGTGGCAGCTGTACGCGGGTTGACAGACCGGAAGTGTAGGAACCCGGCGCACCCGAAGATGCCCCACGCACAGCCGCCATGAACGAGGCGGAGTGCGTCAAGCATGCCGTCTTATCAAGGGGTGTGAAAGGTTACACTTTTCGGCCTGTCAAAGCCGGTCGCTGATGAGCAGCGACTGTGGGAAGTTAGCGTTGTGGCGCGGGTTGCGCCAGTTCATCAATGGCGCGGTAGTTTGAAGGAAAATTCTGAAGGTTCATCCTGTCGGGCTTTCCAAACCCTAAAAACAACAAAACACGCGCTAGGCGGGTTTTGTTGATGCTGCGAACTGGGCCGGGGTAATTTGAAACAAGTCGGTATCTATCTGTTTTTTCAGATTAATAATTTATTGGTCAACTTGCCTGGAATACCAGTTGGAACGCTGCGTGATCTGGATTCCGATGGACGGTGCTTTTTGAGCTCCGCCCAAAAAACGAATTGGGATCGAGTCTATCAAGCAAATGGTCGCGCTGTTGATTGTTGCCCCTGCGCGTACGATGTCCCCACTCGCAGGTGCAGGGGTTCCTAGCAAACGATACCGTCAATGATTGCTGTGTTGGCTAAGCCGACTCTCGAAGTACTGCGCAGTCTCTTTGTCGGTGCAGTACAGGTAGCAACCCTTCATCCCACGTGTCATCAGAGTTCGGTATGTATTTTTGATGATCAGGTCTGTTTCTTTTTTCGCCAGGGTAGGTTGCTCTTTCATCATTTTTTTCCAGCCGCGAATCGATTTATCGTGCTTGTCGCGCTCGTCCGGGGATGTCACTACTTTACCGTCACGTACGACTAGGTCTGGCCCGATGATCACCCCGATGTAGTCGACTTCCAAACCTTGGCAGGTATGAATGCAGCCAACCTGCTCGATGGAGTTCTCAGCGATGATCCATAGGCTGCCATCCTGATCCAGGTTCCATTGGCGTTTGTAGTCTTCAATGACGATATCAGCAGCGGTGGAGTCTTTCTTGCTCAACCAAGGCCAACAATAGCCCGCGACCACGCGAGCTTTGTTTTCGTGGTTTTTCTCGTTGATTGCCTCATGCATCGCCTGAGGTGAGTCGAATACCTTAAACTCGTATTCTTGCGTATCGAGGGTCGGATTTGCCGTCGAGCGAATGTCTAGCGTGTCATCCAGCCATGCCAGGTAACCGTCAGAACCACTGCAGCGAAATTGCGAAGACAGCACGTGTTCTTCAACCACAGCACCCTTGGCTTCTGCAAAGGCGCGTATCGCCTGCTTGCTGCCGATGTCGCTCAAGGTTACACGCTGGTCTTCATCAATGAAGAAAATTGAGCATTTCGCTGAGTCAATCAGCTCTTTGATCTGGTTCTCCCCAAGGTTTCCGTAAAGCCCGCTTTTCTCATTCAGCCGGTGAGCTTCGTCCACGATGAGCGCATCGAATGTGTTGGGCTCAGTGTCGATGAATGCCCCAGACCCTGAAAAGAAATTCGAGAAATGGCTGCGCTTGATGGTGCCAACCAGTTTGCTTTCGTAGACCTTGCGTGGGGCAGCATTCTTGGAGACGTATTTGCTCATCAGCTTCAATTCGGTGAGCTTCACCAGCAGATTGATTGCCAGAACAGTTTTCCCGGTGCCCGGTCCACCTTCGATGATCATCACCTTGGGTGCTTGGTCCGAGGCCTCGCTTGCCGCCGCCAGCGCCGACTCAAAAATTGCTTTCTGATCGTCAATCAATACGAACTCGGGTTTGCCTTTCATCAACCCCCCGAGCGCTTCGGCTAGCGCCTTAGAGGGGCGAATTTTTCCTTCGGACAGCTCGTAAAGAATCTCTTTGTTGTCGCCATGACTTATATGCTTTTTCAGAAAGCTTCTGAGTTTACTGAGCTCTTCCGGACCTTTCAGAAATAGCGGTGCCTTGCTGATGTGGGGCTCGTAGTGAGCTGAATCTATGACGCCGTCGCTGACGTAGTTATGGAGGTAGGCACACGGACGGATTTCGATGCTTTTGTCATACACCGCTTCGTTGAAGCCTTCCAACAGCGCTGCATATGACCACACCTGATAGGACGGGTGGATGGTCTCAATGAGGCCGCCACCCAATGCCGTTTTGACGATGGCATCCTTGGTAGTGGCGTTGGCCTTACTCCATTGCTTCAGCTCGATCAGTACGGCCTTTTTTGCCTGGTTTTCGTCGCGACCGGTGAGTAGGAAGTCGATTCGCTTTGACGACTGCGGAATGTGCAATTCAATGGCCAAGCCTGCGTCGCTCGGCAGGCCCTCGTCTCTAAGGACCTTGGCCATGTACGTTAGGGATCCTTGCCACGACCTGATTTCCGATGTGCCAACGTTCTTGCCGGTAGCTTCCTTGTAATGCCTGAGGATCACCTCCTCAATGTCATCGTTATCGTTGTCTTTAAGAAATTGCTGTTTGGTCGCAGCGTAAACGATCACGGGTTGTCCTTAGATGCGTGTTGGTCAGAGTCGGTCGTACTTTTTGCTGTTGCTTCTGGCTTTATCCACGGGGTACTTCTGGCCATTGGAGGCGAGTTTCCGTGTCACCGCTTCGTTGAGGTCAATGCCGAGTACACTGCTCAGGCGAACCAGGTACATCAGTACGTCCGCCAATTCGTCTTTTACGGCGAGGCCGATTTCGGGATCTTTAGCTACGGAGAGCGAATCGGCATCGCTCATCCATTGGAAAATCTCGCACAGTTCTCCTACCTCACCAGTGAGCGCCAGGATGAGATTCTTTGGGGAGTGGAACTGCTGCCAGTCGCGATCATCTGCGAAACGCTGAAGGGATGCGGCAAGCTTCACTACGTCAACCAGTGGCGCGGATGAGCTGTCGGAGTCATTCACGGGGGTTATCTCTTGGGCATCGGTGATGAAAATGTGTAGGAAATCCGGCCTTGTATTGTAAGAGTTTTTGCTGTGTGCGCAGATTTTTTTGTTTTACCTGTTGGCTGCCGGCCGGATTGCTCACCAATGTTTCGCTGTCTGTATTTAGCGTGGGAGCGATTAGTGCTTGCAAGATAGGTGGGCGGTCCAATTATGTTGATCGACAACAAACTACCCAACACTATGGTTAGTAGAGGGCTTGTTTCGCCCGACGCTACCCCTTCACGAATGGCAGAAACCGGCCAAAAGAAGCTGTTCAAGGAGTCTACGAAACCAGTAGTGGTTCACCATGCCCCGCGAAGGCGCTGCGCTAAATCGACAAACATGCCACGGTGGATATATATTAGCGCTAGGGAGCAGTTTGCATTGGTTCACTAAAAGTAATTTAAAAAATGTTGCACTACTATTTATTAAATATTTAGGGTTGGCTGTGACTCATCTATTCTCCACTTCTGATAAACTTGGCACATATGATTTTTTGTCAAGCATTATTCAAATCAAGCGGTATAGGCGTAATGCCAAAGCTGAGTTGGAGTTGGCGTTATCTACCCCGACTAGCGAAGAGTGGAGCGATTACTGGCCTGTAAGGACAAACTTTGCATCATTGTTTGTTCATGAGGCGACACACTTTACTGATTGCACAACAACGACATGGGGGCTCGAATTTAATTATAGAAAATTTCTCTTGATGAATGCAGTTTCCAGTCAGAAAGAATATATTCAGCCTTTATCTGTTTTCATGCTGAACGCAGCAGAGTTGCATAGCCATGAAGAGTTGATAAAGCAAGGTAAGATTTCGCTAACCAGCGCCACATCAATGACTCACACTGTCGAGATCAATAGTTCCTTGGGTCCAATAATTAACATACATTATAACTTAAACGGAAAACCGTTTCAGTCCGTTCCCCTTAGCTTGCTCTCTGTGCTGGAGGCGAATGCGTACTCAAATGAGGTTTTGTACAAGATTCTAGCATGCGAAAAGCTGAACGATTGCGAGCAGAAATTCGAGTATCGCAATAAGATTGAGTCGGATTTCTATGAGCTCCTGTCTGATAATGCTCAATCCGAGTATACCTTGCTAATTAATTTGGTGAAAATTCATTCCCCTTACTTAACCTTGAAAGAGCTTCTTGTCTATGTCTCTGTTCTATGTAGATTTACTCTGGATTTGAACGATATGGGCTGCTCGGTAGTTAGCAATTACATAGAGAGAACGATAGGGCAAAAGGCAGCCGGATCCACAATAAGCCATGACCTGCGCCGCGCCGGATCTCGGGCTGTAATTTTTTTCAAGACTGCTCTTGGCATTCATCAGTGGATTAACGAAGCAGAATTTGAAGATGGTGCGCGCATTAAAAAATTACTGGCTAACAATCCATTGATAGCAATTTCACAATTTTGGGAGGCTAAAGCGGATAGCTTTAAAATAGTTAAAGGTTTTGCTGATTCGTTTATGTTTGATCATGTGCTAGATAAAATTATCTCTCTGTCGGGAGCGATAGGGGTAGAGATATTCTCTGAAAGTTCACGAAATAATAGGGCGCAATTAAACAATAAGCCGCTGGCAATGATAGGGTTCAGAGACCTAAAGTTATTCGATATTTTGCTTGAGGATGATACGGTTATTTCTGTTCCGAACAGGATCGACCTAGACGTCGAGGAATATTTTGAGCTCAACTGTGAATCAATATGTGCCACAGAATCTATTTGGGATAAAGCGCCGGTGAGAAAGTTTTTCGTTGAGTTGGATGGGCCCATGAGGTTTTGATCTAAAATAAGCTTTTTGTTCTAAAAGCTTCTAGTGCCTTCGCACTAGCTTTTAATGAAATGCGAGCTCAGCGACTCAGGTCGGAATAAGGCCAATACGGATTGAGTCGCCCTAGCTCCGTGGAAAACATTGTTCGTCAACCAAATAGCTTGATAACTGCCAAGGCTCAACGCCTAGTGGCAAATTCTGGTGTAAGGTATCTCCTGCCTTAGGATTCGGCGGGATGAATTGGATTTATGGATGTTTTACCGGCCAGCTACAAAATTCTGATTGTCCGCTTTTGGCCGTTTGCTTCCCGTGGTGAGAGGCAGAAATCGGCCAAAGGCGGCCGCTGACTCGCTAATAAGTTCGGCGATTCAGATCGCTGCCTCGACCAGCTCTTTGTGACTGGATATTACGATATCTGAGCCGAGGCCTTTAAAGTTATTGGGTGCGCGAGTGGCCAAGTTCAAATTCTTCAAACATCAGGGTCAAGCGATAGAATCATCACCTCGGCCTCCACGAGAGGACCACCTGCTCTCGGCGAGAGCCTTCAGCATGCGGGACAATGCAGCGCATGCCGTAAATTGAATATCACCCCCCTCTACACGGAAAAATCATCTGACAATACGCCAGACATTTGCTCTTTAATTTTCAGTCCGTACCAACCTTTCTCCACCAGAGCTTGTAATGATAAAACAACTAAGTTGAAGCCGAATTGCGATATTTCAAGAAGCTTTGTGAAATCTTCGTTTAAGCTTTGATCCATGATTTCATTTTTCATAGGGTGGTGCACTCTGTACCCACCGTGCACAAAAGAACTTCGGTAGTCGTACATTTCACGCAAGCGTTTCTTCAGCATTCCTTTGCCCTGAGCATCTAGTTCTAAGAGTGTTGAGATCCGTTCAACTAGATTTGTGAACCCTTCTCCTACCTTTGTACCATAAATGGCCTCTAGGGCATGAAATGCCCAAATAACCCAAACTACATCTGCATCTGCCCCGCAGCAAATATGCAAAACCGAAAAAATTGCTTTCTCTACGCCAGACTCGGCTCTTTGTCTGACCCCCATATTGAGTTTCTTGTACCAATAAACAACTGATGAAAGGGGAAGTATTCGAGGCGCGAAGATTGAATTCCCTGCCAGCAAAGTTCTAAACCCTGACTCAAAACAATCCGCTGAAAGTCGCAATTCAGTAACGGGCCCTCTTCCAGCATCGATACGTAGGCCAAGAAAATCGCATACACCTGGGCGAGCAATGTTTAGGATGAAAAAAACATCGTACAGGAACTGTTCAACGAAATAGCTGGTATACCATTGTTGTCGACCAAGATCCCCATTAATTTCCAAAGTTACTTTTACCACAAATTCCAATTCTGGAAACAAAGCAGATTCGATTTGCTCCACGGATAACGTACGACTTAGCTCCGCGACATTGAGCGATTCAGTGTTGATTGTGTATGCTTCAACAAATGGGGAGAAATCGCACTCAATAATAACTTTTGTGTCGCCATGCATATAGTGCCAAGGGCCAATTACGCTGATGGCTTGCTTCAATAATTCCATATCTCCAAAATTAACCTCCTCCCGCCGCTCATGCTCATCTAAGCGCCCCCATCCCCTCCTGCGAACCGTCACCAATGAAACTGCCACGCTACCTCCCCTCAAGCCAGTTCTAATATCAAAATATATAGTATCAGCTCCTGGGGGATCAATCGTGAAGAATGAGTGCGTGACTGCAAGAGAGCACTTCTCCCCTAGGTCATTTCAGAGAGATGGGAAATTTTGGGCATTCGATGACGAGCATAAGTCGTGAAAGGCATATTTCGATGCCTCTATGAGAGCTAAACTCGCACTCACGTAATAAGCTATACAATGTATGAATTTCAGAAAATATTTTAAGCGTCTTCTTCGCGCCTCTTGCGGAAATACGTAGTGGCAGCTTCATTGATTGTCAGGGCAGGTCCAAGGTGAAGCTGGATCATGTTAATTCTGAGTATTTTAAACTCGAAGGAAGAGAGATCTACTTCTAACTCTTCCGTAAAACACTGTTCGTAGGTTATTGCGTCGTATCCTTTAAATTCTATCCCAAGGAGTTTGAGAGCTTTGAACACTCTGCATACGCCGGAGATAAAAATAGGCATGATATCTAGATATACTTGTTTTTCTGGATATCGTTCTACCTGAGCTTCTGCCAAAACCTTTTTAAATTCAAGGCCTTCTGCTATAAGATTGAACCGCTTTTGGATGTCAGATGGTTTCCCGAGTCGCAGGAGTTCTGATGAATTCTTGCTAGGATCTAGGCGCGAATATATATCTTCAAGTTTGACGAAGTGGTGCATGCATGATCTTGCACCACCTCTGGATTTATGACCCGCCAGCAGAAATGCCGCGCCCTCTAACCGCTCAGCGCCTTCGTTGAGCCACAATTCAGGAAGCAAACTGGAAAATAACGAGTGATCGCGGTGATGCAGCGCATTGCGTAAAGCAATTAGCAATGATGTATCTGGTTGCGCAAAGTAATCGAAATCATCCTTAGAGACATCATATAATGTATGAAAGGCTTCCAGCGTGGCCTCCCACGCTCTATCCAAATTTTCTATTGCTTCCTCTTTGTCAATTGCAACCAATCCTTTGTAGCGAATATGTTCCTCTCCGTAGATGCGCATAGTATTGGCAAGTCGACTGACTGCCCTCTGTACGATTTCCTTTTCCATGAGCCATTCTTCCTAGGAGTTCATTTTGAGCCAATTATCTTAGCGGTGGCGGATCGTAGCGGCAGTCCTCGCAAGGGTAACCTCACACCGAAGGCACTGACCGTACCACTACCGCGGCCTACCCACTGCAAACGATGTCCATATCACACCCAATCGTTTCTTTGAGATATGCCACAGCGGCGGCCAGCACGAGGTTTTGATCAGCGGTACGATTACCAGCAGATAGACCCGGCTGAACAATCAGTATTTCGGCTTCTATGGGTTTGAAGCGTGCTGTCTTGATCAAGTCATTGAGCCTCAACCCATTTCCAGCAAGGTAGCGCGTTGGACGGTGCAGGGAGCGCAGCCGATCCTCACGTCTTTGTATGTGCTTACCGAGTTCAGAAAAGCGCCATTTCCATTTGGCCGACCTGACCGCTTGGGAGCAGACCTCCACGACATCCTTCACGCGTTCGCCAGGGGTGTCTCCTCCGGCATATTTGCAGTGGATCAGCGCAAGTCGTATACGATTATCTTCCTCCTTGAGACAGACAAGATCCGCGGCTTCACCGGCGCCGTCGTCGTCGAAAACGATGTCAAAATCACCCTGTATGAAGTGCTGGGCGGCTTTCCACTGAATAGAGTCAGCACGTGTAATGCCGTCTTTCCAGTAGGATTCTTTTGTGATGTCGACCCCTGCCCAGTCCCAAGCCTCGAAGCGCTCTTCTCCGATTTCAAGATGTCTGGGGTCTTTAGGCTCGATCAGCATGTTGCCGTCCAGCTCACTCAGGTCGACGAACCGTACCAACGGTGGGTATGAACTCAGATGTTGGCTGAGCGCCCTTGACGCTTTCCCGATGGTAAGTTCGACTGCCTCACCGCTTGTCTGTGCGACGACGAAGCCGTTCTCTCCGCCTACCGTTAAGGTGAAATCTGCGAACTGGCCGTTCTCGTCACAGTTCAGGGCAAACCTCATGCTGTTATCTCGCACATCAAGGTATTTCAGATCGACGAACGTGATAGGAAGGCCGTTTGGAAACGCCCGAGTGGTTAGCACGACCCTGTCTTCTGCAATACTCATGATTTCAGCCGGCCACTCGACAGCAAGCACATTCCTGTCGCTTGGAAACGCTGTCACTTCCTTAGGAATGAGGACGTTTGCAATGATGTCATCGACAACGATACTGTCATCGAGAAGTTTGGCGCCAGCCGCAGCGCACCAGTGAACGAACTCCGGTATGGAGCCTTGCTCTCGCGACCAGACCCTCCCTTTGTACGAGCAGCCAACAGAAACGCGCTCTCCATTTTCCCATCCGGTACCACTGACATTGTTCTTAACGGAGCCGCTACGCTCGGCCACACCGAGTGCTACCGCAACGTCGGCGCCTGTGTACATGGCGTAGCTCAGATTACGTCGACCGTGTTTCTTGACGCCCATGTTCTGAAACACCAAGCGGTTTACATGGCCGAGTATTCGAAACATCTGTTCGCCATGGATAAGGTCTGCTTGCCCGGTGACTTCTTCCGCTAGCTCCGGGAACAAAGAACTATGATCAGTTGAAGACAGGAATAGCAGTTCAAGCTCCGGATTGTGGTGGAGGACGAAGAGTGTCCACTCACGGTCGAGAACGCCTTTGGTATTAGTCCAGCGAACCCTGCCTTCGGCGCGGGTGACGAAGTAAAGCGTACGCATTTCTCGGTTGAGCCAGACCCCCTCAATGTGAAGTTGTTGGGAAAGCCCGTGGTGGAACCGCTCGGGAAAAAACTGTTGAGCCCTGTAAGCGGCAGTGCTGAAAACTGGGCGGAGTAATTGAGGTGACAGAGAAATTTTCGAGTCGCCTTCCTCATCCAGACGTTCGGACGCTTGCAGGAACTCAATCAACTCCCTGTGCTCCCGGACAGCATTAGAACTCAGCTCGCTCAGTACCTGATTCCAGTCGGCGTCTTCGCTGTATAGGCGCTCCAGTGAGTGGGCGACATCTTGATCGCCAATGTTGGCCACCACCGTCGCCTCGCCGATGCTCCTTCCTGCCACGCGTGTGAACCGCCCGATGAACTGGAGCGTGATAGCCAAACTCCGATGACTGTCATGGAGCGCAGCCACTTTCAACTCGGGCAGATCAAACCCTTCGCCCAACATGTCGACGCAGATCACGACCCGGGACACCCCTGAGCGCAGATCGGCCAGCTTAGCTTCAGTATCGTTGATCTTTGAATGAATCAGGATTGGTTGAAACTCAGGCGCGAGGTGTCGGTAAAGACGTTCTACGTAGGTTGCACGGACGATACTGCTGCAACGGGCTAAGAGCAGGTGATTAAGCCCCGCGTTCAAGTCACGTCGTAGCTTAGTTAGGGCTGTCACGGCGATAGCTTGGTCGGCTTGGGTGCCACCGCTCGGCTGGTGAACAGGCTCGAAATGTATTGGCTTGAAATACCCGTCACGCTGCGCGGCGGCAAGTGAGTAGTTGAAAATCACTTTCCCGTCGACGAGTTCACCATCTCTGCGAAAAGGCGTCGCAGTAAACTGCAAGATGGGCAGCGAGTGAAACGCTGATCTTAGCCCGCTCCAGGTTTTGGCGGGAACATGATGGGCTTCATCCAGTATCAGTGATTTGCACCGTTGAGCCATCTCAGCAGCGAGCGGGCTACCAGCTTCGAATGCCAGTGAACTAATGGTGGAAACCACCACATTGCATTGGGTGAAGATGTCCAAATCTGCCAGCGTCTTTGGTTTGGATGTGATCAGCCCTACTACTGGATTTGCAACTTCGTTTGGCAGCACCCCCAGAGCGCGCAGCAGTCCCAGGCTCTGAAACTTGTTCGCAGTCTGCTGGCGTAGAAGATCCCAAGGAACGACCACAAGTGTGGTCGAATGGCCGTACGCCGTCAGCGTAGCCAGCATCGTTTCAGTCTTCCCGGTGCCGGTGGGCATCACAATCGTTGCAGGCTGTGTATTGAGGCTCCAGTGAGCCCCGATGGCAAAGAGAGCGCCTAACTGGGGCGGTCGCAATCCCTCCTGTCCTGTTGGGACTTGCCCATTGGCGTCACGTTGTTCCGCTCGATATGACAGTTGATTGTGCCAGCTCCGCGCCGCATCGCGGGCTACATCGGCCCACCCAGATTCGAGGACTCGGGCTTTGAGATCGATGAGGAGGCGATGAGTCCTCCAGACGACTTTGTCCTCCCGCAGGTGAATGATTCCATCCACTCCGTCGGGCAAATTGACATTGGGCCGGTTGGTGAGTAGGACGCGGCTACCACATTCAAGCAGCCACAAGCGTTCTCTAATGCGGGGCGACACGTTCACCAAGGTCTCATTGATGACTCGGGTCGTGATGGCTGGCTGTAGCTGATGCCGGATCTTTCCTACAGAGCAGCGTTGCTCGTAAACCACTGGTGGGAGCACAACCATCAGAATCCTCCTTGAATTACCCATTGCTAGGCGCTGCTTAGGGGGAGGATTATAAACTGGATGGCTTAATGATGGCGCGGGTGACGCGCATTCGTGCGAACGGCTCACCATCGTAGTGATCACCAATTATGTGTCCGGGAATTGGTTACCACTAAAACTCCGACCAGCGCTGGCCCCAGATTTTGAGGTGCTTTCTCTGCAAGCACGAGGCTGGGCCTTGGTTGAAATCCTGACGCTAGTACTGGTACGCGAAAGCTCCGATCAACGACTGAATAAAAACTGCAAAAGTTGACCTTATTGTCCCATTTCCACATAAGGAAGAGGTTAAGGCTCTCAACGCTCGCTGTGATCCTGTGCTGAAAGTCTGATGCGCCGCTGACGGTGTCGACGTCACCCATGTGGCGCGATAGCAACCGGTCTCACTCAGAGATCGAAAACCCATTTTTTTTGTAAACGACGAGCGAGCAACTGCACCGTCAGCAAATAGTAATACCGTGTCGCTTCACCGCGTAAATTTAAGCGATGCTCAAGAAACCAAACCACATGCTTTTTTTGCCAAGCCCAAGGTGATTCTCGCTGCCAGCGCTCAGCAATTTCGGCCTGGATGATTTTTGCCTGTCGCACGTGGCGTTGCCGGGTTGCGTGCGAACCGGTCAGAACGCCAGCCAAGAACAGCTCCATATCGAATGGCTTACTCATGTCCGTCCGCCAATGTAGGCAGCGACCACGTCGATCCGACCGTGCCCAAGCTCGTAACTGATTCGCCTCCGGGCCTCGCCATCAAGGTTCCTATCTAGCTTGTAACATTTGCCAGCATTGATTGGCGCGGGGCATTGGGTGATCTGCTCGTAGCGCTCACATGCGTACGCCGCTCGTAGCTCATGGAAGCCTTTGAGGTTGTGTGCATGCAGGATATCCCGCGCAGGGCGGATGATTTGTTGTAGGAGATTGAGGTAGCTTTCGTCTGGTGCAATCAGATTGCGGCTACCCGCAGGCGACACCTGCCGTGCAAACCCAAGGGCACCTCGAACATAGTCGTCCACCGCAATCCAACGCGGCGCTGAGGATCCGGCGCGGCCTCCTTTGGTGCCATCCTGAATGTTGATCCTACCAAAGTCGTTAGCCTCACGGCTCAACCGTGGCAGGTCCGCCAAGATAGCCTCACGCAAGCGCATGCCGGTGGCTCGTGCCAACAGGGCTATCGCGGCGGCCCGCAGTTGATGATGGCTGCAAAGCACATCGACAATCTGCTTAACCTGTTCGCGGTCTTGGCCCTGAGGCACCGAGTGTCGAATCCCGGTGCGCTGCATACCCAATGCCTTGCTCGGACTGGGTAACTTCACGTACTGATCACCGCGAAGCGCCGCCATGGTCCTGTTAACGCTGGATAGCCGGTTTTGTGCGGTACTGACGGCGAGGTCACCGCACCCAACCACGTCGCGCAGATGCGCCGCATAGTCGGCCAATACCCCACGATCAATCTGCCGCGCATCATTGATACCTGGCCCCTGTTCTGAGCGGCACCACTTCACGAATGCCTGCCACCGATCACAGTGTGCCTTCACCGTGCCGTAGTGGCCGCCGCCGAACATGTCTTTTAACGCCTGCGGCCCTGCATAGCTCAGTTGCCTGCCGTAGCCGAAATTGCGGCCATCGCGTCTACCCACCAATGCCATGTCGGTCACCTCAACTTCTGCTCTCCAGTCCTCGCCCCACGTCATCCCGCCAAGAATGCTGAGTGTTGTCAGGGATCAAGGCCCCTGCGACCTGTGGGGTGTCCTCTAGCGCGGGACTGGCGACTCCTTACGACCGGGAGCAAGGGCATCTCATGATCTGGCCTCCTGAGCACCGTTACCGGTGGGCGGGGGGAGGCTGCATTGGCTGACGAGACCAGTGCCGCGAGATCCTGAGCCAGGTGTACGCAGCAATGCGATGACCGGGGCAAGCCTGACTGTCAGTCAGGTGCAGTCCATTCCTTGGTCTGCGGCACCATCATCTACAGCGCTGTTGCTGGTGACATCGGCGTTTGTCACGCCGATTGTCACGAGAGAAGTTGCCGCAAAGCCAAGTGCGATGAGGGCTGCAGCAGTGTTAGAAGCGCCCGTCTCTTTCCAGGAGAAAGAGACGGGCGCAGGTCGGCGCAAGATTCGGCCAAGCGGATAGGTTGCTGCAGGGCAGCGAAGTAGGAGGTGTTGTCTGGCGCACGAGGGCCATGATCTGAAGTAGGCATCCATCACCGGGGAGGTGATCGGGCGAGCTGCCGGACGCGAATCGCCATTTGGGGGGAGAACCACCGCGAGAGCGGCGTGACCTTCAAGGTTCGGGTCACCTGGGTTGCTGTCATCGACAGCGCTTGCACGGCCAGTTTTACGCCTGTGGATAAACCCGGTCAAGGTTCGAATTTCAGCGTCACTGTGGATTTGAAGAACGATTATCCACAGGTGGAATTCCGTGGTAAATCCTGGACAACGTGGTTGCTTTTAGCTCTTCAAAGTAAGGTCCATCCAAACAGGGCGGCTTTGCAGCCCTGTTTGGATGGACCTTCGCAGAGAAGCGGATAAGCGAGGCTGCTCGCCCTGAATCTTGAACGCTCAGTTGTTGCTGCCGTTACTGCGCCTGCATAGCGCTAGCGTATCGGCACCACGTTCTTGCCTCTGATTTGGCCGTATGCTGAGGCGAGCAGGCTGCCGGTGGCGGCTTTCTGGATGTACTCACTCCACCACGCCATCATCGGGCGTCGGCGCTCGATGTAGTCGGCTCGGTTGTAGGCGCTGCGCACCTCATCCTTGTCGACATGCGCCAGTGCGACTTCAATGAGTTCCGGGTCCCACCCATGTTCATTCAAGATGGTGCTGGCCATAGAGCGCATGCCGTGGCTGACTAAGCGATCCTGGAAGCCCATGCGTTTCAACGCCATGTTGGCCGTTTGGCTATTGGCGTGGGTACGCGGATTTCTGTCTGCCGGGAAGACGTATTCGCGATGGCCGCTGTGAGTCTTCAGTGACTCCAACAGTGCGACGGCGTGATCACTCAACGGGATGCTGTGAGGGCGGCGCTTCTTCATCCGCTCCGGTGGGATAGTCCAGACACCCCTTTCAAAGTCGATGTCTGCCCAGCGAGTAGTTGCCGCCTCGGCGGGGCGAGTCATCGTGTGCAACTGCCATTCGATCAGGCAGCGGGTCGTGCGTTTGATACTGGCGTTCGCGATTTCCAGCATGAGCTCCGGGAGGTCTTCTGGCGGAAGCGCAGCCATGTTCTCTTTCTTGGGCTTCTTGAATACTGCCCTGATGCCGGTGAGTGGGTTGGCGAAGATCAGGCCGGAGTTGACGCCGTAGGTCATGATCTCGTTTAGCCGCTGGCTGAGACGCTTGACCGTTTCCAGGCTGCCTTTCGCTTCGATTGGGCGAAGCAGTCCGATCACCATCGGCGCAGTGATTTTCACGAGTGGGGTCGTCTTCAAATCGGGGAACACGTGCAGCGTGAGCGACCGCCAAATGTCCTCGGCGTAGGCCGGGGTAACCGAGTCTTTTTTGAGCTCGAACCAGGCGGTAGCCACGTTCTCGAAGGTGTGTTCCGTTTCTGCGCGCTTGGCTTCATTCAGCGTGTTGCGCTGCACCTTCGGATCGATGCCCTGTGCGAGTAACTCGCGGGCTTCGACTGCCATCTTTCGTGCATTAGCGAGTGACAATTCGGGGTAGGTCCCGAAGCCGATGTTGATGCGCTTCTTGGTGACCGGTTCGCGGTAGTTGAAATTCCACAGCAACGAACCGTTGCTGCGTACTCGGAGCTGCAAACCGTCACCGTCAGTAAGGACGTAATCCTTGGACGCGGGTTTGACTCCCTTGAGCTGTCGATCGGAGAGACGGAGGTTTTGAGCAGGCATGAGATTCTCCTCAGGCACTGATTCGGTATTCCAAAGATTAGCACCGGATGGGCTGGAATACCGTCTGGAATACCCGAATGGCTGGAACTCAAAAACTCTCGAAAGACCGAAAAAGCGCTGGAGGCCGCGTATTTACTGGATTGCAGGCACAAAAAAAGACGTCCGTGGACGTCTTTGATTGATCATTTGGTGGAGCCGGGGGGATTTGAACCCCCGTCCGCCAGTACTCCGCTGTCGGTACTACATGCGTAGCCGTTTCTATTAAGTTAACCCTCAGCGACCCGAAGGGCAGGGTGCTTTGGGCGAGTTGTGTAAGTTTTAGCCGATTCGTCCACAACGTACTGCACGGCGATTCTGTTCTATATGACAATCACTTTGGGTTTACAGACATCCCCTGGTGATTGCTGGACCCGAAGGTACCAGAAGCTCAGGATCTAAGGCTGCTTACGCAGCGATAGCGAATTCCTGGCCGTAGTTTTCGTCATTGGCAACTATAAGTAGTTGCAACAGTGGATTTACGAGTTCTGTTACCAACTCGGCATGCACCTAAAGTTTCGCAACCAGCGTCGAATCCTAAACGGCCCCGATGCTTGCTGGTCTTAACCAGCAAGCGGTGGAGTCTACGCCAATTTGGCGCAGAAGGCCAACCTCAAGCCCTTAGTTGTCATCGCCACCTTTGGTGAGGTTCTGGAGTCGCTGTATCGCCTGGGTAGTGGTCGAGATGCATTCTTCAACTTTGCCAGCCGCTTTTTCGTCTTTGGCTTTTTTGACCAACGCGTGGATGTCGTCGGTGGTGTTTTCACTGGTTGCAACCAGTGTCGCTAAGGTGTTGTCGATTTGCTTAAGGTTGGTGTCGCAGAGGTTTTCTTCCGCAAACGCCGGAGAGGCCAACATTGCAGCGCAAACAAACAGACCAGCCAGGGCGGTACGTTTCATAGGGAGAAGCTCCTTCTACACAGTTAGGCCCGGTGGTCCGGGCTCGGTTATTGGCCCCAATCGTTAGAGCCTCAAGCCAGATGACTATAGCTGCGCTCCGGAGTTCTGCTCGTATTTTGCCATCATTGGGTCAATTTTTTTTTGCGCCTTCAATGGAGCGGATGGCTGAGGCGGGGGAAGGGTGTGAACAGGCGGGTTTGACGGAGGGCTAAAGCCGTACGCGCCTGGTGATAGCAGGCGCGTTTTCGACGTTGAACAGATTGAGCACGTTCGTGTTACAGGGTTTTGGGGGTGCTGACCCGGTCTACCAGGTACACCAACCCGTGATAATCGATCCCGCCATGTTGGCTCAGGCCAATTTCGCACGTGCGGCTGGTCGAAATCCCTTCGCTGCAGTGCTGCACGGCGTCTTTTAAGGTGCGCAGGGAGTGGGCGTTCAATTGTGGTGTGGTGAAGCCTTTGTCGCCGGCAAAGCCGCAGCAGTGAATGCCTTCCGGGATGACCACGTCGGTGCTGCACAATCGCGCAATGTCGATCAGTGCCTGGCTTTCGCCCAGGTGCTGGGTGCTGCAGGTGACATGCACGGCGATCGAGGCGGTTTGCGGGGTGAAGGTCAACTTATCCACAAGGTGGGTGCGGATGAAACGTACCGGGTCGTACAGGTCGAAGCGGGTTTCACCCAGGTCCTGCACCATGCGCAGTGTGCATGGGCTGGTGTCGCAGTAGATCGGATCGAGCCCACCACGGCTGGCGTGCAACAAGGCACCAAGCAGTTCCTGGCGTTTGTGCTCAGCTTGTTCGGCATAGCCTTTGGACGCAAACGGCTGGCCGCAGCACAAGGCGTCGAGGTTGTCCGGGAACACCACCTGGTAGCCGGCTTTTTCCAGCAGGCCACGGGTTTTGTCCAGCAACGACATTTGTTCGCTGTCGCCAGCGGCCGGGCCCATGACGCGCGATACGCAGGCGGGCAGGTAAACCACTCGTGGTCGTGCATCCTTGACCGCGGGGCTGAAGCGAATCGGCCGCTCCGGTTGTGGCATCGCGTTGGTCCACAACGGTACGCGGCCTTGGCTGACCTTGGTGAGGGCGGCAGAAAGGTTGGCCAGTCGCGGCGCACCGAGCAGCATCCGGGCACCATTGGCAATGTGCAGGGTAAACCGTGCGCCTTGCAGCGTGGTTGCAAAGTGATTGCTCAGCCAGTCGGCCGTTTTGATGCTGTTGGCGGTGCGTGCCCGCAGTTTTTTCACCAGTTCGCCGGTGTTGATGCCCACCGGGCAGCGTTGGGCGCATAAACCGGTGGCAGCGCAGGTGTCGATGCCTTGGTAGGCGTAAGCTTTTTCCAGCTCGCGTGTATCGATGCCGGCGCGTTTTCGGGCCTGAATATCGCGCCAGATCACAATGCGCTGGCGCGGGCTCAGGGTCAGGCCTTTGGACGGGCACACGGGTTCGCAGAAGCCGCACTCGATGCACTTATCCACAATCTCATCGGCGGCGGGCATCGGTTTAAGGTGCTTGAGGTGGATGTGCGGGTCTTCGCTGAGCACCACGTCCGGGTTGAGAATGCCCTGCGGGTCGAGCAAACGCTTGAGTGCCCACATTAACTGGTAGGCGTCGCTGCCCCATTCCAGTTCTACAAACGGTGCCATGTTGCGGCCAGTGCCGTGCTCGGCTTTGAGCGAACCTCCAAACTCGACGGCGACCAACTGGGCCACGTCGTCCATAAAGGCTTGGTAGCGCGCTACTTCCTCGGGGTTGTTAAAGCCTTGAGTGAACACGAAGTGCAGGTTGCCCTCCAGCGCATGGCCGAACAGGATCGCCTCGTCGTAGTGGTGTTTGTCGAACAGCTCGATCAGGCGATTGACGCCAATGGCCAATTGCTCGACCGGAAAGGTGACGTCTTCGATGATGACCGTGGTGCCGGTTTTGCGCACGGCCCCCACGGCGGGGAATGTGTCCTTGCGGATGGCCCACAGCTTGGCGTTTTCTTTCGGGTCTTCGGTGAAGTCGACCTGTTTTTCAACCGGGAAATCGGCCAGCGAAGCCATGATGTGCGCCAGTTGCTCGTGCAGTAATGTCTGAGACGCTGCGCGAGATTCAATCAGCAGGGCACAGGCATTGTTTGACAGTTGCTGTACGAAGGCGGGCATGCCGGGCTTGTCTTGCACCGAACGCAGGCTGCGCCGGTCCAGCAGTTCCACGGCCGACACGGGCTGGCTTTTGAGCACGGTGACCGCGTTACAGCAGGTTTCCACGTCGGGAAATACGATCAGTGCGGAGGCTTTGTTCGGGTGGTCGATCACCGTGTCGTAGGTCACCGCGCTAATAAAGCCCAGCGTACCTTCGCTGCCCACCAGCAAATGGCTGAGGATGTCCAACGGGTCGTCGAAATCCACCAGGGCATTGAGTGACAGGCCAGTGGTGTTTTTCAGACGGTATTTATGGCGGATTTTGGCCGCCAGTTCAGTATTGGCGCGAGTCTCACGGGCCAATGTTGCCAATTGCTCGAGCAACGGCGCGTGGCTTTGACGAAAGGCCGCGATGTTAGTGGCATCTTCGGTGTCGACCCGGGTGCCGTCGGCTAACACCACGCGTATTCCCGCCAGGGTGTGGTAGGTGTTTTGCGCGGTGCCGCAGCACATGCCGCTGGCGTTGTTGGCGACGATGCCGCCAATTTTGCAGGCGTTGATGGAGGCCGGGTCCGGGCCGATCTTACGGCCGAACGGTGCCAGCCACGCGTTGGCTTGTGCGCCGATCACACCCGGTTGCAGGCGGATTTGGGTGCCCTGGCCGCGAATGTCTTTGGCGTTCCAGTTATCCCCCAGCACGATCAACACCGAGTCACTGATCGCCTGCCCGGAGAGGCTGGTGCCCGCAGCGCGGAATGTCACAGAGACGGTGTCGCGGCGCGCCAGGCGCAGCAGTTCGACCACTTCGTCTTCGGACTCAACGCGAATCACCAGTTTGGGAATCAACCGATAAAAACTCGCGTCGGTGCCGAATGCCAGGGTCGACAATGGGTCATCGAAGCGCCTGTCGTGTGGGATCAGGCGTTCGGCATCACGCAAAAAGGCAGCAGGCAGGTTCATGCGTCCTCCAAAATCAGCACCACCAAATCTTTCGGGCCGTGCGCGCCATAGGCCAGCACCTGCTCAATGTCAGCAGTCTTCGATGGGCCGGACACCAGCAATGCGTTGGTCGGCATGCCGGCTGCCCAGTTCATGTCCCGCTGCACTTGGTAGAAGTTGTCGCGAATGTCGCTGGCCTTGAGCAGCGCAAAATGCACCGGCGGCACCAGGCTCATCAGCCGGGGCTCTTCCGGTGTTGGCCACATGATCAGGCTGCCAGTGGCCGCGATCGCGCCCAAGGTGGTGGTCAGGCTCGCCGGGGTGTCGTTGAACAGCTCGTCTTTCCACCCTTCAACCGGGCGGTCGTAGGCTTTAAGCGTCGGTAGCTCAGGATGTTGTGCCCAGTGAGCAGTCACTTGTTGCCCGTGTGGGGTACTGGGTGCGATGAGCAGGCTGGGCAACTGACGGTCGCTGACCAATTGCGCGAGCAGGGCGGGCCAGGCCTGTTCAGTGCTGAGGTGGATTTCGGTGTGAACCGCTTCCATCAGCTTGCGAAGTTGTGGGATGCGTTGCTCCGGGGTGTAGGTCCAGGGCGCTGTCACCAATTCTTCGTCGAAGTTGTCGGCCACCGGCGTGGTGCCGGTCAGGCTTTTGCGCAGTTTGTTCAGGATGTTCTGTTTAGCGCTCATCATTGTTCTCCCGACTTTTTCGCCAAGTGTTCGCGGGCCATGTCGTGCAGGGAACGGGCGGCCGGTTTAGGGGCGCTGTGGTTTTGTGTCCACGGGCCAACGTTGCTTGGGGTTAACCCGCGCAGGCGGGTGGCGGCTTTCAGGAAGACACGGTACAGGGTGGGCGAGCTGTTGAGTTTGGCCCACATGTTCCAGATCAGGCGCTCTTTACGCGAGTACTTGCTGCCTTGGCCGCGCATGATTTGCGGCGTGGCGTCTGGCGACTTCACGTTCTCTTCGCGTAGGCGACGCAGTAATGCCGGAATAGGGATTTTTACCGGGCACACTTCGCCGCAGGCACCGCACAGCGATGAAGCGCTCGGGTGGTCGGGGACTTTGCCCAGGCCGACCATATGCGGCGTGATAATGGCACCAATCGGGCCGGGGTAGACCTCGCCATAGGCATGGCCGCCGATGCGCGTGTACACGGGGCAGTGGTTCATGCAGGCACCGCACCGAATGCAGTTCAGTGTCTGGCGCAGTTCGCTGTCGGCAAACGCCTGGCTGCGGCCGTTGTCGAGCAGCACCAGGTGCACTTCTTCAGGGCCGTCCAGTTCGCCGGGCTTGCGCGGGCCGGAGATCATGTTGACGTACGTGGTGATGGGCTGGCCCAAGGCCGAGCGGGTCAGCAGTGACACCAGTGGCACCACATCGCGCAGGTTTTCGACGACTTTCTCGATGCCGGTTACCGCGATATGCACGGGCGGCACGGTGGTCGACATACGCCCGTTACCTTCGTTTTCCACCAGCAGCAAGGTGCCGGTTTCGGCCACGGCAAAGTTGACGCCGGACACACCGATGTCGGCTTCAAAGAATTTTTGGCGAAGTACACGGCGGCCGATCTGGATGAGTTGATCGACGTCTTTGGTGTATTCCACGCCGAGCTTTTCGTGAAACAAGTCGGCCACTTGCCCGGCGTTCTTGTGGATCGCGGGCATGATGATATGGGACGGCTTCTCGTTGTCGAGCTGAACGATGTACTCACCCATGTCGGACTCAAGGCATTCAATCCCTTGGGCACCGAGTACGTGGTTCATCTCCATCTCTTCGCTGACCATCGATTTGCCTTTGATCACCTGTTTGGCGGCGCGGCGGCGGGCGATGGACAGGACGATTTCGTTGGCTTGCTCGACGGTTTCAGCCCAATGCACCTGCACGCCATTGCGGGTCAGGTTGGCTTCAAGGCGTTCGAGCAAGTCGGGCAGTTTGGACAGGGCGCGGGCGCGGATAGCGTTGCCCAGCGCGCGCAAATGCTCGCGCTCGTGAGCGTCACTAAAGGCCACGGCGCGTTTGGTCATCAGAGAGTCCATCGCACTGCGAAAATTATTTCGCAGTTGTGTGTCACCCAACGCTTCGTGGGCGCGCTCGCGGAAGTCTTCTTCTACGGCCACGGTAGGGATCAGTGCGCTGTTGCTCATTGTCCACCTCCAGTGCGCTGCCACAGAAAGCTGGCCAGGTGCTGACCCCGCAGGGCTTGTTTCTGTTTTTCCAGCGAGCCGTTGATGTTCATCAAGCAGCCGCAGTCGGCGGTCAGTACTTGGTGTGCGCCGGTTTCAATCAAGGCGCGAGTCTTGTCGGCCACCATGGCACCGGAAATATCCGGCATGCGCACGCTGAATGTCCCACCAAAACCGCAGCATTCACTTTCATGGCTGTGGTCAATGCGTTCCACGTTGCTCAATTGCGCCAGCATTTCGCGCCCGTGCAGGTGGGTGTTCATTTCGCGGCGTGCAGAGCATGAGGTGTGCAGGGCGACTTTGACCGGCGCGCCATGGTCCTGAAAGTTCACTTTGCAGACAAACAGGAGGAATTCGGTGAGTTCAAAGGTGCGTTCTGCCAGGGCGTGAACCTTTTTCAGGGTCTCGGGCTCGTCCTTGAACAGGTCTTCGTAGTGCTCGCGCAGCATGCCGGCGCAGGAACCGGACGGCACCACCACGGGGTAATCTTCGGCAAACAGGGCCAATTGCGAACGGGCGACTTCACGGGCCTGTGCGGTGTAGCCCGAGGTGTAGGCCGGTTGCCCGCAGCAGCTTTGGCCTTGCGGGTAGTCGACTTCGATGCCTTCGCGTTCAATCAGGTGGATGGCGTCCATTCCGGCTTCGGGGAAGAACAGGTCTACCACGCAAGTGCCGAACAGGTAGACCTTGGCCGGTTTGTGCGCGGGGTAACGGCGGGGTACAGGCAAGGGCGGGGCAACGCGGGTCGCGTTTGGCACGGCGTTGTAAAAAAGCTCGCTCATCAGGCGTCTCCGGGTGGTCCCGGTTATGTGTCTGTGGCCGCGGCTGAATCAGGTCTTCAGCCGCTTGGCAGACCGGGTTTTGAATGGCTGACGCCGGCAAACCGGCCGGCGTCTTTTATCGTGCAGTAACCATAGCGCTATTAATGCACCAGCATGCCGGTTAACCAATACGCTTGCGCCAGTGTGATCAACCCCACGATGGTGGCGAAGAACAAGCTGTGCTTGAGGGTGAAACGGAACAGGTCGGACTCTTTACCCACCAGGCCGGTGGCCGCACACGCCACAGCGATGGATTGCGGGGAAATCATTTTGCCCGTAACTCCGCCGCTGGTGTTGGCCGCCACCATCAGGGTGTCACTCACGCCGATCTGGTGGGCGGTTGTGGCCTGAAGCGAGCTGAACAGGGCGTTGGACGAAGTGTCCGAACCGGTGAGAAATACACCCAGCCAGCCGAGGAATGGCGAGAAGAACGGGAATGCCGCGCCTGTTCCGGCCAGTACCAGCGCCATGGTCGAAGACATGCCGGAGTAGTTGGTGACGAAGGCAAAGGCCAGCACCATGCCGATGGACAGGATCGGCCAGCGCAGTTCATAGAGGGTTTCTTTTAAAGTGGTCAGACCAGTCTTGATGTCGATTTTCAGGATCAGCATCGAGATCAGTGCCGAGAAGAAAATGGCGGTGCCGGTGGCTGAAATCGGGTCCAGTTTGAAGACGGCCGCGATAGCGGTCGGCGTATTGACGATTGGCGCGGTTTTGATCACCAGTTGATCGAGGTGCGGGATGGCAAAGTTGAACACCCAGCCATACATCGAACCACCAGCGGCGAACATCGCCTTGAAGGGTTTAAGTGTCCAGATGGTCACCAGCACGGTCAGGATCAGGAAAGGCGACCATGCTTTAAGAATTTGCATCAGGGTGTAAGGCGATGCCATGAGGTTGGTCGGCTTGCCGAAACCACCTTTGTTTGCGGTCACCACCACCGTGGACGCCACGCCTGCAATCTGAGCACCGGCCGTACGTTTTGGCTGCCAGACCTTAAGGAACAGGGTGAGGCTGACCAGGCTGGCGAGGGCCGAGGTGATGTCCGGCAGTTCTGGGCCGATGTAGTTCGAAGTGTAGTACTGGGTGATGGCGAAGCTCAAACCGGCCACCAGGGCTGCCGGCCAGGTTTCGCGCACGCCACGCAGGCCGTCCATCATGAACACCAACCAGAACGGCACGAACAGCGACAGCAGTGGCAGTTGACGACCGGCCATGGCACCGATTTTGAACGCGTCGATGCCGGTCACCTGGCCTGCGACGATGATCGGAATACCCAGGGCACCGAAGGCGACAGGTGCGGTGTTGGCAATCAGGCACAGGCCGGCGGCGTACAACGGGTTAAAGCCCAGGCCTACCAGCAGTGCGGCAGTGATCGCAACGGGGGCACCGAAACCGGCTGCACCTTCCAGGAACGCACCAAAGCAGAAGCCAATCAGTAGCACTTGCAGGCGTTGGTCGTCGGTGATCGACAGAACCGAGCTGCGGATGATTTCGAACTGGCCACTTTTAACGGTCAGTTTGTAGAGGAACACCGCGGCAACAATGATCCAGGCAATTGGCCACAGACCGTACGCAAATCCATAGCCGGCTGCAGCGAAGGCCATGTCGACAGGCATCTGGAAGGCGAAGATCGCCACCAGAATCGACAGGGCAAGGGTAATGCTACCGGCCACATGGCCTTTGAGGCGGAATACGGCCAAGGCCATAAAGAAGAACACAATCGGAATAACGGCTGCGAGTGCGGACAGGCCGAGACTGCCGAGCGGGCTGTAGAGCTGTTGCCAGGTTTGCATATGGGGTGGCCCCTAATTGTTATTGGTCAGTGCTTTCGATTGCTTTGGTAAACTGGTATTACCAATTTACAATCGTTGTTGGCTAGGTTAAAAGCCTTATGCGGCATGTGTCAATTTGCCGCTTAGAAATATTTAGTCGCAGGCGATCGCTAGCTCAGCATCTGATGGGGTTTTTAACGGTGTTTCTGGCAGGTGTTTGAATCGCGCCAATCAGCGAGAATAGTGGCCCCCGGCGTGTGTTCGGGAGGGTGGAGAGCAGTTATGGGGTTTGATCAAATTCGTCAGCGCCGTTTGTCTGACGATATTGTCGAGCAACTCGAGGGCATGATCCTTGAGGGCACGTTGAAGTCGGGTGAGCGCTTGCCCGCCGAGCGCGCATTGGCCGAGCAATTCGGTGTGTCGCGACCCTCGTTGCGTGAGGCGATCCAGAAATTGTCGGCCAAAGGCTTGCTGGTCAGCCGTCAGGGCGGTGGCAACTACGTGGCGACGTCACTTGGCTCGACTTTCAGTGACCCGCTGTTGCAACTACTGGAGAGCAACCCCGAAGCCCAGCGCGACTTGTTGGAATTTCGTCACACGCTGGAGGCGTCTTGTGCGTATTACGCCGCCTTGCGCGCCACCGAGATGGATCGCGAGCGTCTGCGCCTGGCCTTTGAACAGTTGCAGGACTGTTACACGCGGGTGGGGGAGGTGAGCAGGGCTGAGGAGGGTGAGGCCGATGCCAATTTCCACCTGGCCATTGCCGAGGCGAGTCATAACGCGGTGTTGCTGCACACGATTCGCGGGTTGTTCGACCTGCTCAAGCGCAACGTCGTGACCAACATTGGTGGCATGTACAAGCAGCGCAGTGAAACGCGGGACATGCTGATCAGTCAGCATCGCGAGTTGTACCTGGCGATTATCGAAGGTCGCGCTGAGGATGCGCGGGAAGTGGCAAGCCGCCATCTTCTGTATGTGCAGGAAGTGCTGGAGGAGGTGCGTCAGGAGGTTCAGCGCATGGCGCGGGCCGAGCGACGTAATGGGCTGTGACCTGCAAAAACCGTGAGAACGAGCTGGCTCGCGATCTTTTCACCTTCAAAAGATCGCGAGCCAGTTCGCGCCTACACGGTTAGGGCCTGGATTTAGTCGTCCTTGCCCTTGGAGCGCACTGCGCGCTGCAACTCACGGTCAGAATCGCGTTCGCGCTCGGTGTGGCGCTTGTCGTATTCTTTCTTGCCTTTACCCAGGGCGATTTCGCACTTGATCAAGTGCTTGCTCCAGTAAATCGAGAGGCAGACGCACGCATAACCCTTCTGCTGCACAGCGGCGGCCAGCTTTTCCAGCTCGCGTCGGTTAAGCAGCAGTTTGCGGCTGCGCGTCGGGTCGGCAATGACGTGGGTGCTGGCGGTCGTCAGCGGCGAAATATGGCTGCCGAGCAGCCAGGCTTCGCCGTCTTTGAGCAGCACATAGCTGTCGACCAGCTGTGCCTTGCCTGCACGCAGACTTTTTACTTCCCAGCCGGCCAGGACCAGACCAGCCTCGAACCGATGTTCGATGAAGTAATCGTGTCGCGCTTTTTTATTCTGCGCGATGGTCCCTGTGGGGTGTTTCTTTTGTTTAGCCATAGGGGCGGCATTATAGGCAGTTGCGAGCGAGTCGGCTACGGTCAACCTGTGTGCTTGAGCACGTAGTTTGATTCCCGGACAATACGCCCTCATTTTTGAGTGCTTGGGCGTAATTTTCTTACCTCGCGTATCATGCTGCCCTTGTTCGTCCTGACTATTTCTTGATGCGCCACTTGGCACCCTGAGGGTGTTTGCCGCCCAGCTGTGGAATTAACGCTGACATGACTACCCATATTCAACGTTCCGCCTTGCTGCCTTATCCGGCGCAGGCTTTGTATGACCTGGTTAACGACGTCGCGCGTTATCCGGAGTTTTTGCCGTGGTGTTCATCGGCCGAGATTATCGAAAACACCGAGTCGCTGATGCGCGCCAGTCTGGGCGTGGCCAAGGGCGGCCTGAGTCAGCATTTTGTGACGCGCAATACGCTGCTGCCGGGGCAATCCATCGAGATGAACCTCGAAGAAGGCCCGTTTACCAAGCTTCATGGCCTGTGGGTGTTCAAACCGTTGGGGGAGAAAGCCTGCAAGATCAGCCTGGACATGACATTTGATTATGCGGGTGCAATCGTCAAAGCCACCTTGGGCCCACTGTTTAACCAGGCCGCCAACACATTGGTGGATGCGTTTTGCCAGCGCGCCAAGCAGTTATATGGCTGAGTCAGTGATTGAAGTCGAGGTCGTCTACGCGGCCATTGATCGCCAGCGGCTGCTTGCGTTTGCTGTGCCCGAGGGCACCACGGTGCGTGCTGCGTTACGGCTATCGGGCATCGGGCATGACTTTCCCGAGCTCGATCTTGACCATTGCCCTGTAGGGATCTTTGGCAAGCAGGTGTCCGCGCCTGAAACTAGCGTGTTAATGCCAGGGGAGCGGATCGAAATTTACCGCCCGTTACTGGCCGATCCCAAGGAAATACGCCGTCAGCGTGCAGCCAAAGCGGTCCAGGCGAAGCGCCAGCCTTAAGCCAGCTGACCTAATGATTCACAACAAAAAGCCCGGCGTGCCGGGCTTTTTGCTGTGTGACGAACGTTTATTGTTCGCTCGTATCCAGTGGTTCTGGAGTCGGAACCGGAACAGCTTCAACACCATCAACGTCTTTCTGGATTTGATCGAGCAGCGAACCAGGCTTGGCTGGCGCGTCTTGCTGTTCGACGGGTGCCTCAGGTGCCGCAGGCTCCACTACGCGGGTAGCCGCGTCTTTGCCCAGAATGGCTTCGTCGCGGCTGACGCCAGGCTTGAAGTCGCCTGACAAACTGACGAGCTGGTCATTTTGGTTGAAGAACACACTGATGCGTTCTTGTTGGCGTTCACCGCCACCGGGCTGCAGGCTATACAAGTAATCCCAACGATCCGGATGGAACGTATCGGTCAGCAGGGCGTTGCCCATGATAAACCGCACTTGCCGGCGGGTCATTCCCGGGCGTAACTGGTTTATCATGTCCTGCGTGACGACATTGCCCTGCTGGATGTCGATTTTGTAAACCCCGGGGAATGAACAAC
>Ga0308167_1001336_pt1 | contig 29798 bp, 30 predicted proteins | sample PhyCR1_2_FD_202138 | JGI IMG/M metagenome (GOLD analysis project Ga0308167, IMG submission 202138) | Phyllosphere microbial communities from UC Gill Tract Community Farm, Albany, California, United States - DLSLRC.R1 | ecosystem: Host-associated > Plants > Phyllosphere > Unclassified | place... | reverse complement strand
TCTCCGCCCTGTCGCGGCGCGGTTGGGAAGCCCCTGCTCTCCCCTGACCTCCACCACTGTTGAAAGGGCACCACATGAACCGCATCGGCATCATCGGCAGCGGAGCCATCGGCACCGCGATCGCACGCCTGGCCGTCGCCGCCGAACTCGACGTCCTCATCGCGAACTCGCGCGGCCCCGAGTCGCTGCAGGACCTCGTCGCCGAGCTCGGCCCGCACGCCCAGGCCGGCACCGTGCGGCAGGCCGTCGAGTTCGGCGATGTGCCCGTCCTCGCGATCCCGCTCACCGCCTACCCGGCGCTCGCCCCCGACCTCGACGCCTTCGCCGGGCGGACCGTGCTGTCGACGGGCAACTACTACCCCGGTCGCGACGGCAGGATCGAGCAGCTCGACACCCTCGCGACGACCACGGCGGAGTACGAGCAGACGCTCCTGCCCGGCACCCGGATCGTCAAGGCGTTCAACAACATCGTCGCGCACCACATCCCGAACCTCGCCGACTCCACTCCCCGCACGGCGCTGCCGATCGCGGGCGACGACGAGCAGGCCAAGGCCGTGGTCGCCGAGCTCGTGCAGCTGCTCGGGTTCGACACCGTGGACGCCGGCACCCTGGCCGACTCGTGGCGCTTCGAGCCGGAGTCCGGGGCCTACACGGGGATCTACGCGGCGAGTGCCGAGGGGTTCGCGGCGGACTACCTGGCCGATCAGGGAGCACCATTGCCCGCCGAACGGCTGCGGGACATACTGGCGGTGTCGCACCGGGCGGATGTGGCGAACCGGCAGTTCTGACGATCGCAGCTCCGGGGGGACCCTTGCGACGACGAGACCATCAGCCCTGCGATCTCGGCGGCCCCCGTGTAGCCCCTGTTGAGCAGGATGACGATCTGGCGGTTTCACCCATCGGGGATGGCAACGCTCCTGGGCTGCAGTCCTCGAAGGCGGTCGGCTCGTCGCTGCTGCTCGACGGCGGGAAGATCGCCAACTCCCGGCATCACGGCAGGTAGGAGAGGAAGCGCTGCGAAGGCGAGACGAAGAGCAGGCCCGACGGTGACTCCACAGCAGATTGACGTCGCCATGCTCGCGGGTGACGTGAGTCACTCGTCTCATCGGTGTTGACCGGGGCTGACTCGCCCTGGTCGGAATCGGTCAGCCTTGCCGTCGCGCCTGACGTCCGCAGTCGTCATGTTCAGGTGTGTGGCGCTGTCACCCCCGACGATCTGCGATGGCTCGGTTCGCGAGCGCCAGCGCGCCGGGGAGGTTGAAACCGCTCAAGGTGGTCGACCGATCGGTCGCGCGAGGAGTCTCGATGCGTGGGGCGAAGGACACATTCGTCCGCTTGAGCAGGACCGCGCGCCAGTGTTCGATGACCTCGTTCTCAGCGGGGAAGACGTCGGCGAGGACGATGGGCAGATCAGTGATCTGCAGCATCATGTGAGCTGGAGAATCAGCGCGTCCTTGAGCCAGGCGCATCACGGTGTCGAGCGTCGCCGGGAACACCACGAAGCACTCCGAGGCACCGCTTCGTCCGTCTCGCCACGAGTGCGGGACCGACGGCTCGTCCCATTCATCGAGCCAGACCTGGCCGTTGGCGAGGGCTCGGAGCGCGTCGACCGACACGAACGCCGTCGCGCGGGACGAGACCGACAGGTTCACGACGACGTCCGGCGTGGTGAAGCGCAGCCAGTTGACCCACCAGGGAACCAGCGAGGCCGAGATCGAGCCTGACACGTGCAGGTGCAACTCCTGGCCGGCAAAGGGCGTGAGCGTCGGCTGCACGGTCAATTGCGCCCCCCGGGCCGGACGTGTTCCCACTCGGAGACCAGGATCGGCTGTACCCGCTGGTCACCGACCGCGGAAGGGAAGAAATTGACGAGCAGGAACTGGAAGCGCTCGTCCGTGCGCATCGGGAGCAGAGCGCGCGCGGCATCGGTGACGAGCTCGTACGGCGTGCTCGACACGATCCAGTCGAACCGTGAGTAGTTGGCCTTCATCACGGACAGCTGTTGCATGGCGTCGAAGAGCGCCTTCGGCCCGCGGCTCCGCGGGTGGAAGACGACGTTCGTGATGTGGTGACCGATCGTCGGCGTGATGTCCTGCCACTCGGACGGCGTCCCCGTCGTGTCACCGTCCCCGGTCCGGACGAGGAGGTGAACGTTCTGCACGCCGGGGTTCGGAGCGAAGAACCGCCAGCCGGGCAGCGTCCATCCACCGACGTACCGCCGGAGGTCGAGGTTGAACGAGTCCGGAGTGTTGAACAACGTCGTCGCGATGAGATGTGCCGTGAGCGCGCCGGCGGCCACCGCACCGATCGCTCCGCGAACCTTATCCAGCGGCATCGACGGCCTCCTCGACGACCGCTGCCACCTGTTTGGCGTTTTGACGGTACCCGATGACCGATCGGTGCGACGAGTCCGCGACGAGTCGGTGTCCCGCGCCGAGCTTTCGGGCGAGTTCCGCCTGCTGCGTAGCGTTCTCCTGTGACGCGACGAGGTACCGGTTCGGAATGGCCCGGAGGACGTCGAGTGCCCGATCCGTGTCGAACTCGAAGTACTCGCGGGTCGCGCGGTAGATGTTGCGCGGACCGAACACGAACTGCACCGTGCCCATTTGTTGGTCCGGTTCGTACCGGGACTGGCGGTCCACGGCGTGCGGGGCGAAGTTGTAGATTCCCGTGAGTGCAGCGAACATGCTGCGCAGCTGCGACTGCAGGAACGATCCGACCCGCTTGCGGTCTCGTCGGTCGGTCGCGAAGAGGTCGGGATCGGTCCCGTCGATCACGACCGCTGATGTGATCCTCCGGCCGGCCACCTCACGGTCGGCGTAGCCGGCGAGCGCCAGCACGCCAATCGAGTGGGAAACCGCGACGAGCGGCCCGGACGACCCGGTGTGCCGAACGAGCGCATCGACGGCCGTGTGCGGATCCGCCGACGAGGTCGTCTGACCGTACCCTCGACGGTGGTACGCGACCAGGTGGAAGTCGGACCGGGTCATCGCGGACACCCAGGCCCAGGCGTCAAGCGGGTTGCCGAGGCCGGCTTCGAGTATCACGACGGGTGCCGTCGTTGGGTCGGTGCCGGCCGCCGTCGGCGGGGTGTGCAGGTACTCGACGTCGCCGTCGCCGACCTGGAGCTGCGCCGTCCCCTTCAGACCACGCCGCCGCTCGACGTCGATCGCCCGTTGTCCGGCCGCGTACGTCGCCGTCGTCGCGGTGATCGCGACCGCAGCCGTCAGGACGAGACGCTCGAGCTTGGAAGAAGGCAGCGCATGCCGACCGACCACGTACTGGACGGCCCCGTGCGAACCAGTGAAGCCCCAGATGAAACGCGGAAGCTCCATGACCGCGGCGACGGCGACGTGAAAGCCCTTGACGCCAACGAGCAGGACGTTGCCCCACCGCTCGGGGACGGCGTACACGACCGGGAACGCGATCTCCCAGATCGGCGTCGCCCAGGTCAGCGCCCGGGTCAGCCGGGGTCGTGACTTGAGGAACTTCGCTGCGGGACCGCTGCCGTACGCCTGGGTCTGCACGACCTCGCCGAGCGCATCGCCTTGCACCCAGCTCGACCCGAACAACTTCGCGAACCCGGAGACGAAGTAGCTCAACCCGGCCTGCAGGTTCACTGCACGAAGGAACAGGTCGTCCGAGCGCTCGGCGTCCGGGATGAGCGCGGAGACGGTCCGGTACTGTGTGATGACGGCGGTCATCTGGTCAGCGCCGTCCCGGCCGTACGGAGTGCGCACCTCGTTCAAACGGTTGCATGCACCGATCGCCGCCGAGGCGGCGATCTGCACAGGGCGACGGTTCCGGCCGAGCAGGAGCACGACGGACGCCGCCAAGTTGACTGCCGCCAGCACCTTCGGGGTGGCAGGGGCGTCGAGGGCGGTCGCCAGCCGGTGCCGCAGCGTCCCGGGAACCGTGCCCCGCGCGGACACTCCTCGGAGGAGCCCATCACGCCGGTAGAGGGGTCCGATGGTGAGCGCCTCGACCGAGCTGAGGATCTGGCCGACGGCGATCGGTGCCATGGTGGCTTTGATCGCGCGTTGCCGTGGGTCGTCGCCGGATCGGCGGGGTGAACGGATGCGGTGCAGCAGCAAGACAGTGGCCTCCGGAGGGTGCGGACGAGGAGGGGAACTCCCCGCTCGTCGCCGAGCGGGGAGCCGCGAGTCCTAGCAGATGAGGCAGATGGTGCTGCCCGCGACCACGAACTCGGCCGCGGCGACGATCGTCGGGGTCGTCATGGCCGGGATGGAGGCATCAGCGCGTGCGCCTGCTTCTGCGGACGACAGCGCCGCGTTCGCGAACGCCTGGACTTCGAGGACTTCACTGTTCATCGGATTCCCTTTCTCGTGTGCCGGAACGGCCGTCCCGGCATGGTGCACCTCGTGAGGAGGTGGCAGTGGCGAAGCGCCTCGCAGTCGGAGCACGTTGCGTGCATCGACCGGCATCCGGGCGCGCGGCAGGCAGCGACGCGGATGGTGCGGGTGCGACGGAACGTCAGGCGTTGCAGTTCAACGCTCGACGTGACGGGGTGCGAGACGGCGAGCACGCGCGGCTCCGATGAGAGCGGCGGCAGCTGAGACCGCTCGGTACTGAACAACATTCGAAGCCCCCCTCGATCGACATGTTCCAGGCTTCGGGCCCTGGACCGCCATGGTCCACAAGTCTCGCGCCTTCGGCACCACTCCCCCCTCGAAAGGGTGCCGTCACGGGGACGCTAACAGACGAAGAACGACCTGTCCACCTCGCGGAAGGGTCAACCTCGGCGTGCCCACCGGACGAGCAGGAAGAGAGCGATGACCACGGCGACCGCCGTGAGCGCCGGCAGGGATCCCGCCCCCGTCGACGAGCCCGCCAGGACCGCGAGGAGCGGGGCATCGAGCGCCCAGAGGATCCGGAGCAACGGCATCGGATCGCCGACCGCGGAAGGTGCCGGTGTCATCAAGAAGACCGGCGAGGGGCCCCGGAGGGCGTTGCTGACCCGCGCCGAGACCACGACCGTCGGGAGCACGAGCGCCCCCCAGATCGGCGCAGCAACGGGGCTGGCAGCGACGACGGTGCCGACGACGACCGTTGACGCAAGTGTGATGACGACGCTGAACGCGACGGGGAAGATGCTGTGCAGGAGGAGCAATGAACCGTCGCTGAAGCCGTACAACGGCTGGTCGCGTGAGACCTGTGCGACGTGCTGGATACCCCGGGTCGAGGCGCCAGCCCCGACGTACACCAGGGCGGCGGCGACCGCTCCGAGGAGGGGCGCTGCCGTCGCGCTCTGCGCCGCGAGGACGAGAGCCAGACCGGCAGCAGTGATCGTGAGCACACCGCCGACAAGTCGAGCCGGGGTTCGTACCGCGCCGACGGCGTCGCGGACCAACACCATCACCACGGGCAGCGCGCCGTCGCGGACCGCGCGCAAGCGACGTCCCGCCGTCGGGACCGCTTGGTACGACCCGGAAGCGGCAGCGAAGTCGAGGCTGACCGCGTGGGCGATCGCGACGTCCCACTGCGCCGACTGCGCGGTGATGGTCGCCCCGCGGACACTGTCGAGCAGCCACGGCATCACCACGACACCGACGACCGCCACCGCTCCAAGGACGACGATCCCCGGGACGTCGACCGTCGGGGTGGCCCATGCCCAGGCGCTCGGTGCAGCGTTTGTGCCGAGGAACGCGAGCACGGCAGCCCCGACCACGAGAACTGCCGCGAGGACCGCTGCCGCACGCGGGGTTGCCTGTCCGAGGAGCCAGCACAGTCCGGTCAGCACGCCGATGAGCAAACCACGCACCGCGAAGCCGATCGCGCTCCCAACGGGCACCAGGCCGACGAACACCAAGGCTGTCCCGAGGAACGTCGCCGCGCCGCCACCCACGGCCGCCAGAGTTGCGACCCCGACCAGGGTCTGGCGGCCGAATGTGGTCCGCCCGGGGAGGTCACTCGACGTCAGCACGTGGGCGAGGAACGGCGCTGCGACCGCGGGGCCGCGATTCCTGCCCACCATCAGTGCAGTCGCCCAGACCGCGAGCACGACCACCGCTGCGGTGACCGCGGCGATCGGCTCGGTCATCGCGACCGCGGTGGTCCGCGCAGTGACCGCCAACCAGGCGGCTCGCAGCACCGGTGCGCCGACGATGAGGGCGAACAGGACGAGCGAGTACGCAATGAAAGCCCGGTCACCGGCCGCTCGTTGCTGTCGCCCGCGCCAGATCGCCGTCGCCGCTCGCAGACGCGGGTTCACGATGCTCGGTCCAGCTCGAGCACGCGGTCGGCGAGGCGCTCCATCAGGGCCGAGCTGTGCGTCGCGACGACGATCGCAGCGCCACCCGACCGCCGGCGGGCGAGCACGTCGCCGACCACCCCGACGCGCTCGTCGTCGAGTCGCTGCTCCGGTTCGTCGAGGACGAGGACGTCGAACGGTCGCGCGAGCACGAGCGCAAGTGCGAAGAGCTGCTGCTGCCCCGACGAGAGCTCATGCGGGAACCGACGGAGGAGCCCGTTCAACCCCAGTTCTGTCAGCACACCGAGAGCAGTCTCCTCGGCGACGTCCCGCTCGCGGAACCACGTCGCCGCGACGAGACGCACGTGGTCCTCGACGGTCAGGTCCGGCGCGGTCGGTGGCAGCCCGAGGAGTGACGCGACCCGCCGGCGGAAGGTCCGGTCCCGGCGGTTCACCGGTTCTCCGCCGATCGCCACCGATCCTCCCGTGGGCATGCGGACTCCAGCGAGCACCTTGAGCAGCGTCGACTTTCCCGCCCCGTTTTGCCCTCGCACCACCAGCACTTCCCCCGCACGGACGGACGCACTGGTCGGCGGCAGCAGGACCATGTCGTCCACGGCGACCGCGACTCGGTCGATGTCAATCATCGGCTCTCCCGGAATGCGCTGCGGATCGGTCACGACGGCGATCCCGCCAGGATGAACAGCCCCGAGATGCGCCCGTCGTCCCAGAAGCTGATCCGGGCGGTGCACTCGTCCTGCTCGAACCGAAGCGGCGTGGTCGTGATCGTGAACCCGGAAGCGCGCGACACCTGAGTTTCACCACGGTGGTCGAACGCACCGATAGCGGCCACGACCTGCGACCACGCCGCAGAAAGGCCGTCCACCGAGAGGCGGGCGCGCATCGCGTCGTCGAACCGATCGACGACGGCCTGCCAGGAACCGTGGGCCAGTTCGTCGACGACGGCGGTCGCACGCTCGACCGCCGCTCCTTCGGCAGCGGCCGGCGGCTCCGCTTCGTGTCCCGACACCGGCTCGGGCCGACCGAACCGTTGGAACGCCGCCTGTCGGCTGACTCCCAAGACCTCTCCGACCTGCTGCCAGGTGACTCCGGACTGCCGCGCGGCCACGACCGCGGCGGACAACATAGCCGTGGTCTGGTCGCCGAGCGCCCGAACCGCGGCGATCCGGTCGAGCGGCTGATCGGCTTCCTGCAGCACGGGAGATGCGATGATCCCGCCGACATCCCGGTACAGCTTGGTGGCGAGTTCGTATAGGTCGTCGGACACATGTGAAGCCTACCTTCACACATCACCAGGTCGTCAAGGACGAATGGACGGCAGCCTCGGAAGCGACGCCTGCGCTCCAGCTGCCTCCGGCGAGGCCGTGAGGCAACAACGCCGCTGCGTTGCAGCACGATGCACTCGACCCGCGGATGCGCGCCCAGAACGGAACGTTCCCTGCTTGCGGTCTGTACCGGCCCTACCCCGGACTGGTGTTCCACACCGATGAGGTCCAGTTCCGGCGGACACGCCCTCAGGCGTGTCGAATCTCGCGTTGAACCTTCTGCTGCAACACCCCGGGAAGACCGGTCACGAGTGGGGTGGAGCAGGGTGGGTGATCAGGGTCCCCGCGGAATGGAAGCGTGGGCTACTGCAGCGGCTGCACAGCGAGCCCAAGATCGCCGAAGACACGATCTACCCGGCAATCACTGAAACCGCGCGACTCGCCAAGCACATCGTCAAGCAGGCGGTCACTCAGCAATGATCGTCTCACCGCGGCCGGGTTCGTCGGCAAGGGAGACGGGAAAGATCCCGGTGTCGCGTGCCACGAACGTCTGTACCTCTCGCACGGCGGGAAGATCTCGCCCGTGGACGATGAAGAATGACCGATCCGGTCGCAGACATGCTGACCAGATTGCGGAACGCGAACTCCCGCTCGCGGGACCCCGCCGAATATATCCCGTTCGCCGCGCCGCCGACATTCAGGGGAAGAGTAGAATGATGTGTTCACTAGAACTCCGTGCGGCTTCGTCGCACTGTCGGGACTCTACTCAAGTCCTCGGGGGCTCTTCGACCCCTTTTCGCGCCCGCTTTGTCAATGCGGTCGCCTCTTTCCCAAGCCGACGATCATCAACCAGCGAAGCGACGAAATCACGGCCTTCGTCTCCGCCGAGCCGCATGATCCTCTTGAGAAAGTAAATCGGATCTTCATCGAACTCGCCGCGCTCGCGGGTCAAAGCGATGAGGTCGCCGATATGCTGCTTTGTGACGCAGGCAGCCAACGCGACCGCCGCCCCCTCGCGTGCCCCCTCATCGGTCGCATTTCGATAGGACGCCACCAGCCGGTCCCAGTATTTCACGGCCGGCTTCACCGCGAGCGCTCGGCCAATTCCTTCCATCACTCGCGAGGGGTACCCGCCCTGCTCGAGGTGCGCCATCAAGATCGGAAGAGCCTCCGGGTAGGGCTCGCTTGTATTCACAAGCTCCCATATCGACGAAAGGTGCAGTCCCACATCAGCCAAGTCTTTCAGTATCGAGCTGGATGCGGCTCGTTCAGCGGCAACGCGCGTTTGAGCTGCCCGTTCAAACTCAGCTCTCGCTGCGACGCGGACAGGGTCAGCTTCGAGCCGTTCGAGAAACTCCTGCGTTGATTCTTCAGAGTTGTTCGTCATGGTATGTATCTCACATTGAAATTGTTCGCCGGATTGCTAATTGCGTCCTTCAAGGGTTGCGACAGCTTGATGACCGCCGCGGGTTCCCGCAGGCGAAGGCGATGCCCGACGCGAGCCTTTCCTCCGGAAAAGTCCCGGCGGAATAGTCCGAGCCGTTCGCGGTCGCTAAGTACACGTGCGGGGTCGAGTACCCCATGGCCATGACACCAGGAGCCACATCATGACCGTCCGCCTCGCCCGCATCAACTACGAACGCCACCTCCGCGCCTGGCGCCTCCGCCTCGACCCCGACGCGACGGGCGACGGCGACAATGCTGGTGACCTCATCGGGTTCAGCGGGAACATCCGCGACCCGGACGATGAGCTCCGCGTGACGATGCACCTCACCGGTTGGGGTGTCCGCCCGGAACCCGACGGCTGGCGGGACGAGGACGGGACGAGGGTCGTACCGGTGTCGATCGGGTAGTTGCCTCTGCGGTTGCGGTTGCGCTCGTCTTGCATTGCTGGTCGACAATCGCCTCAGCGATTCCGGAAGCCCAAAATGCGACCTACCCACACTGGCCTCTAGTGAACGTCGAGGATTGAGGCAGCGACTCAGCTGAAGGAATCGCGTAGCCCGACTATTGGGGAGTCATCGGCCTTCCAGAGGTCTAGTTCCTGCATAATACCCCGCGGATCAAAGATGAGGAAAGCGGTGATCGGCACGCCGTCCCGGTCCTCGAACGTGTACATGTCCGAGTTGAATCCAACTTCATCTGACGGAGCGGGCTCCACGAAACGGAGACACTCCGATTCGTCGTATCGATCGACGAGCACAGCGGACAGGTCGGTTTCTACCGGCTTGGCCCCTCGCGGCATGTGGTCCGCTAGCAACCGTCGGATCAACTCCGACTCTGCTGCGCTGAGTGCTCTCGATGTCAACCCTCGTCTCCCTTTATGACAAGTCGCCCCACGTTGTAGGCACCGTTTCTTCCGAAGGCCGACGCTTGTACTTGCTTGCCGCCAACACGAACTTCGATCGTTTGCTGCCCCTCCTTGAAGGGTGCAGAGTTGAGCTTAGAGCGCACCGCTGATGCCACGTCCTCGCTGTCGAGACCAGCCTTGTCCGTATGCCGGAAGGCATGGAAGATCTGATTGTCGGTTTTCCCGAAGCGCACGCCGTCAGCCTCTTCGGCTGCTGCCCGGACGCCCGCCGGAATCCGGTTGGCCGTGAGTCGTTCCGCCTCCGCTGCGGCCGTTTGCTCCGCGCTCTCCGCAGCAATCGTGCTTCCGATGGCGTCGGCGTCGGCGGCGAGCCCTGCCGCTTCGAGTTCTCCGCCGCCGGCGACGGCGCAGATGCCTGCGGTAGCGACCGTGCAGGCGATGACTCCGGCTGTGAGTGCGATGTCGAGGGCAGTGAGCAAGATCACCGGCGCCCAGTGTCTGATCGCCTTCCACGTCTGCGCTTGCTTCTTGACGCTGGGGTAGTTGGCGCTCTTGCTGCCGCCGTGCCCGTATGGCTGCACCGGTGTGGCGTGATGGGCGTGTGTTGACGGTGCGGTGGTTGCGCCCTTCCACGGGAAGGGCACCGGCCCTGGCATTGGCTTGGGGCGGCTGCCCCCGTCGATCGCGCATTGGCTCGGTGGGCAGAGTCCGGTGGGGTCGGCGTTGGCGAGGGGGTTGTTACCGCTGTAGGCGTATCCGTTTACCTGTTGGGGTGAGTCAGGATTCAAGACCGGATCTGCAGAGAGGAACCGTCCGAGCGTTGCGTCGTACGCGCGTGCGCCGAGTTGGGTCAGGCCGCTGAACGAAGACGTTGCCTTGTCGAGGAAGCCGTGCGCGGAGATCCAGTTCGACGCTCCTCCTCGCTGGTTGCCGAACGGGTCGAACCAGCGTCGCGTCACGGCTCCGGTGAGCACGTCGGTTGCGAGATCGGCGTTGCCGTCGATGTCCGTGTCGATAGCGGAGACGGTGCTCGTGCCGGTCGAGGTGTTTCGTTCTGCGACTGTGACGCCCGCAAGTGCGTAGGTCCGGGTCGCCGTGGTCGTGGATGCACCTGCATCGACGTGGAGTTCGGTGTCGCCGAGGTAGAGCGTCGCGCCGTTCTTCGGGTCGGTTTGCAGGAGGAGGTTGCCGTCGGCGTCGTAGACGTTGCTCTGTCGCTGCGGCCCGACCGTGGCTGACAGGATCCTGCCGTGCTCGTCGTAAGCGAGGGCCGTCTCTCCGGACTGCGTCGTGTTTCCGTCGTCGTCGTACGTGAACGCGTTGGACGAGTCCTCGTGGCCGGTACTCGTCGACGTGCTCTGCACCGCGTGCGGGTGAGGGGCACCGGCGCCCGGGTACGTGTACGAGGTCACCTGGTCGGTGCCACCAGCTGTCGCATGGTGGGTGGCGGTTTTCCGGTTCCCGGTTGCGGTGTCGTAGGTGTAGCTCGACCAGTACGGAGCCGGCCCGCCGAGAGATGTGCCTGGTGCGCTGCTGCAGGCTCCCGACGTGGGGGTCCACGCCTCGGTGAGCTCCTGCAACGCGTCGTAGTTGTAGCACTGCGTCTCGCTGCCGGCAGCCCCGGTTGTCGTCGCCGATGTGATCACGCCGGCGTCGTTTCGGTTGTAGGTCCGTTTCGCTTGCACGACGGAGCTCGAGCCGGTACCGGTTCGGTCTTCGATCCCGGAGATGTTTCCGGTGACTGCGTCTCGCGTGTGTGCCGAGACGTTTGCGACGGTGCCGTCACGGTTCACCTGCGCGACGCGGTTGAGCCCGTCGTAGACGACGCCGGCGTAGCTCTTCGTGCCGGAGAGGCTGCTCGGCAAGCCGAGCGCGTCGTACGTCGTCGTCACGCGTTCCGCTGCGAGACCGCCGAGTGCCGGCATCGTCGCCGCTGAGGGCGAACCGTCCTGGTTGTAGGTCTGCTTGGTGCTGTAGGTGGTGCCGCCGAAGGCCGAAGCGGTCGCGGGGATCGTTGTGGTTTGCTCTGTGGGCCGTCCGGCGGTGTCGTAGCTGGTCACTGCGGTTGTGTAGGCGGCTCCGGGAGCGCCGGGCGCCGAGCCGACGTAGCTGCTCGAGGCGGTGAGCGCCCCGGTGCGAACAGTGTCGTACGTCCACGAGCTGAGGAGGGCGCCGTCCGTCCCGCCGGAGTATTCGGCGGTCTTCCGGTCGAGTACGTCGAAGACGTCACTGATGACGACCCCACGTGCGTCCTTGGAAGAGAGCACATTCCCTGCGTTGTCGTAGGTGTACGTCGTCGTCCCGGTGTCCGGATCGGTTGCGGAAGTCTTGTTGCCGACCGGATCGAACGTCCATGTCCAGCGGTTCCCGGCGGGGTCCGTCATCGACGCCATGTCGCCCCGGCCGTCGTACGTGTACCGCGTGTCCTGATGGGTTCCGGTCGGTGACGCCGCGAGGTACTGCCTCAGCAGGGTCTTCTGCCCGAGGGAGTTCGTGAACGTCGTGTTGGGTGTTCCCCCCTGTGGCGGTGTGGTGTCGACCTCGTCGGCCCCGACGTACCGGTTCGTCGTCCGGTACTGCTCCTTGCCGTACGAGTTCGCCACGGTCGCTGTCGTTCGCCCGACGGCGTCGTATTCGAAACTCCGTGCTCGACTGGATCTGCTGCTGGCTGACCGGGACGAACAACGAGGCCGATGGTTTCGTCCCGCTGGCCCAGTAGGAGTTGTTCTTCAAGCTCGTCCGGCCCTGCTCGTCGTACGCGGTGTCAGTGATGACACTTCCGCTGTTCGATGAGGGGTCCTGCGTCTGCACGACCCGACCGAGACCGACGTAGAGGTCGTACCTCGTGATGGTGCCGCCCCAGTTGAGGGTCGTCGTGGCAACGGCGAGCGGGCCGGTCTGCGACTCGGTGTACGCATAGGTGCCGCTACGAAGTCGTGGCAGCATCTCCTCGGCGCTCCTTCAATACGCGGCGCAGGCCAAGGACTTGCCGTGCGGCTCCCTCGGGACCCGACACGAGCTCGCTCCGTCCAGGTGCCACCGCCAGGACGTTGTGTTGGGCATCGCAGCTTGCTGGATACGTGGCTGTCGTGCAAATCGATGGCCTCACGCTGCCCTTCGGCGCACGGCGAGTAGCGTGATCATGAACACAGCGGCCTCGACGCCGAGCAGGATGCCCGACAGCAGGACCATCGTCGCCCACGAACGCGCGGGTCCGTGGGCGGACAGCGCACGCAGGACCACCACGAGCGGCGACCCGGGAACGGCGACCAGGGCCACGTTCCCAAGGGCGGCGAGCGACCACGAGAATCCGGCACGCCTGACGAGTGGCCGAGCGCAGAGCTGGCCGAGGACGACGCCGGAGCACACGCACATGACGTCGATCAGGAGCAATCCCGCCGCAGTGCCGGCGATCCCGTCAACGCCACCGTGGTGCGGATCAGTGGTGACGGCGCCGACCCCGCTGAGCACCGCGAGCACCAACGCACTACTCAAGACCGTCGCGAGTGTCCCGACGCGAGCACGGAGCATGCTCCCGACCTTCGTCCCGACGACGGCGACCTGGCTCGGATCGTCGACGTGCAGCGCGGAGATGGTCATCCAGGTGGTAGTCGGCACGAGCAACAGCGCCGAGATGGAGCCGGCACCGGTGGCGTCACCCCCGGCGGTGAAGAAGACTGCGGACGCCAGCACGAAGAGGGTGATCGGGGGCACCCAGCGCTGCGACGTGAGGCACCTCGCGATGACGTACCGGGCGAGTGCGGTCACCGGGGTCCGCCGTTCTCCAGCGCTGGGCGGACCACGATGACCGACCATCCGTCGTCGAGTGCAGCCCGGAGGAACTGGTCCACCCGGCCCGACTCCACCTGGAACGATCGCGCACCGCCGTCCGCGGACGACACGCTCCGGACGCGGGGAAGTCGCTCGACTCCCACTGACTGTGCCCCCAGTGGGTGGCTCAGCTCGACGAGAACCGTGGGCTCCCCCGCACCGACGTCGATCTCCGACGGGCTGAGCCGCCCGTCGAGGAGCTCGTACTGCTCGTCCGGCCGAACCGACCGGGTCCGCTCGTGCTCGGTGAGCACCACGGCCGCCCCCGTCGCGACCGCCGCCCGGATCAGTCCGTGCAGGACGGACGTCGCCGCGTCGTCGAGTCCCGTGTTCGGTTCGTCGAGGAACACCAGCGGGCAGGCGCTGAGGAATGCCTGCGCGATGGCTACCTTCTGGGCGTTCCCCTTCGACAGTTCCTCGAGCATCGCCGTGGCCGGGTCGGTCACCTGCAACTCCTCGAGCAGCGCCACGGCACGGCCCCGCACGTCGGCGGTCCGTCGGCCACGCAAGCGCTCCATGTGCAGGAGGTAGGCCAGCGGCGTCATGTGGTCCGGTGGAACGAACCGCTCCGGGACGAGCGCCCGGTCGGACACCGCCGATCGGAGGGTCCCCTGCGTCGGCGCGGACGATCCGCTGAGGACTCGCAGGAGCGTAGACTTCCCCGACCCGTTCGCTCCCGCGATCGCCACCACACGACCGCCGTGGACGCTCAGGTCGATGCCGGAGAACACCAGCCGTCGCCCGATGCGCTTCCCGAGGCGCCGAGCTTCGAGGAGCGGCGGATCGGTCATCTGCTCACCCCATCAGCCTGTCGGTCGACGCTCGCCCCGAAAGCGAGCACATCAGGCGCCGCCGCAGGATCCACTGCCGCGAGCAAACCGTAGCCCACGCCGGCGAGTCCCGTCATCAGGTCGCTCGGCACGAGGCCAGCAGGTGCGCCGAAGCTCAGACCACGAGCGACGACTGAACGCCGGACGTCGGCAAGCAACGTCGCTCGCATGCCGCGACGGTCGGTCTCCGTCGACGACGCGTCGAGCAAGCGGTCGAGGATCATCAGGTTCCCGAGCGCGCCGTGACACAGGGAGAGATCATCGATGAGGACGTTTGCCCGTCGGAGTGCCTCGTACGCGGAACCGATCGCCTCGACGCCGCGGAGGACGTCTCGGCCGGTCTCGTCCACTCGGTACTGCGCCGGCGATTCCGCACGCGAAAGGGCGATGCCCGGCGCGCCGTGACACCAGGCGATCAGGTTGCCACCTCCGCCGTCGCGGAGATCGAGCCAATTGCTGCTTCGCTCGTCGTATCGGCTGTTCTCCCACCGTACGGCGCTGACGGCGACGGGGTCGATGGTCCCAGGTTCCAGCACCTGCTGAGCACGCATCAGGGCGAGCGCGATACCCGCGTTACCGTGAGAGAACCCGGTCATGCCCTCTGTGGCGCGAAGCGGAGAAGCCCATGCCACGTCCCCGTCGTCTCCGCTCAGCTGCGTCGCGGCCCGCAGTCGCGCGAGCCCGGCTCCGAGCACCTCGCGCCCGAGTTGCCCGATCCCCGCACCGTCACGGCCCGTGCCGACGGAGGACAGCATCAGCAACGTGCCCGCGGCGCCGCCGATGATGTCGAACGTCTCGTCGACACCGAGTCGCTCGCTGAGCACCGGAGCCGCACGAGTGATCTCCGCGCGCAACGGCGCGTCGTCGCCCGTCGCCGTCGCCCACGCGTCTGCAAGCAGGATGCGGCCTTCCAGCACACCGGTGAAACCGAGAGAACGGTCGAGCTCATCGGTCGTGGCTGTGAGCAATGCTTCCGCGGGTTCGAGGAAACGACGATCGTCGATCGCCGCTCCGAGTCGCAGCAGGAACAGGGCGATGCCGGCCCGCCCCGCGTACAAGTCGTCCCCCGCGGGCTGTGGCATCCAGAACGTGTTTCCGTGAAGTGCCCATGTCAGCCACTGCGGCTGCCCGTTCGTCCAACTCGCCATGGACAGGAGCGCAGCCCCGATCGCCTTCGCCTCGTCGAGGGCCCAGTCCTCGTTCGTCGACGAAGTGCCCAAGTCCCTTCCCGCGGCGCGAGGCGGGGTCGACCATGCGTCTGTTCCGTGGCGAAGCGTCGATCTGAGCGCGCCCGAGATGACCGAACGTTGGTACTGACGGTCCGCCGGGGACAACCTGGCGATTCGCTCGCCGAACCCGTGGGGCTGGGCCGGTTCGAGCACCCCGGGGACGACCGTGCCGTCACCCGAGTGGAGTGCAGTCTCACCTGACGCCGACCAGAAGATCGGAACGTCTCCATTGAGCAGTTGCGAGTACTCGCTTGCGGCCAGGGCGGCCCCGTTGGGGACTTCCGCGTGTCGCCCGAGCACCTTTTCCAGGTAGGCCGCTCGTGGATGGTCGTCCCGGAGGAAGGAGGGGTGGAAGCTGTTCCACAGCAACCGGCTGAACATCTCGGTCGCTCCGGTGATGTGCCGCGACGGGGCTTCCTGCAGTGCTCGTTGGAGCGCATCGTCGGCCGCGAGCGCCGCGCGGTTGTCGAGGAGGAGGGAGTACATGCGGTCGAAGCCATCCAGTATCTCCGCCTCGAACGCGATGGGCGACTGCCAAGCACCATGCAGCGTCGGAGCATGGTGGGATCCGCCGACGAGCACCTCACGCACACCCACACGCATCTCATCGGTGTCCAAGTCGACGAAGTACGGTTCCTCGTTCACGAACGGTGTGGTTCCGTCCCCACTCATACCGCTCACATCGCTCTGGAGGACCCTCTCACCCCGAACGAACAGCTGCGGGGTGGGGACCAACCCGGTGGCCAAGACGCTGTCGGCGGCGAGGACGCGGATCGCCTCGGCCCGGCTCGGGGGTGCCGCCTCCGTCATGGCGAGCCGGCTGTGCTGCAGCGTCTCCAGATCGATTACGACCGGATGCTCCCCGAAGGCGATGAGGTTCTCGCGGTGGAGATCAGTGATCGACAGCACACAGCTCAGCGCGACCAGCCCTCCGAGGCGTCGGTAGAAGGACCGCACCTCACCCTCGTCCTCGCATGGTCGCGGTGCTGTGGCTCGCACCCACGAATGCGTACCGTGGTCCGACACCCGAGTGGGGAGCAACGAGGGCACGAAGCCGAGCTCGTTGGCCCGGTCGACGACAGCTGCGAAGACCCGCTCCGAGGCGCCCGAGCGCGGTTTGTACACCAGTTTCTCGCCGCCCTCCAACGTGACGACGGACACCGTCTGTCCACCCGCGTGGGAATCGCCGGCCACCATCGAGAGCTCACACGGCCTGCACGTCGAGCCGTCTGGAAAGAGGCGGGAGATGGCGTCGCGATCTCGGTGGAATGCGGTACAGAGCGCGACGACGTTCTCCGCCCAACGACGGAGGGCGGCTACGGCCTCGCGTCGCGCAGCTGGGTACCGGTGCCAGAAGAACTCCTGGTACTCGCGGTCGAGCAACGCGTTGGTGAAGTCGTCGAACCGCTCGGCGCTTGACTCTCCTTGCAACGCGTTACGCGCTCGCTTCTCGTGCAGTTCGAGGATCAATGGCCGGTAGACGATCCGGATCAACGCCCGCACCGGAAGACTCGCCAGGGCCAAGCCCTCCAAGCTGGCCGCATCGGGGTCGGCTCGCTGCCCCCGCAGAGCGACGGACACCTCATGCCGAGCTCTGTCGATCTCTGGGGCAAGCACTCGGAAGAGCCGCGCAGCCGGTACGACTCCAGAGATGCTGGTCTCGATCGGTTGGTCGTGGTTCATGTCTCAGTAGTCCCAGCAATCGAGCGAGAGCGCCGGCGACCCTCAATCGAGAATCGCCGGCGCGAGCGTGTCAGAGATGGCCCCGACGTTGCTTGTCAGTACGCGCAGCAGGAGTCCGTCTTCTCGAGGCTGAAGAAGCACGGCACCCACGAGTTGTACGCGCCTGCAATCTCCGGGTCGGCAACCTCGAGGTCGCTGATCAGGTCGCCAGCAGGATTCGCCGGGACCTGCGCGAGCGCCTCAGCGTCGAGACCTTCGCGGAATTCGACATCGTCCCAGGCACGTGTGAGTTCGAGAGTCGACATGGTGTTCTCACTTTCATCAGTTCGCTTGAATGTGGCGAGCCGGAAGTACTGAGAACGAACTGTTGCGCTGCCCCCGGCGCCCCCGCGCCCACTGCGACAGTAAGACCAATCCCACGCAGGCACCAGTCCCACGAGCGCTACCTGTACGAGCGCGCAGCAACACCGGCAGTCCTCGCGCATCGATGACGACGCGCTCGATCGGGCTCCGGATTCACCGGGCCCCGGGCGCGCGCATGCTCGGCATTCGCGGTCGTCGAAGTTCATCTCCTGCCGGCGAAGGATGCCGGCGTTGCGGTGCGGCAGCTTGAAAGCATCGCCGGTGGCTTGGTCGAGAGCGGGCGAAGCGATCGCCGGGGACTGCTGCGGGTTCGCTATCGCCACTGCGGTCCTGCTGTGGTCCCCGCAGCAAATCGCTTGGCTTTCGGTCGCCATCACCCTTGGCTACGTCGTCCACCTCCTCAGAGACGGTCTCACCACCGCCGGCATGCCGAGGCTGTGGCCCTGGCACCCGAGGCCGCCTCTGTGGTGGCAGGGCATCCCCATCCTCGACACCATATGGAAGCCCAACGGCTACTTCGCGCCTCCCGTCCTCGGCAACGTCGGCAGCTTCCGGGAATGGCTGCTCTGCGGCTCCATCAGCATCTGCCGCCTGTGGTGCCGCCGGTTCAGAACTTCCACCGCGGCCCGCGCCAGAGACGCCTCCAAGGCAGGGGCACGGTGTGAGCACCCTTCTGCGTCTTGCGCCAATCCTGGCCTACGGCCAGGCGCTCCATCCCCGTTAGGGGGCATGACGTAGCCTCAAGTTCACTGCTTGGAGCGATAGCCGCTCGAGATTCAAAGGAGAAGAGCAGGTCGGACGCAAGAATCAAGAACGTCGAGAAGGACCGCGACGGTGACATCACGCACGTGGGAGTCTCCGGAGACTGGAAGTGGACGGTAGCCCAGGTTGTGACGTCGATCGAGTCGGGAACGAACACGTTATACGTGATGTGCCCGCAACGAGCCGATGTCATCGTGTCCAGCACCCACGGGGGTCGCAAGTTCCTGAAAACGACAGCTGATACCACCACGAAGAACAACCTCGACAACCTACCGTCGTTCTAATGCCCTGAGACGCCGCCGCTTAGTCGTGGCGGCGTCTTGGCGGGCCTAGACGGCAGCCGGACCGCAGTCGTCGGTCGTGGTCGTGGTGCCGCAGTTGGGTGTGCTGTTGCCGGCGTTGTAGCAGTACTAGAGGTCGTAGATGTGCGTCCGCCGTGCCTCTCGAACCGTCGAGCAGGGGTCAGCTGCGCTTTTGAACTGCTTTCAACGCGACGATCATGCTTGCTGCGATGAGACCGAGACCAATGATGCCCGCGGTCGCGAGTCGCTCGATGTCGCTCGTTTGATAGCTGTCTTCGGAGGCTACCGAAATAAGCACCTGAACCGGTGATACTGGCAGTGCCAGACAGAGCACGACGGCAACTGCGCTGAGCGAGAAGGCCATAACGCGGCTCTGGAGGACCGGACGCGAGGTGAGCAGTCCAATCGCGATTCCGACGCCGGAAGCGACGATATACAGGGTCGACAAGGCGATCAAGTGCAGGGTGGGCTCTGCTCGGTGCGCGAAGAGCGGGTCGCGTGCGAGGCTCAGTAAGTGCCCTCCGAAAGCGTAAGCGACGACCAGCAGCATCGCGGAGAACGCTTCAGCAAGACGCAGGCGTGCGGGTCCGCCGACCGCGGCTGCCGTGATTGCTTCCTGCCCGGGATGGGTTCCCGCGGAGGCGATCGTTAGCCAGGCGCCGAAGACGAGTGCGAGCGCTCCGCCGAGCGCGCCGCTGCGGTAGTACGGCGATGCACCCGTATACGCGATAAGGGCGACCAGCGCAAAGACGATCGTGGGCGTGATCCAAATGTGCGATCTGAACGCCCGAACGAAGGTCCACCGAACTGCGCGGATCACCGGGCACCCGCTGGGTTTTGCACTGAACGGATTACCCAGCGCTCCTGAAGTGCCAGACGCAGAATTTCTGCCACATCAGCCTCACCGCACGTTATCGTCCAATCCGCGACGCCGCCTCCGGTGACGTTGAACGGAAACGGTCGGGAACCAACGTCAGCGTCCTTGTCGATCACGACCGAGGCCCTCGCGCTCCCGTCCAAAGCCACTTTGAATAGAGAGCCGTCCCGCAGAGTAACGACGCGGTGGGGTCGCAGCTGCATGCTGTTGTGATCAACTACTAGGACAGCCGTTCCCTCCTGGCTAGCCTCATCGATCAGTTCTTCGAGAACGCTAACCGCTGCGAGGTCCAGCCCGTTGGTGGGTTCGTCGAGGATGAGCGTGCCTCTCGGCCGCCCGAAGGCGTGGGTGCAAAGAACCTTCTGCGCATTGCCCTTCGACAGCGCAGTGAGCCGCGTACGTGTGTCCGGCTTGACGTCGAGCCGCTCGAGCACCGTCTGCGTGCGAGGGTGACGGCGCCCCTCACTCGCACTCATGAGCCGGAGAAAGGAGAGTGCGGTGAACCCGGGCGGCGGGACCCAGCGGTCCGGGACGTATCCCACGGAACCAAGTCCCCGTTCGATGGTGCCTGAATCAGGGTCCGCGGCACCGGCGAGTAGCCGCAGCAGCGTGCTCTTCCCGGAACCATTCGAGGCGTCCAAGCGAGTCACGGTACCGGGCGACAGCTCGAGATCGACATCCTTGAGAACGGTTCGACTGGAGTAGCTCTTCTGAACGCTTCGTGCGGTCAGCACTGTCGCGGCTCCATCAGTGACAGGGCAAGCGGGCGACCTGAGACGAAGGACGCGCCGCCGGCGACGACCGGCAAATCGACCTCGTACGATCGCCCCCCTCGTACGTCGAGCTCTGCGCGCATCATTGTCCCCATCCCCTCGATCGGCCCTGCACCAGGATGAGGGTAGTCGACCGGTCGCCCACTATGCCCGGGCCAACACCCCCGTCAACGGCGAGAAGTGCGGCGGTCACGATCGGGTTGCTCCCTCGCTGACGTCACTTGTCGACCGCACGCTGGCACCCTAGGCTTCGATCTCGGGGGGCGTCGTCGACGGCCTCGACGTATCGAAATTGAGGGGAACAGACGATGGCATTGAAGTTGAAGATCGTGGCTACTGCAGCAGCGGCAGCAGTGCTGGTGGGGATTTCCGCTGCGCCCGCGCTGGCCGCCGACCGCACAGGCACGAGTTCGTGTGGCGGTCAGTACTACCCGACCGTCCAGTACCAGAACACATCTGGCACCGAGACGCTCTGGAAGAACTCCGCTGGTACTCCGATCAAGGACAGTCAGTACGCGCCGAATGCGCAGGTGTACAACCAGTCGCCGCAGCATGCGTCCTCGACTTACAAGGTCGCGTACGCAGGCACGTTCAAGTCCTTCCGCGCGTTCTGCGGCTGACATCTCTAGACCAGGTGGCCCGGCCGACGGGCCACCTGGCATCCGCAGGAGGTTACATGCGTTCCCGCGTCGCACTCAGCCTGGCCGCAGCCTTGCTTTGCGTCGGTCTCGCCGGCTGCACATCCGTGCCTGATGCCCCACCGGCCCCTTCAACAACACCCGGCCAGCTCGACGCTATCGCCGCGAAAGAACTCAGCGACGAGAACCGGTCGTTCTCCGAGAAGTACCCCGACGCGGCCCTGCCGGACGTTCCCCGGAAGAAGTTCGTATCGCGAGCCGACTGGCCAGTCGAGATAGCTCGCTGCCTGACAGACGCCGGCTATAAGGCCACCGTCAACACCAGTGGCGGGATCGACAACGTCCCCGTCGCGGACGCCCAGCGCCCCGCGTACGACCTGGCGGTGCACACCTGCCGCCTTCAGTATCCGCTTGACCCGAAACTCTCCGTCCCGTACAGCGATCAAGAGTTGAGCTACCTCTACCGCTACTTCGCAGGGCCGCTCAAATCCTGCTTGAAGCAGCATAAGGAGGATACCGGGGATATCCCGAGCGAACAGCGGTTCAAGCAGACCTATGGGACTGAAGATAGCTGGAACCCGTACCTTGCAGTCACCGATCTGTCGGAATCGCAATGGGCAACGCTTCGGAAAGTCTGCACGCCCCTGCCCAGCGGGATGCGATCACAGTGACGGAAGGTCCTGCCCCAACGCGCTCCTCAAGAATCCCGAGACGACGCCCGCCGATGACGGCGTCGCCCCAACGAGTCTCGCAACGGATGTCCGCGTGGATTCGTCGATTCGGGCTTGTCGCGATCGTCGCCCTCGCCGTCGGCGGCCTGGTCGGTTGGAGTGCCGCGACGGTATTCGCCCCGGCCCGCAGCGCCGACGTTGGCAAGGAACCGCCGACGGCTCTCGTCCGTCAAGGTACGGTCGGTAGCTCAGTCCCGATCGCGGTCTCCGGAGAGTGGACATCTGACGCAGTCATTCGAAGCGGGTCGACAGGAACCATCACCAGTGTCGCGGACCTCGGTGCCTCTCCTACGCGATCCGGAACGACCTTATACTCCGTCGACCTACGCCCGGTCGTCGCCGTTGACGGAACCGTTCCAGCATTCCGAACCATGGGCGTCGGCGCAGTCGGTGCAGACGTGGAACAACTTCAGCAATACCTGTTCGACGCCGACTTCCTCGCCGGCCGACCGACCGGAACGTTCGATTCCGCGACGGCCCAGGCAGTCATGGCCTGGCATCGCAACAACGGATTACCGGCAGAACCATCAGTTGCGGTCGGCGAGGTCATATTCGTTCCGAGCATGCCCAGACGACTCGTGCTGGACCCGAAGCTCGTGCAGGTCGGCACGCAACTCGCCGGCGGCGAACAAACGGTGATGGCACTGTCGGCAGCTCCGACTTTCACTTCGCATCTCTCGGCGTCGGCGGCCGGCGCGCTCCGCCCGGGAATGCCGGTCTCAATCCGAGGGCCGAAGAACGAAAACTGGTCTGCTGAGGCGGGAAAGCCCTCGACGATCGACGGCGACACGGTCGTGACTTTGCGGAAAAGCGACGGAGGGGCGCCTTGCGCTGATGGGTGCGGGGAGCTGAGCACCTCCGGCGCGACCGTCCTCTCCGGCGTGCTCGTTGTTAGTCCCGCCAGAAGTGGATTGACAGTACCGAGCGCGGCGCTACGAAGCGCCGCCGACGGTCGAGTCTTCCTGACCGATACGGACGGCAACAGGCACTTCGTGAAGGTTGTCGTCAGCGCCGACGGCCTGTCCCTGGTGCGTGGTGCCCCCAAGGGGCTTCACGTGCGCCTTGATACCGGGAGCTGAACGATGACCTCATTGACGGCGGAGGGCATCTCCTTCAGGTACGCGGGCCGGCCTCCGATCTTCCAAGATCGTGACTTCAGCTTCGTCGGCGGTGCGACGACAGCTGTGACGGGAGCGTCAGGCCGCGGTAAATCGACGTTCCTCTACCTGCTCGGCCTCATGCTGCGACCTTCCTCGGGCACCATCAACATCGACGGGCAGCCCGTGTCCGACCTGCCCGATCGGGCACGTGCGGACTTACGAGCACGGAACTTCGGGTTCGTATTCCAGGACGCCGCCCTAGACACCAACCGCAGCGTTCTCGAAAACATCCTCGAAGGATCCTTGTACCGGGGAGATGACCTGCACTCGGCGGCCAGGGAGGCTCAGTCCCTGATGGAACAGTTCGGCGTGGACGTGCCCCACCGTTCGAAACCTGGCGAGATCTCCGGCGGCCAAGCGCAGCGGATCGCTCTCGCTCGGGCGCTGTTGCACAGCCCCCGTTTCGTGCTCGCCGACGAACCGACCGGCAACCTGGATCCGACTTCGACGGACATCGTGCTGGACGCTCTCCGCAGCCGAGCTCAACGAGGCGCTGCCGTCGTGGTGGTTACCCATGACCCGGCCGTCGTGCAGCGATGCGACCTTGAGGTCGCGATATGAGACCAAGTCGGTGGTTGTTCCGAGAAGCCTTGGCAACCGCGCGAGCTCAACGGGTGTCCTCGCTCATGATCATCCTGGTCGTCGCAGGGATGTGCGTCGCGGTCTTCCTGACCGCGGGGCGCAGCGCCGGAACGCAAGAACAAGCGCTTCGCGCAATAGACGGTGTCGGCGCTCGAACGATCATCATCTCCGCGGACAGCGGCTCCGGCCTGAATTCGACCGTCGTTTCACGACTCACGTCCCTGTCCGACGTGACATGGGTCGGCGCGTTCGGACCTGCGAAGGATGTCTCGAACGCCGCCGATCCGAGCATCGGAGCGACGCTAGCGGTCCGAGACTTCTGGTCGGGTGACCCGGCTGCCCTAGGCATGGGCCACACTCCGACGTCGGGAGCCCGGGAAGCGTGGGCGTCGTCGGCGGCGGACCGGGCCTTGGGCCTAGCGGACTACGCCGGTGCCATCCGACTGAACGACGGAGGAGTGCTGCCCGTCGTTGGGCAGATCCTCTCCCCGAAGTCCGTCCGCTCACTCCAACCTCTCATCGTTCAACCGCAACCAACAGACCAGGTCGGAGCGGTCAGCCAACTCATCATCGTTGCCAACAGTGCCGGCCAGGTGGACAGCACCTCCGACGTAGTGGCCGGGATGCTCGGGAACGTGGACGGATCGAAGATCCACGTCGCCACAAGCGATGTACTCGTTCAGCTGCGCACCTCAATCGACGCACAGCTCGGCACCGCAGCTCGAACATTGACGCTCGGCATCCTCGTCATCGCTGGCGGGCTGATGGCAGCCGTCCTGTACGGCCTGGTGATGCTGCGCAGGAGGGAGTTCGGCCGCCGTCGAGCGGTAGGCGCGCGACGCTCCTTCATCGTGGCGATGATCATCATCCAAACCTGCGTTCTGAGCGTGTGCGGCGCGGCGGTGGGAACGATCACCGCAGGGCTGATCCTGTGGGCGAGTGGCGCACCCGTCCCCGCGCCGACATACTTGGCCGCGGTCAGCGTGATCGCCATCTCGACCGCCTCTGCATCCGCGATAGTGCCAGCGGTGGTCGCATCGCGACGCGATCCAGCAGCAGAGCTCCGCGTACCGTGATCTGAGCGCCTCGATCCGAGAACAAATCCTCAGCGTGCCTTCGCAGGAACGGCGACGGCAGCAAGCCAGACAGCCTCCTTGGGTTCAGCGCAACACCCGCCGAGCAGACGACGAACTCGACGTGACGGCGACGGAATATGGGCCGTAGCGGTAGCTAGGCTCGCCGAAAGCTGGATATGCGGTTCCGGAACGCCCCCGAGCCGGCACCGCCCCGACGACCGGCACGATGACTACCGGTGTCGCTACGACTCCGCTGATGCTCTGTGGCGAGGCGGCCGCGTCGTTGCGTTTTCGAGGCGTAGGCGGATCGCGTACTCTGGACCAGGTCGCGAAGCTTCTCGAAGCTCCGTGGCCATGCACCCCGACGGTCTCGCCACCGTCGGGGTGATTTTACGTCACCGTGACGGACGCAACGACTGGCGCACCGCGCTCCTGCACGGGAACCGCCTGGTGCAAACGGCGACGAGGTGCCGTGTGATTCATCTGCCCACGAAGGCTCCTCGAGCGGGTTTAGGGGCGAAGGAGAGTCCCCTGGGCGCTGGGCCTCCGCGCTGACACCGTTGCGGCTTGAAGACAGGCAAGTTCGTCGCAGCGGCGAAGCGGTGGCCCCCATCTCGCGGCACAGACTCGTGCCGTTCCCCTCTACTGGGGGCACTCGGAAGGCTCACACGTCGACAGCTCCCTTCTAGTCTGAGGCGGAGACCGTGGCACTTCCGTTTTCCATGGAGTTCCGTCACGGCGGGGTGGAGAAGGATCGTGGGACTGTTCAACTAGTTGTTCGGACGTCGGAGCCGTCTGGCGAAGCAGATGTCGCTGTCGGCTATTCCTCCGAGGCGTGAGCGTGCGCCTGCGTTCGCCGTCATCGATGTGGAGACCACTGGACTGTCGCCGCAGCGCGACCGCATCCTGGAGATTGCAATCGTGCGTCTCGACGCGAAGGGTGCAGTTGTAGATGAGTGGCTGACTCGGATCGATCCTGAGGGGCCAGTCGGAGCGACACACATCCACGGCATCAGGCAGGCAGACGTTGCCGGTCAACCGCGCTTCGCTGATGTGGCTGGGGCTGTCGTCGCCCGACTCGCTGGGCTCCCGGTGATCGCGCACAACGCGAAGTTCGACCTGGCGTTTCTCCGAAACGAGTTGAAGGCCGCGGGGTGGGGCGTTCCGTGGATCGCGGCGTACTGCACGCTCGATGCCAGCTACGCGTACCTGCCGGATATGGATCGGCGCAGGCTGGCGGACTGCTGTTGGGCGGTTGGTGTGCGGCTCGATGATGCTCATTCTGCGCTCGGAGACGCAAGGGCCGCTGCTCGGCTGCTCAGCGCCTATGTCGGCTTGAACGGCGGGCCGGACACACTGCTCCTGGAAGCACGGGAGGTCGCTCGGAGTACCCGCTGGCCCTCGGGGCCATCGCGTGCACCGTTGACACCTGCGCAACGGGTGGACGGATTGCCGGCTGCCCGGCGCCCGTTGCGGATCACACCCCCTCGTCCTGCCACTCCCCCGTTGCTGAAGCAGCTCACTGCGATGTCGCTTCTCGAGGTACTCGAAGAGGGCGCACCTGCTGGGTCCACCGCGTACCTGGAGATGCTGTTCGACGCGTTGGAGGACGGCGACATCTCCGACACCGAGTCCGAGGCGCTGCAGGAGCTGTGCGCGGAGTACGAGCTCACGTCGGCAGATGTCAGCGCAGCGCATGAAGCGTTCCTATTGGCGTTGGCACACCGGGCGGTTGACGACGGTCGTGTCTCTCACGACGAGCGTCGTGAACTGAAGAACATCGCGTCGTTGCTCGGCGTCGCCGAGGCGAAGGTGAAACAGGTCCTCGACCACGCTGACGCAGCTCGTCATGCTCGGTTGAGCGCTGGGCTCGGCGAGCTACCTGACCCGTGGCCGCATGGAGAACCGCTCCGTGTCGGCGACCGTGTCGCGTTCACCGGCTGCGACGAAACGCAACGCCTGCGACTGGAACAGCGCGCCGCGGAGCTCGGCGTTCGAGTGATCAGCTCCGTGTCCAAGCTGACCGTCATGCTGATCACCGACGGCTCCTTCGCCGGAGGGAAGCTCGCGAAGTCGCGGGAGCTCGGGACCCGGCATGTGCATCCGGACACGTTCGAGGTGTTGCTGCAGCATCTGCAGCCAGCGGCATCAGCCCGGACGCCGTCGTCGACGCCCACGCCGCCGCCTGCACTGACATTGGTCTCGGGTCCGCGCGAGCCGGCCGCCGTCTCACCGTCGGTCGTCCGCGCTTGGGCTGTCTCCGCTGGTCTGGAAGTTGGCGTGCGCGGACGTCTGCCGAAGCAGGTCTTCGATGCGTACGCCGCAGCGCATCCAGCAGCAGTCCGTATCTAGGTTCTTCGGTGAACTGACATGACGTGGTCTGATTTTGCTTCGATGCTGCCCGCTCTGGCTGGCTTCGCCGCGGTCGCAGGGTTCATCCTGTCGTTGGTAAAGGAACGCCATCCCCTGACCGCAGTCCCGTCCGTCAACCGAGTTGCAGTGCGTCCAGCGTGAGCGGCCGGAGGTTCTGGACCGTGGGGGCCGCTCCCGAAGCGTGCACCGTGAGCGCGAACCGGGTGGTGAGGTGGGTCGCCCATGGACCGGAGTCGTCAGCATCCGCCTGGTAGCCGGTCGGCACCTGGGCGTCGGCCGGAACCTCGGCTGAGCCGTCAGCAGCTCCGTTTCCAGTCAATCGAAGCAGCTCGCCGTCGTGCTGCACGGAGAAGTTCGGGTGCAGCGTCACCCGTTGTATCCGAAGATCGGGCAGCAGCATCCGCGTAGTTACGACTGGGGGATCAGCGCGGTGCGTCCACTCCGGGTCGAGGAGTCGCTCCGCCGTCAGCTGCGACAACTGCGTTCGCAAGAGTACGTAGCTGTTCGCGCTGATGACGCCGTTTGCGACCGCATCCGGAATTGGCGTCTCCGCCTCAGGATGATGCTCACGAAGCTCCCGCAAGGGCAACGGTTGCCCTTTCGGCGTCACCCGAACCGGCAGCGTGGAGTACACGTACCGAATGAACGGGTTGAAGTACATCCCCTGCGTTTCCGCCATGACAAGGTCAAGTACGTTCGCGGTGCGCCGATCGACGAGGCTGTCCGCCTCCGCCGCGACCTCCGGGGCGACTGCGACGGTCAGCCGCGGGGACCCGTATGCGTTCAGGTCTCGCCGGATACCGAACCGTCCATCGGCAGTGGCTGCGTCGATGACGTCGGGAACCCACGGGCCGTAATTGTTGAAGAACCAGTCGATGTCGGTGATCTGCTGTCCAGAATCTTGGACTGACTTCCAGTCAGCAAGGTACACCAGCTTGGTTAGGCGCGCATTAGATAGCTCCGACTTATGTGGATACTTCGCGCAGAGGTAGGCGACCACGTCGGCGAGCTTGCGATGGTTCGTCATGCTGATTCACCGTCCACGTCTCGAGATTGGGTCGGGTTCTGAATCGCCAGAAGCGCACGTAACGCAGAGGCGGTGCCACCCTTTCGTTCCACCTCGTCCCCGAAACGATTGACCGCTTCGCCCTGCACTACAAGCGCATCGCCGACTACGCGCGCGCCCAGCTCCGCAAGGCAGAGAAGGCGAAGCGTCGCTCCAACCTCACCCCCATCCGTCCCAACGTCGAACTGCCCGCCACGGTTTCGAAGCCGGTCGAGAAGAAGGTCCGCAGCCGCGACAGGCACGGCTGGTCCGACTACGGACGCAACCGGAAGAAGTTCCGCAGCGTCGAAGTCAAGCCCGACATCACGCCCGAAGACTGAAGCAGAAGAGCCCCCGACCAGATGGTCGGGGGCTCTTCTGTGTTCGGGAGTTTCGCAAAAAGGGCAAGCCAGCTTCGCAAACAGCCCGTTGGCGGTACCGGTGGGATTTGAACCCACGGTGGAGTTGCCCCCACACATGTTTTCGAGACATGATCCTTCGGCCGCTCGGACACGGTACCGGGAAAGAGTTTACACGATCCGGGAGGCCCGTGATGACACCCCGGGTCGGCTCCCCCTCCACAGGCGGTCACCTGCAGGGCTCTCCCCACACCCACAGGTCCTCCTCGTCTCCGGCAAGACCGGCGGGCGTACCGTCCACGGCATGAGATCCCGCACGCTCATCGCACTCCTCACCTCCGTCGTCGGCAGCCTCGGCGTCGTCGGTGCCGCAGCCGTCGGCGCCCGCGCCGGCGTGAAGGGCCAACGGGCAGCGGCGCAACGGGTCGTCGACATGCTCCCGATCCACGCCGACTGGTGGCGGGAACGACAGCAGCACGAGGGGCAGCTGCTCTACGTGGCGATCGGTGACTCGGCAGCGCAGGGCGTCGGTGCGACCGCACCCGGGCGTGGCTACGTGGGGCTGCTCGCGAGGCGCATCCGGCACCGCTCCCACATGTCTGTCCGGGTGGTGAACCTCAGCGTCTCCGGCTCGACCACGTGGGGCGCGAAGCGTGATCAGCTGCCGAAGCTCCGGCACTACGCGCCCGACATCTGCACGGTGTCGATCGGGGCGAACGACATCGCCGACTTCGACCCGGACAAGTTCGAGCGGAACATCCGGGCGATCTACGGCGCGGTGCCGTCGCACGCCGTGGTGGCCGAGCTGCCGTGCATGTTCGTGCCGGACCGGGAGCGCAAGGTGGCGGTGGCGAACGAGATCGTGCACCGGGTGGCCGACGAGTTCGGGCTGACGGTGGCTCCACTCCACACCATCACGAAGCGCGTCGGGGTCCGCCGCACCTTCTTCAACAGCTACGGCGACCTGTTCCACCCGAACGACCGCGGCTACGAGGTCTGGGCGAGCGCGTTCGAGCCGGCGGTCGACGCCCGGGTCGACACCGTGGCTGCGATCCGGCACTACCTGTCCGTGCGTGAGGCCGAGAACCTCGGTCGCGAAGCCGGGGCGGTGGCGAACGCCCGCGCCGAGCAGGACACCGACGGTGCCGAGGCACTCGACCACGCCTCGCGCCAGGGTCCGGGGCCGGTCGAGCGCCTGCGCCACCGGATGACCGGGTCGATCGCAGTGCCCGAAGAACGAGACCAGTCGGACGAGCCGGGCGACGACGCCGGTGATGTCGGCCGTACGGCCTAGCCTCGACGACATGGCGCGCCCGCAGTCTCTCTACCGTTGCACCGAGTGCGGCTGGACCAGCATCAAGTGGGTCGGCCGGTGC
>Ga0308167_1001334_pt1 | contig 29854 bp, 33 predicted proteins | sample PhyCR1_2_FD_202138 | JGI IMG/M metagenome (GOLD analysis project Ga0308167, IMG submission 202138) | Phyllosphere microbial communities from UC Gill Tract Community Farm, Albany, California, United States - DLSLRC.R1 | ecosystem: Host-associated > Plants > Phyllosphere > Unclassified | place... | reverse complement strand
CTATATGCCAGTCACGCTGAGTGAAGCCGGTGCGACGGGAGATGACGGGCGTAAACCCGTTCTCTGTCGGCACGACGTCTGCCTTAAAGCTGCAGCGGCCGCTGCGGTTGGTAAACCACTCTGCCTGCTGTTGCTGCAGAGTGCCGGCAAGCCGGTTGAGTACGCCTGAAAGGCGGGTGATGAGTGAAAGCATTATACTGCTCATGGTTTTCTCCTGATAAAGCGCGGAGAAAACCATCGCCGCTGTTGCGGGGAGATTGTCCCCGCGCGGGTTAAAGCCTTTGTCAGAAACTGACGCAGGCCGGTGGTTCATCACTAACCAAAATCGTGGTAGTAAGCGTTACCCGAATCCTGAGGGGTAAAACGCTGGCTGGCAGAAATGTTAACACTCACATTCCCTGCCACAGGGTGACAGCGGTGTCTGAAGTGATGGAGATAACATCTTTCAGTTCCGCCGGACGGTGGCTCCAGTGTTTCAACGTACTCCCAGTCTTCGCCGCCATGGTAAGTCTGCCCGGGGGCGGTGAGAGAACAGTTAAAAGGGTGCTCCGCAAGCCTGTTCCACATACGGTGCCACTCTTCGCTGTTGTGCTTAACCAGCAGTGATATTTCAGAAGCCTGAGTGTTCATCGACAAATCCTCTTAAAAATAAGGGGGGATTTGTCTCCGCAGGGAGATAAATCCCCGCAAGGGTGGGTGAGTCATATCAGCCAGCTCTTTGATGTATTCAAGACTTCATCAGTTCGCTGATTTCTTTAACCTGATAAAGGTCATAATAATCGCGATGCTTAATACCCAAAGAGCGGCACGCAGCGCGGACTTCGCTTTCTGTAACACGATCAGGGATGATGTCACGTTCAACGCACCATTCAGCGATTAGACTCAATTCAGTATTGTTAAATAGTTCCATAATAAAGCACCTCAGCTGCAACCAGTCTGCCATGCCAGATGTATATCAGTCGCCGTAGCGCTCTTTTTCACGTAAGTCATACATGAAGCCCTCTTCGTCTCTAACGGCGCTTTTAAAAAAATACGTCCAGGCTGCTTCATCAATGTTTCTGGCCATGTGGCAGAGGCTTTCGAAGAAAGACTGCCAGGATACCGGCACGAGTTCACGTACAGACAGCTCGGCCAGGTCCCGGGCAACGTCAGCCATTTCCCAGACATAGTATGGAAAACCGTCTTCATCACTATCGGTGTTAAGACCAAGGCGACGATGCGCAGCAATAATCAGCAGGTCACCTTCTGCTTTGGCCAGTGCAACTTTATGAGCGGTCAGTTCCGCGGCGTGGGTATTGAAATCAACTGTTAACCCTTCTTCTGCGTCTTCTGCATAAGCTTCAGCTGCATAATCGATGGTAAAATCACGGGCAAAATCATGTGCTAACGTTAATGCGTTCATAAAGGATTCCTTAAAGAATTGAGGAACCCTGCCCCTGACGGGGACAGAAGTCCCGTTAGGGTGAGAAACGGTTCGGTTAATAAGTCGGTCAGACGATGTCAGAAGCATCAGCGCTCTGATAAAACATTGCGCGCAATTGCTCTGTAGCGTTGTCCAGCTCTTTATCCTCTCGGGACCGGATAGCGCCCTCATGAAAAGCCGCATTCCAGTGAAGGCTGTGAACACTTGTCCCAAGGAGAGTAAGCTCGTTCACTGCCTCTTCGATAAAGGCATGTCTGATGTAGCCATGCTCAGTTGCAAAACCAACAGTATGTGCGACGTATCTGAGAAACGTCAGATAGTCCGGAAGGCCGTCTGCAGAAACCTGAGGATCTGCATCGACAAGGTGTCCGTAATCAAGACGAACGTTAAGCTGAGTTTTTACGTAATCCACCATGATTTTTGCAGAAGCAGGTGAGTCACAATTCAGTAACGTGAGAGGGTTGATCATTCTGGTATAATGCATGGATACGATTCCTTAATAAAAAAGGGAACCGTCCCGGAGGGAAAGTATCCCTCAGGAGTGAGAATCAGGCACAGAATGCCAGATGAGTAAAACAGGTGTATGGGAGTGTAATGCGAAGTAGAAAAGGACCTTAACCGCAGGGGTCTCTGTTTTCAAAGGTTAACAGATTTGTTACCGCCCTAAAGCGTCATCTCTCAGGTAATGATGACATTGGCGTGTGATTACCCGAAGGCGTTCCTCTCAAATCACCGGAACATTGGCAGTTGTCGTGATGACAACACTTAGCAAAATTATCCTACTTCAGTAGTTTCATCCCGACAAGCCCCCCTAAGTTATTTTTCATGCTTTTAAAGTCATGGTGACTCAATAGCCAAATGATGCCAATGCACAAAGCAAGCACTATGAGCAATTAAGAGAAACTTAAGGAAGTGACACCGTTATCGAAAAAATCAAGTGAATTTGGTTAGCTTTAGGTGTATTTTTGCAAAAAAACAAGAGAGAAATTTATGATTAGTCACAAAAGAATATGTCATTCTTGCATAGGTGAAACTTATGTAAAGGATTACATAAAAAAAAATGGCGATTCGAAAGGCAAATGTGCTTATTGCTTTAGCCGAAAAAAAAACGTCATGTTAGACGTCGTTGCACAAATGGTCGACCATCTATTTCGGAATTACTATGGAGTCGTATCAGAAGATCCTTGGGAAGAACATTGGGATGGTTCTTCATACAAAGAAGGTGACGTAGCCTCCCAGATAATTTTTGATGAATTAGAAATCAATACAGAAGGAATTGAAGATGACATATTTGAAATACTAAAGGAAAGCTATGATTCTGTGCGCCCTGATGAATATGTGATGTACGATGATGATTTTCGCTACATTGAAATAAATTATGAATCTGGGGAATTGGATATTGCCTGGGATAAGATGCTCAAATCACTCAAAAGTGAATCGAGATTCTTTAACGAGAATGTAAAAAACTTCCTTGAAGAACTATTTTTTGATATAGAGACTTTCATTGATAAAAATGGGAAGTCCATAATATCTATCATACCTGAAGACTCTACATTTTACAGAGCAAGAGTATTCGAATCTCAAGATACTGCTGAAGATGCATTGAAAAAACCTGAAAAAGAGTTCGGACCCCCACCTTCTGCAATTGCGCGTTCAGGTAGAATGAACGCCTCTGGAATCCCCGTTTTCTACGGAGCATCATCTCCAGATATTGCTATTGCCGAGGTCAGGCCAGCAGTTGGAAGTAATGTTATAGTTGCTCCATTTTCAACAATGCGAGCAGTAACAGTTTTGAATATTTCCGCGATGGAATTAATTAGTAGCAGTAGTTTAAGTAAGTTCAACCCTGATACAATTCTGCGTAAAGAAAAAACATCCTTCCTAAGAACATTATCAAAAAAACTGACTATACCTGTGCTAGGTAAAAATCCTGATAGTGAGTATTTAATTACCCAGGCCGTTGCTGAATATCTATCCTTTTCAAAAAAAATAAAACTCGATGGCCTTACTTTCGAGTCCACACAGGTAAATATGAAGAGGAAAGGTAAAGCAGAGCATTACAACATTGTCCTGTTCAATAAATCATCTAAAGTTTTCCAAGGCGAAGGTGATGGTATTAAGTATGAAGTAAGTTTATGGGAGTTCGTGGAGGATGACTTTTACGAATTTTCACCTACAATAAGACCAATTGAATATTATAAGAAAAAAAAGCCCACTTTTTTTAGTCAGCAAACATCTCAACATTACAACAGTATACTCAAGCTTAAAAATGACGGAATGCTTTTTCATAAGATTACAGGTGTTGTGTTTCAGACTAAAACAACGCCAATCCAATTGGGGGCCGCAATTGTTAAAGAGGAAATAGAAGATGATGATGGCTTCGACTTTTAAAGAATAATTATCTCAGTCGATATAATACATCTAACTCTTATTTTTTAGTTGGGTTTCACGCTATTATAAACCCGAGCAACATAATGACCCCGCCCGTCACCGTGGCCTAAATCCATAGAGGTTAAGGCCTCGGCCTCTTTCTGGCTGAAACCTTTTTCCTTATGAAGACGAAGAACATCCTGGGTGTAAGCGTATCTGAGACTGTGAGGAGCAAACTCCCCAACAAGTCCCGCCTCCCGGACGATATTCCTGTACCGTTCAATTGCCAGATGAATGGAAGGCTTGTCGATTAGTTTTCCGTTGTTTTCAGCAGAATAAATTATTGCTCTGTTAATGGCTTCCATAGTTTCAGTCCGGTTTATTATTGTGGTATCTCTCGGCCGTCCTCCTTTCGTACCAAAAACAACACGAACTTTTTCATCTCCATTTTGCAGTGCTTTTTTCCATGTCTGAAGTGATTTTACAGACTGAACGGTTTCTTCTGTTCGCAAACCTAAAAGACGTGAAAGTTTCATTGCACAGGCGACGCCCTCATCCTTTTCACTAACAGATGAAAATACCTGCTTGAAATATTCATCAGTTATTGCAACCTTAGTTCCGTCGCGGCTGGTTCCAGAGATATTCAGAGCGTCATTATTCAACTTCGGATGAGCAGGATCAGCCATGAAGGTTTTACCCGATACGCGCAGTATTGCACGTATCGCCGCCATTTCATTTTGTAGCGTACGTTTGGATATATTTTCTGCCAGACGGCTTCGAATATAAATTTCTATGTGATTTGTCTTTATGTTTTTAATGTCCCGAATTTGAATGTTAAGACTGCTCATTCTGTCAGCAAACCGGTCAGCAATTTTTGTACGGTCAGATACAGTTTTAAAACTTCCGCCCGCCTGGCGGGCAAGGGTTTTTAAATTTTTATTCAGCCTTGCCATAGACCACTCTCCATTCAATGAGGTGACAGAACTTTTCCGTCTGTGTGAACGGAAAAGTTCTGTCACCGGCTGCACAACGATTACAGACGATGAAATTTCACCCCGACGACACGGTTCATTTTGCGCTTCCTGCGTCTCGACAGACATCTGTGCATCGGGGCGGCGAAATGTTGAGTTATTGCAAGGCTCCCCAGGTCTCTGACCTGTTCGCGGCTTTCGCCGGGCTGAAATGAATCAGTCTGCCTCCACACACCAGCTGTCTGGTGTCGCCATCGATGTCGTGCCGATTTCTCCTTATTTAAGTAACGTTCAATGCTTCAAAAAGTGAATGAACGATAAGTTGAAAGTGAATCAGTGATGAGAGGAAAAACGTCTTTAGGACGTCAGAAGTCCTTTAATACGTGTTGGTCAGTTGGTAAACCTGACGTTGAAGGTACAGTGCGTAAGCGCTGACCGTTATGCGCTGCGCGCGTCACTTGGTACTCGTTTCACTCGAACGCAAGTGACGCCGCGCTCCTCTGCTTTCAATGCGGTTGTGGAAGATGCCCAAATGTTCCAAATGGTCATACCCACAACGCAAAGTTCGCAACGGGTGCAGACGTCATCAGGCGTGAGGAAACGTAATAAAACAGGCTTGAGGGCCTGAAAGAAGTGCTGACGAATCAGACGAAGGTGAAAGTAGATCCTTTATCGCGCATACCGCGATCCCCATTTTCAAAGGCTGACGGGTTTACCGCCCGAAGGCACCGTCTCTCAGGTCATGACGGTTTTGGCAGTGCAATCACCCGAAGGCGTCCCTCTCAGATTGCCGGGACATTGGCGTGTTGCGTAAGCAACGGTACAACGGATGAGATATTAGATCGTTATGAGATCATTTATCAAGTTCTTTATATTTGTAGGCGTAGAGCGTTCCAGAAAGGTCATGTTCACGATAAAAAATTATTTTTAAATAACACACTGGTTTTTAGCCGATGGGTTTTAGAGTTTTTTTGAGGGGTGTTTCTTTATGAATAACAAGTTTTTGAACTAGCTTCAAAAAAACTATTAATTATCAATCGGGGCTGAGTTGTTATTTATCCACCAACGACCCCGATAGATAGTTATTTAATGCTTTCGCACTTTAAATTACTGTAACGTCTAAAAGCTTCATAGCCCCATATTTTTCTTATATTTTTGTCGCTTTCCATATTACTCCCTCCAAACTTATTTTTTATATCACTAGTTACTTCCTCTCTCGATGCACCCAACATTGAACCGGAAAGAAATTCATCGCTAAGTTTAACGTCTGATCTGCCGAAAATACTTTTGGCGTAGATGTCTTTCATTGACTGCGAATGCATTATAGCCTTTGATGACACCTGAAAAATCCTGCCAAGTCTATTTATTTCGTTTTTTGATTTATCAATATCTTCATTATTAAATAAAGTCATATACCCAAGACATTCAGCGGAAGTAAGGGCTCTTCCCAACTGTTGATCATCGGTTAATTTGGAATATGATGAGAACGAAAACAAAAGCGTTAAAAAAATTAACTTTCCTTTCATGATGTCTCCAGAAAAATTTTTATCAATGACCTCTCATGCGACAAGAACATTAAAATAATCACTTTCATTGGAAAAAACACTTACTTTTATGAACATTCTTAGTGGCTTATCCTAAGGTTTTTAAGTTGTATAAAAATTTGCCAACAGAGCTATTTTTAAAGTAGTCTTAATGAGAAGTGTACAGTCTAGTATCGGAGGAAAGTGACATGGCCAGTGACTGGAATGAAGAGCTTGACCGTTATGAGCAAGGGCGTAACCTGAACGACGATTTAAAGGATTCTTTTAAAACGTCACTTTCAGCTTTAGGTTTTCTGGTGACAGTTTTACCAACTAAGAAAAAAAATAGCTGTATTGACGAAGTTTATGAAACATTGAATTCTGAAGGATGGCGCGAAGGCCCACAAGGTTATGGTTATTATCGCAATGGTGTAAAAGACTAGAGCTAGTCCTATAAATGACTTACCGGACTAGCTCTCATAACTGACTTTAAGCTTTCCCTTTGCTAACTACCGTTTTTACTGCACCAGTTACTTGCCCTGCGCCTTCATTACCTGCCTGTTGTGGCATTTTCGAAGCGGCTGCCATAGCTGCATCCATTACGCCGCCAATCCTTACTCCAGCCCAGCTCAACATCCCCACCCAAAAAGAGGGAAATACCAAATACATCATCCCCAGTACCAGGTTCATGATCCAGCCGTCACGCGGTGAACTGAGGAAGTCTGCAATAGGCTGCCCCGAAGCCAGTCCCCCTTCAGCAAGGTTTGAATACAGGATGGTGATCAGTCTGTCATCCAGCCAACCCGCCAGTGCCCACCAGAACGTGATGAACTGTAACGCAAACAGCGCAAATGAAATTGTTACTACTGACTTTGGCTCGTAGGCACTGAACATCATCAGCACGGGGATGACAATAATGATCATCATTTGAAGAAGCGCCTGTATCATCGGCAGCGCCTGCTTAAGAGCATCGAAGCCCGGCAACGCCTCAACCTGCTTCATGCCCAGCCCGACAGTAGACGCAAACCGAGACAGGCTCCCTCCGATACCACTCGTTGTGTCCGCACTACCGGACATGTATGTGACGCCGCTGCCTGAAATTTCTGCGTTACTGGGGCTCACCAGCCAGCGCAGTGCCGGTTCTTCCCACTGTGTGCCCGGGAACTGGCGCTGAAGCTCTTTTCGGGTAGATTCGCTGAAGCTGGCCAGTACACGCTTACGAAGTCCGTTGCTGCCGTCAGACCACCATGTTTTGCACGTCGGATACCCTCCCTGGCCCGTATCCGGATAGCCGCTGTCACGACTGCTGTTGTATGGCCACTGGCTTCGTGGCGTCATGGCCGTGTAATAGTCGTAATAGCCAGAGGTATTGAGAAAATAGTCGCTGCCAATCCAGCCGACCGAGTTGATGGTGGCATCGCTCAGCTGGCTGTTGCTGTTCTTCAGCCTGAAGTAGGCCCGGGAGTAGCACTGGTTTGCGAAGTCCTGGACCTCCTGCAGCACCACCGGGTCGCGCAGTTTGGTGTTCTGCACGTCAAAGCGCAACTGTCGCAGCTGCGTGCCGCAGGGAATGGACGATATCATCGCCTGAGTGGTGCCTTTCGACATCATATGCAGCAGATACCACCACACCGGCACCTCAGCCGTGCGGCCGTCGAAGTCATTCACGAGCCCTTTATAGCCCGAGTTCTGCGGCGTGGGTACGCTGAAGCCACACTGTTTCGCCCGCGAATCGTCAAACTTTATCGTGCTGATATCCACCGGCAGCAGCGGAATGCAGCAGACCAGCATGACCAGAAATGAGACATAGATGGCGTGCTCGATGCGCGGCAGCGCCAGCACACCTTTGTTTCCCTCATCGGCCCCTTCCTCCCGCACCTTCAGCCACACGCCGAGGACCTTAAAAACCAGCGGCAGCGCGAACAGGCCGGTGCTGCTGAGGATGCCCCACATCGAGTTATTGAGCACCCAGCCAAACAGGATGAGGAAGTATTCCAGGTAACTGTTCGCCGTCATGTCAGCCCCCCTGAACCGCGTTAGACCAGGCCACATACTCAGTGGCCAGAAGATAAACGATGGCAAGGCGCTCCAGGCGCGGCAGGCCTCCGGCAGCGTCCGGCCAGCGCGTCAGCAGGCGGGGCCGCAGCTTCATAATCCAGACGCAGGCGATGAAGGCGTACATGCACAGTCGCCAGGCAAACATGGCCCACCTGCTTTCATAGAGCCACTTCTTAATAAGGTGGCCATTGGGGTCGTACGCCATAAAAACCGAAGCCAGACCGAATATCGCGCCCATGGCCAGAAACATGATGAGAAATATCAGAAGAATGCGGCCGGTGAGGCCGCTCAGGAATCTGCGTTTCATGTTATCTGGCTCCCGGCTGAGGCTGGCCCATCTGACTGAAGCCCTGGTCCTGATTGCCGGCTTTCTGCTGCAGCTGGTTATACTGATTACGTTCGCCCTGGCGCTCAAGCGTGGTCAGCAGGCTGTTGCTGCTGATGGACTTGCGCAGCTCCATTTCGTTACGCAGCGCGTTCAGTTCGCGGTCGAGCGCATCCACGCGACGGTCACCCTCGGCGATGGCCTCAGGCTGTTCGGCCGCGTTCGGCTCAGACTCACCGGTCGTCAGCATACGTCGCATGGTGAGTGCCGCCTCAACCGTGTCAGCCATGGCCAGCTCACCCGCAAGTCGCTGCACCAGAGCGGCCCGGTCCGGGTCATCGCGCAGCGCCTGAATCACGCCGCGCGTGACGACGAGGCTGCCGGTTTTGAGCGCGGCCAGATTATCGGCCGTGGGCTGCAATTGACCGTTAACCAGCTTGCTGAGCTGCTCCAGGTTGGTTTTGGTGGCGTCTTCCAGTACCGGCGAGAAGCCGGTGCCGGCAACGGTGCTGCCCGGCTGGTTATCCGCGCCACCGCTGGTGCATTCGCTTGTTTCGCGGCAGGTTCGGATCGATCGATCGCCGAGGACTTTAACAACGGCCGCAGCGGCTTCATCGGAGGATTTGTAACGCTGGCAGACCGTACCGTTACAGCTGGTCGAGCCCACGCTGCTGTTGCTGGTCACCGGCAGGCTGTTCATCATGTTGTAGCCGGCTTTCGCCAGGTCGCGCGTGGGCTGAATTGCCTGTTGACCTTTGCCGCCGCGCTTCTGGCCACCGACCCAGGTCACACCTTCCTCTCCGGTAGCCTTCTGCAGTTTCTGGTCGCTCGATACCGCATCTCCGTCGCTCGAAGCCACGATGTCTTTGTACTCTTCTGAAACGGCCGCCTGCTGCCACTTGCTGCCCATAGTGTAGTCGGCCAGCTTTTTCGACATGTTCTGGCAGTTGAGCTGGGCCTTGTCGAAGTTCAGACCCGCCTGCAGCACGCCATTGGTGAGCATTTCATACAGCCCCGGATTGGCACGCTGAATGGCCATCGCCGGCATACTCATCACCGCGCCGCTCGCCCCCTGTATGACGTTACCCATCAGGTCCTTGTAACCACTGGTGATACCGTTGAGCTGGTTACCGACAGTGGTTTTCAGGTCAAAGTTGCCACACATCAAATCACTGCTCCAGCCGCCGTCCAGTCCGAGGCGTGACATGTTGCTGCGGGTTGAGGGCGGCGAAATCACTGAGCCGCCGCCGATGGAATAGAACAGGCCGTCGTTAATGGCGCCGCTGACGCCGGCACCCTGGGAGGAAAGCGTGGTATCGATGGCCTGTGTCGGCATCGCCAGGGAAAGGATTAACGCGCCCGTGGCCACGCGCAGTTTTTTAACGCTGAAACTCATCATGCTGTGTGTCCTTATGAAAAGTCGTTGCTGTAAAGAAAGGTCTGGCCACGTCGCTTACAGCAGCTGTAGGGCTGCCAGAGCGCCCAGGCGTAATCGCCGCTTTCCGCCGTCTGGCCACCCGTATCCGGAAAGACCGCGCAGCTCTGCGACAGCTGCGGCGAAAGCCGCTGCCACTTGTGGTTGTTTGTGCCGGTGTTTTCGGTGACAGGGTCCGGTGGCCAGTAACCCGGTGACCGCTGGCCTTTAAGCGGGTTGTAGACGTGCAGCTGTCCCTCGCGGGTGATGATGTCGGCCACACGCTGTACCACGACGGCCGCCGATTTGTAGCTGTCGGTCTGAGTCACGAAGCCGCTGCGGGGATAAACGTTGCCCCACATCTCGCCGGCAAACGTATTCCCGATTTCACGCTTACCGGGGATCAGCGCTTCCGGATAGAGCGATTCAGGAATGCCCGTCCGCCACGCCAGCGCATCCATCGCGCTGACAAAATACGGCACGAACGGCGTGGCGGCTGAGCGGCAGGAATAGCCCGGCACCATCCCGCCGATGAGCGACGTCGCCGGATGGCCATACGCATCACCGTAATAAAAATGCAGGTTCTGTTTGCGCATGCCCGGGGCCTTCATCTCCTGACGGCCGCCTCCAGCTGGCACGCCGGCGAGACCGGCGGATACCAGGCTTTCAGCGCCGCCCGCAGTAGTACTCACGGCTGACATTTCGGTCCACGGGTTGTCGCCCGGGTTAAGGTAGGCAGAGACCACGGCTTCCGGAATGTAGTGGGTAACTTTGACAGAGGTTTTCACCGTGCAGCCGAAAGGTGTGCAGAGCAGCCAGTAACAGATACCGCTGATGCGCCAGCTGATACAGTCCGGGCTCATGGCGCTGGAGACCAGACTCGCGGTGTTCACGCTGGCAAGCGTGCCGGTGCAGGTAAGCAGCGTGGCCAGCATCAGCCGGCGCGGACGTGAAAGGCGCATGTTCACGGCTGCTTCTCCCGCCAGGCATCCAGTTTAGCCCGGGCGGCTGCGACGTCGGTGGTGCCGTACACCACCCACTTATCGTCGAACACCACTGCTGGGAACTTTTCCAGCCCCAGTGACCAGGCGTGGGCAACGCCGGCATAGCTCGCCGCTAAGGCCTGCTGACTCTGACGGAACGCCGGTGAGGCAATGACGGCCTGAGCCTGCTGTTCAGCCTGCGTCGGATTAGTGGAGAGCGGGCCGAATTGCTGCACCAAAAGGCGGTCGGGTGCGTCCAGTTCGGTCACGGTGACGTCGGGGCTCAGTTCGCCGGTGACGGGGTGTGCACGGTCGGTGTAAATCACTGTGCCGGCATGGGCGCCTGTGGAGAGGAACAGAATGGTAAGGCTGCAGAGGGGGATTTTCATGGATAACACTCCCTGAGTGAATGATGCCGTCAGGGTGCGTTGTTCGGGTGGCAGGGTCTGCCGTTAACTCTTAACTGAAAAATGATAATTATTCGGGCCGTTAACAGGATTGTGACGCGGGGATAAAAGATTGCGCAATCAGCCTGTAAAGGAAACCAGGCATGTGCCGATGAACAAGACAACACCCTGACAGGTGTTGAGCATTTGTTGAATTAGCAATTCAGTTCGGGGCCCCCTGGCCCCTTTTTTTATCTGTCACTCCAGACCGCCCGTCTCGTTAGCCTGCCTCCATTCCAGATAATCAATCTCAGAGTAAAAGCCCGCCGCCGCCGCATTTCGCTCGATCATCCACCTTGTTTCACCTTCACGGACCAGAGGGCGCCAGTGTTCCGGAATATCACTGGCCAGAAAATCTTCCTCCTCAGCCTCGGTGTGACCGTCATACCCGGCAAAGCTGACAGTAGGGCTATAAGGTCCCGGCTGCTCCCACGCCCGCCGCTGCCAGGCATCCAGTTCTTCCTCTTCTGTATCTGTGCCATAGACGAGATACGCCAGGATTCTCTGCGTGAGATTTTCAGGGGTCGCTCCGGGAAGGACCTCAAGCAGCCGGCGTCGGCAGGATTCCAGAAACTCGCACTCATCCCGTTCATACTGCTCGACACGCTGCTTCATACGCTCATCGTCATCTTTTTTACGCTGAAGGTAAGCGGGTGATGACCGGCAGGCTTCCCGCTCATCCTCCCGGAGCCTTGCAAGCTCAGCCTTTCTCTCCTGCGACAGCCTGACGACCTCAATTCCCTCAGCCACTACCCCGGCCCAGTTTACGGATGCCGGAGAATGGGTGCCGGCAGTCCCGAACTGCTGATTCAGGAAGGTCAGACGATGACCGTCTTCCGCTTCCACGTGCGCTGCGATCGCTTCCGACAGGCTGTCGTCAGTTATGATACCGGGCAGTCCGTTTCTTTCCCGGCCGGTGCTGGCACGCTCAGCCAGATAACGCTCCTGCCAGGCGCGGCCTTTGGCGCGTTTACCTGCCCCCTCCAGGCTGGTCGTGTATTTCATCAGCCAGACGTGCATGAAGTGCTGGCGGTGAGCGGCACAGGCCGTGCTGATATCGTGAAACCGCTGATAAAATTCCTCATCATGACCACAGTCAAGGCTGTCACCCTCGTGCGCAACCTCGTGCTCCGTCAGGCTGAAAAGTCGGCTGGCGGTCCTGAGCGCATCTGTCTTGAGCTGGCGCACGATATCGATGTTATAGGCGATGTACGTTTCACCATCTGTCCAGGCTTCGGCCGACGTCGACTCACCCAGGAAAATCTGAAACCTCACGCCGCCCCTGGCGCGGGTCGTGCTCCACATTTCGCCCCCTGCGCAGAGGCGGGCATACTGCGCCAGACAGAACCGCAGTGCGGTCCAGGCCCGCCGGGTTTCTTTATCGAGCTCAGCTTCACTCACCATCTGCATGTGGTTGATAAACTGGGCACTGAGCGTGTCAAAATCGATAAGCTGCAGTTCTCTGCTGAAGTGATGCCCCCAGCGGCCGTCAGGCGACAGCTGCTCCCGGAACGCAAGGAGGTTGTCGCGGACGCGGCTCATACACTCCATAAAATCGTCCTGACTATGACAGCCAAATCGGGTTAGCGTAACAGGGTGCACGACGGTCGCAATGCCGGCACGCGCAATCAGCTCGCCCCTGGGGACATCGTCAGCGACTTCCGCAAGAGTGAAAGAGTGCTTGTCCTCAGAGTACTGAGACTGCCAGCATTTACGCAGAAAGTGTTCAAAGGTGACGTGCTGTTTGCCCGGGAGCAGCGTAATAACCTCTTCGCCGTTAAACAGCTTCTGCAGGTCACCCTCGCCGGCAAGCAGCGCACGCGCGGTTTTCTCGCGACGCGCCTCGGTTTTACGGTGACTGCCGGTGTTGTCTGTAAATGCCTGGGCCAGCTCGCCAAATCTCAGTGCCACCTGTTTCCAGACGGGGCAGTTCTTGCGCAAAATCTCAGTGCGCGACACGTTGAGGGCAATGGCTTTTTTACTCACGATAAGACCGCCCACGCCCCAGTTATGGCCCGGGTCATGGCGTACGAGAACGCCCTGGTTATAGATGGACACGGCGCCGTCTTCACGCAAGCGATACCAGGCCACGTCGTCCTCCGCGTCCCACTTTTCGAGCTCAGGCTTACGGGTAATCACGTTGCCGTTCACGCTGACGGTGACCGGCGTGTAGCGCACCAGGTCACGTATCTCCTGAATGCAGGACATACGCTCCTGAGTGGACAGCGACTCATACCAGTCGCCGCTGATGGCGCATCCCTCCTGAATCTCACCGGGCTCTGTCAGCTCATACTCATAGCCCATCATCCGTGTGTCGACCTCCATCTGCCAGCGCTGCGAGCGCCAGACGGTCCGGGCATGTGCCATAATCTGGCCACGGCCCAGCCGAAAACGACCATAGGTGGCATCGCCTTCGCGGTGAGGCGTACCAAACCGGCCAAAGTACCGTTTCACATCCTCATGCGAGGCAAAACCATGACCGTCGTCACGGCAGGTGAAGCCTTCCGGAGTAATATCCAGGATGACCGCGCCCGCGCCGGCATCGACGCTGTTCATGATGAGCTCGATGAGGGCTTTGGCCACGGAGCCGGCCTGGCTGTAGATGATGTGGTGAATGATTTCGGGGTCGAGCTCGAAGGGATGACGCATCAGAATGCTCCTGTTGTGAATTCAGGGCCATTTTCCTGACGCGGAATCAGGGTTAAATGAAGAAGTCATAATGCGGGCCTGAAAGAATAGCGGGTACGATCAGGACAGACATGAAAGGCAGAAAGGCACAATGAAACTGGAAGACAGCACGGCGGAATCACTGGAATAACGCGGCTTCTGGCACCGCACAGCACGCCGGTGGCTGACGGTAATGGATGGCAAAGGTGACGATACAGAGCGGGAATTGGTTGCCAGGCGGCGCGAGCATTGTCTGAGCATGGCGGCGGACTTGCCGCCTGACGGGCGTCGCGCGGAATCAAGACGGCTATACAAAGCCCGGCAGGGATATAAAGAAGGATACTGAACCGGATAAGTTGCGGTTCATGGTAACGCTCAGCTTGATTAATGAAAGCGTTGGCTCGACCTGTTGAACTCACAGCGATGAGCGGACCTTTGTGTTTCAAATATTAGGACGTGCGGTTGCAAAGTGGTAAAGCCTGTAGTCAGGTGCTTAAAGGCGCGCCCCATTTGGCAGTGTGGTTTACAGCGCCATTTTCAATGCCGATATTAGGAAACCGACCGGTTCATCTGGTGGAATATCCTGCCGAGCGGCCCGCATACGTCTGCGGCCACAGTTCTTAGGCTGTGTGAACGTTTATAGCTTTCAGAGGGAGTAGAGGAAACATGGGTGTTAAATTTCGCACCTGATAATGTGTGTAATAGCTGCTATAACCCTGTTTGTACTAATGTCATATTGACTCTTTATCGTACGGGTGGTAATGATTTGTTACACTCATAATATAACAGGCAGTATATGACTCTTCTGGTGACAGCTGAATGTGTTGACGATCTGTTAAACGATGTCCATAAGGCGATCCTGACTGACGGACTCTGGAATACTCCCTCTAAAGGAGCAAATATTGAAATTCTGGGAGCCTACCTGATTCTCACCGATCCTCGCCGCAGAATAAGCAGGACAGAATCTCGCAGTAAAATTATCAGCTGTCTGGGGGAATTGCTTTGGTATCTTTCAGCCCAGAACGATCTCGATTTCATCCGGCACTTCATACCTGGCTACGTAAAATACGCTGAATCCGACGGCAGAATACACGGGGGATATGGTCCGAGATTATTTAATATGCACGGGCTGTATAATCAGCTGGAAAATGTCATCAGTCTGCTGCAGGAGAAAAGAACTACTCGACGCGCACTGATACAATTGTTTGATGCCTCAGATCTGGTTACGGATAATCCAGTACAGACAGAATATGCCGATATTCCGTGCACGATATCGTTGCAATTTATTGTCAGACAAGACGCACTGCATCTTTTTGTCTGTATGCGCTCTAACGATGCCTTTATGGGCCTACCTCATGATGTGTTTGCCTTCACGATGTTGCAGGAACTGGTTGCCCGCCTCACCGGTTGCAAACTGGGGCATTATCATCACTTCGTCTCAAGCCTCCATATCTATGAAGAACATTTTGAGCAAGTAAAAGCGCTACAGCAAGAAGGCTTTATGAGTACCTTGCCAGTAATGGGTGATATGCCTGAAATTCAATCCTTAAAGAACATTTCAGTCATCCTTGAAGCAGAAAAGGCTCTGCGGGAAAACAAGGAATTTGATATCGATACTATGCCTCTGAATGACTACTGGAAGGATCTGATGCGCGTGATAAAGACACATTTTTTGTTGCGTTCAAATACGTCGGCACACGATCAGCTGGCCCGCAAGGAGCTGACTGCAATGAATAATCAGGAATACCGATTTATTTTTGACGGGAAAATATAATGAACAGACACAGTCAGGCCAGCCAGCTGATCGCAGCTCTTCAAAACTTCAGTCGCGACGAACATCCCCTGAACGGACTGAGTTCTTCGGCCCACTATAATGTATTTGCCTTTCAGATTATCGACAGTATTCGCCGCATTCGCTATATGGCAACTCTAACATCACGAACCGATTATATGGATCCACTAAGAAAAGAGCCGAACTCAGATTTATTTGATCCCCTTCGTGCTGCGTGTCTGCATCTGCGTGACAACAACTATGACGAAGCCTGCTGGCTGGTCTTCCTGGCAACGCATTTTGGCCGGAGTAATAAAACTGGCTGGGTTTTATGCCGCGATATTTACAGTGGACTGGGTACCCAGACGTGGACATGGGATGCCATAACGGATGACTTTGATGCTTTTGAACAGTGGTTTGCCAGCGTTTCTGATGAGCTGACTCTACACAGCAGTCTCAGGCAGTATGGTAACCACCGCAAATATGAAACGAAAAAATATCATTCACGTCGTTCTATACCTGTCGTTTTTCGTTCTTATCTCGGATTCATCGGGGCGACATACAGCCACGAGGCCCGGTTTGCAGAAGCAAGGAGTCTCGCGGCTACACCTGCTACTCTTTTCGAATTGCTGTATTCAAGCCTGAATGCGGTGGTTTCATTCGGACGAACTGCCCGATTTGATTACCTGACTATGCTAAGAAAAACCGGGCTCATCGAGGCAGAACCGGGGCATGCTTTTTTGAAGGGCGCTACCGGCCCTCTTCAGGGAAGTCGGCTGCTGTTCAGTAACAGCCGGAGCGCCGGTGACAGACTAGAGACTCTGAATGATAAACTGGCAGAGCTTGCCAAAATTATCCCTGCACCTTATCTCAGGATGCAGGTTATTGAAGACGCACTGTGTAACTGGCAGAAGTCACCTGATCGCTACGTCTATTTTGGCGGCTAAACTTATACAATATCTTCTTTACTGAATCTCACCTTAAGCCGGTTAAGGTGAGAAAAAGGAATGTTGCCCTCATGTTGTAAGTACCCGAGTACAATCCCTTTTGATACGCCCATTTTCCGGGCCGTGCGGACGATGTCCCTCCAGTGGCGAACACCATAGCGCCTGAGTTGCTGCCTGTATTCTTCCGGAATGAGGACGTCTACCGCAAACGTATCGGCTTCTTTTTCCTCTTCTGTAGTCAGGCCTTCTTTACCTTCCGCACGGACCCGCACTGCCTCATGCAAAATGAGATGCCCGATCTCATGAAACAGCGTGAACCAGAAATGGTCATCGGTGAGATAGCGGAAACTCATTACAAGCGTGGCGCGGTCTGGAGTGAAAAAGCAGGTGGCACCACTGGCCCGGCATCCCCTGGGCGTTGGCAGCACGATCAACGAAACCCCGGCAGTCGCGAGAAGCCGGCGAATATAGGGGATAAAAATGCCCATATCAGGTTCGTTTGTTGCTCTGCGAAGTTCCGGCAAAAGCGCCTGCAGCGCCTTTTTATTCCATTCTGCGCAGACCTGTTTTGCACTCAGCTGTTCTGCCCGGGTCAGCCATACCAGATCGGCGACAGGCTCAGTCGTCAGATTCAGTGATTTACGAAAGGCGACTAGTGGAGCATCAGAATGTATTTTGTGAAAAAACTCACTAACGGAGTGTATACCGAAAAACGACAGACAGTGCCGGAATTTACTTTCCCGCGTTGTGGTTCTCGGGATCCAGCCAAACTCCATCATATCGCGTACGGGCAATGATTCCAGCCAGTCGTTGTTCACTTTCTGGATATGTTCTATTTGCTGGCGATAAGCATCTTCGCGACTAATCCAGAAATCCGTCGATACGCTGAACAGCTCTTCGAGTTTGTCGGCCAGGGACGGATTCAGTCGGAGTTTCCCTTCAAGAAGTTGCTGACCCCGATCAAGGGACAAGCCTATTTTCTTACTCAGCTCCTCATCAGAAATCCCGTGTTCATCCATCAGATCTATAATCGTATCACCGGGTGGAGATACCCAGTCAGGCTGGAAGTCCTGCGTTACCATCATTTCACATCACCTATGAACACTAACCGTATCCGGCTGACATGGGACCAGTCAATCGTATTGTCCCGATTTTTGGGCTGAACCGTATTCCCGCAAACGAATCCCATTTTTTTATCGCCGAAAAGGGTAATTGTAATACACTCTTCCCCTTCCTCAAAGCATACCTCCGGCGAACCGACGGGCAACGCTAAAATGTTGTCCACCACAGCGATATCGGAAAGGCGTGCGCGTAGCTTGGATGCCAGTTTTTCACCAAGGTTCTCATTTGCATTGTGCATACTCTCACAAAGAGCTCTTAACTTTTTGCTTTGAAAGGTAATGAACAAGGTTATCCACTTTTAATTTTTCTCATTACTACGTTTATAGCAAACTTACCGTTCAATCACAAAATGCGATGCGCCATCGCAATGGACTCAGCATATATTTAATGTTAATGATAGGGCTTAAAATGACGGATACGTAGCGGGAATCATGAAAGATAAACATCAAGAAACCGAAGCACTGAAAGATGTGTTAGCTGAAATGCAACGGCAGGATGACAAATGGGGAGCAGACCGCAATCTGGATCCTTTCATCTGGGGAGCCATCCTTGTGGAGGAAGTGGGAGAGTTTCATCAAGCCGTTCTCCATGACCGTTTTGGGGGAAAAGCAGCCGGTACCAGCAGAGAAGAAGCGGTGCAGATTGCTGCAGTTGCGCTGCAAATTATAGAATTTTACGATCGCGTACAAACCCGCTGACCCCCGGTTCTTCACCGACCTCCTGCAGACACTCATTGCACAAATCAGTTCAGGCTTCACTGGTGTCCATCCTGTTGATAAGAGCGTAACTGTCAATCAAAACTAGGTCATTGATTTTTTTTCCGAAGAAGGGCCTCATAGTGCGGGGGCTGTGAGCTATAGCTATTGCAATCTCTCCTCGTCTATAAAGTTTCCTAAGCAACTCATCATCGCATCAAATTACTGCTTCCTAGGTAGTTAGCTGGGGCAACCAACTTCGCGCCACGACTAAGGCCGGAATGGCCGTCACAACCATTACTCCGTCCAGAAGCAAGCCCAGCGCTATGCAAGAAAAGTACGAACTCGTCTTGCTGGCCAATGGATTATTCACGTTCAAATCTCAATTGACACGGTTTTTTAATGTCCGCTTCTGGCTTTGAATTCAACCGATTATTACTGAATAATAACCTTGTCTGAGGGCTTCAATGCAAAGATACTGACTTCTTTGTACTAAGTCAGTCTGGATAACGCTATGGAATCTTTCTTTTCATCCACTGCAAACTGTATCGTCCGCTGGCAGGATCTACCTGGCACCGGAATACCCCTGATCTTTGTGCACGGACTAGGGTGTGCTTCTTCGTACGAATATCCACGTATCGTCACAGACCCTCTTTTTAATAAGAAACATGCAATTCTTTTGGATTTGCCTGGGTGTGGCTACAGTGGAAAGCCCCGTGATTACAGCTATTCAATCTCTGACCAGGCCAGCGTGGTGGCGGAGTTAGTACGTCATTTAGGGCTGAATAAATGTTTTATTTACGGACACAGTATGGGGGGAAGTATCAGTATTGAAGCAGCAGGCTTAATCACAGACCGCCTGGAGGGACTTGTGGTATCTGAACCTAATTTCAGGCCCGGGGGCGGTTTTTTCAGTCGGCAGATATGCAGCCACAGTGAAGAAGAATTCATAAACAGACACTGGCAACGAATGACTGAAAACGATTCAGGCCCCTGGGCGGGAAGCCTCGCAGCTGATGCACCCTGGGCGGTCTGGCGAGGTGCTGCCAGTCTGATAGCAGGCGGTGACTGGCTTGAGCGGTTTATTAAACTGCCTGTGCGCAAACAACTTATCTTTGGTTCAGAGTCGTTACCAGACGACGATGTCGATTACTTGGTTAACTCAGGGGTTTCAACGGTAATCCTTGATGATTGTGGGCATTGTATGTCATGGGAGCAACCGGGTTCACTTGCTCTTGCACTGTCAAATTTTGCCAGTGAATAGCAGCAAAAATCAGGACGCAACTGAGGTTAGCGGGCTCTTTGCCGCCCGCACCCGCAGCCTCCGTTCCCGCCCGACACCACACACCGGTGCCGGGCGATAACGGAGGGTCTGTTTAATGACACATATCGGCTTCTGTCGCGCGGTCAATCTCTTTGAGCACCCAAAGCATATCCGTCGCATCTGTTACGCAAATGTTCCAGCGGATACCGGTCCTGTAATCCCCCTCGGTTGGCCACAGCGTATTACCCGTGACGGTGATGAGAATATCCAGAGCCTTGCTATTGGCACCGGAAAGATGCACGGCCGTGCAGCTGCGGCGCCCGACTCGATGCGGATAGACCGATACCAGTAAGGGATGCTCAAGGCGCTGACCTATCTCCTCCCGGAGCTGCACGATGGCACGGTTATCCGTCTCACCGACCGATGCCTGCCCCTGCGGCGGGACGGTAAAAATGACAGTGGCAATTAAAGCCTTGTCCCCGACAACCAGTGGCGGTGCCATGGTCAGTTTTTTCATAAAATCCCCTGTCAGTGAATAAGACCACGGCTCTCGTCAAGACGACGTGCAACATGGTAAACGGCCTCAAGCTCCGTACATTTAAATTCATTCATGATGGCCCGGCGTTCTGCTTTCTCTTCTTTTTCCGTCATGCCCAGCGCCAGGTAGAGGCTCGGCGGTACGGCCCTGAACAGCGCCTGCACCTTACGCGAGAGAATGACCCCCTCAGTGTATTTGCGCGGCAGTTTTGTGGCAGATAGCAGCATTGCTTTTTGCTCATCATTAAGCGTCTTGAAGCGGGCAATCTGCTCAACCTCTTCAGGCGGCATAACCAGACATATCCACCACTCGGCCATGTTCAGCATCTTTTTCGACGTATCAGGGAAGTCGGCAAGGTTCTGGGTAAAAATCCAAAGCCAGGTGCCCAGCTTTCGCCACATTTTGGCGATTTTTGTGGCATAGGGTCCCAGCAGTGGGTTGGTGGTGACAATATGTCCCTCATCAATGGGCACGATGATGTCACGGTCAAGATACTGATCGCGTTCGGCGATATTGTTGATGGTATTCAGGAGGGATATAACCGCCACGGCCATCTGAGCCTCGTACCCTTCGCGGGCCAACTGCCCCAGGTCCACGATCGTTACGTCGGCCTCAGGCCAGGGGGTGCCCGGGCGGTTGAACAGTTCGCCCTCAAAACCTTCCGTGAACATGCGCAGCGCCTCAGACATCTCCTCGGCGCGTGCGCGGCGGGCCGGCGTGCGTTTCTCGCGGCCGTCGTCGCCCAGGCTAATGTCATGAGCAATGTCCTGCAGAGCGAACATCAGGTCCTCGGGCAGCATCTGGCGGGACTCAGCGTAAGCCTTACGGGCAGCATTCATTATGGCTTCGCGGATCATGCCACGGTCGGCACGCGTCATTCTGGACTCTTCCGAGGCTTCACCACCGGTAATCATCAGGCGGGCAGCAATCTCCATTTCCCCCAGAACGTCACGCTCACCGTCTTCATCATCCTCATCGTCAGCATCTGTATCCGGCAGGTCGTCCTCAATGATGAGCAACGCTTCGGGCTTCACATTCAGCAAAAGGTGCGAGTCACCAAAGGGTGCCAGCGACACGACCTTGCCGGGCTTGATGCTGACGCGATGAACGCTGAGGCCCAGCGACGCACAGTAGTCACCATAGAGGCCAAAGCTGTTCCCCGCTTCAATCAGGAAAATACGCGATCGATAGATGGCCACCATCTGAGACAGCTTGTCGACCGCCGTGGCTGACTTGCCGGCACCGGTCGGGCCAAACAGCAACAGGTGCGCGTTCTGGGTGCGATCCTCTTTATTCAGCGGGTCGACAGACAGCGGACCGCCGCCCCGGTTAAAAAAGGTGAGACCGTGATGGCCGGTGCCGGTGTCACGCCCGTAAACCGGCGACAGGCAGGCAAAGTGCTGAACAAACATCAGGCGCGTGTACCAGTTGTGGCGGTCAAGCTGCGGGTTAAAGCACATCGGCAGCGCCCGCATGTAGGTGCTGAGCGGACCGATATCGTGTTCCGGATTCACCGGCTCCAGCCCGCAGTTCAGCAGCTTACTGCTGAGGTCAAGGTAGCGTTTGCTCAGGGCGTCCTCGTCCTGACCCTTTATGAGCAGGGTAATGGCCGCCCGGTAAAGCTTGTGCTTGTTACCCAGGAACGTGCGGGCCGTGGCGGCATCTTCACGCGCACGCAGCGAATCGACGTTCTCTCCCATCGAGTTGCGGCTCAGGCTGGCAAAATTTGCCTCCAGTTTGTCCTGAGGCTGCACAACCAGCGTCATGGCCAGCACGGTGCCTTCCGGCAGCAGATCCATAATGGCGTTGATGTTGTCACCGCGCTTTACCTCACCGGTGAGGTGTCCTGTCTGGGGGCGGGTACGAAGTCGGGCGACCGGCACCGCTTTGTGCGCAACGTTATCAAACCACCATATGCCCTTGTCCGCATCGCTACGGGGCCGGGTGAACCACAGGCTTTCGCTGAAGTCATTGAGCAGAGGAAGGTCGCCGGGCGCGTCATCGCGGTGACGGGCACAGCGGTAAAGCGTGGCCTTGTCTGTCCACTGGGGGGCCGGGTTGAACCAGCGAAGCAGCCAGCTGTGTATCTGCTCACCGTTCTGGCGCACGGAACGAATGCCGGCACCGCTCATTGCCGAGGTCAGACGGTCGCAGACCTGATTCAGTAAAACTTCCGGCGCCATCGGGTCACGGTAAGGCTTTTCCACCCAGCGGTATACCACCATGCGCGTGCGACGGATCTGCCCGCGCCAGGGTGCACCTGTCACAGTTTCATCCACAAACAGGCCTTTTTCAGCGGCCACGTTCTTCAGATGCCGCTCCTGTTCGTTCAGCCAGGCCTCGGTGAAAGCCGTCCCCTGTGCCCGGGGTCTGACGTAGCCCCGGATGGAATCCATATACGCCGACAGATCCGAATCGTCCTGACAGAAGAACTGTACCACCCACTGGTGTGAGTCCAGTTCAGGAATGCTGTCCTGCAGCGCATTTTCAACCACGTCACGGATTTCTTCCAGGCGCGATTCGGGACGGCCTTCAGTACCGACCGGATTGATCTCATAAACTGCTCCCACAGAAACGCCGTCATCGAGCAGGATACACTGGTGTTCGGGCAGGTATTCCCCCCAGGGAACGTGGTCGATTATGGAGGGACCAGTGGCATAAAGACCCGATTCATCGGCGTGCGTCAGCCGGCCGTCACGGGTGATCGGCTCATGGCCCTCAACCGAGAACGGCCCGTGACCGTGCTGATGTTCAGTCTGGGCTTCACGGCTGCGGCGAAAAAGACGAAAGGCCATTTACAGCGCCTCCGTGCGTTCGCCTGGCAGCGCGTACTGCACCTGGCTGTAAAACGGGAAAACGGTACTGTAGCCCGGCACCGGCGTGTTGCCGTCGGCCAGATGCGGAAACACATACATCACCATGTCGGGGTTGGGCAGGCGCGGAAACGTCTGCTGAATTTCATTTTCCTGGGTGCGGCTGTAGCTGTCCCGGGTCTGCTGTCCGATCGTGCGCTCACTGTCGGAGACCGGGCGGCGCAACGTAGTTCGGCTTTCAGCGGTGGCGTGGGTAGTGGACGCGCCATTGTTCCAGAGCTCCAGCATGGTGCTGTCACCGGGGGGTAGCATCTCATCTTTGGAGGTGCTGCAGCCGCTCAGCATCAGCGCAACTGTCCCGCTCAGAATGAGCAAAATTAAGGCATTATTCTTCATCATCAGCCTCCGGCGTGTGCATCTCAGAAATGACTGCTGAAAGGCGCAGAATGCGGCCATCCGCCTGCCTGAGCAGAACATCAGTATCTTCACGAACCAGCTTCTGCGCGACGGCCAGCATGGCCCAGTCCGTCACGTCCTGCGGTTCAGCTTCCCACTTGCCTGTATCTCGCCGGACGAAGCCGGCATACAGGCGACCGCTGAGCGGGGTATAACCCACGCGGTACTCAAGCTCACTGCTGTCTTTACTTTGGCTGTTCATCAGTCCATCCCCGTACCTGAGCCTGCCAGGCTGAAGTCATACTTCACCTTACGGCCTTTTTCTTCATAGTCGATCGCCAGCTGGCGCGTAATGTGCAGCGCCACGGTCTGACCCGGCGGCACGTATATCGCGTCAAACGTCTGGCCATAACGCTGTTTTACCCAGTCCACGGTTTCTTTCATGCTCCCTGAAAGCGATTTCCCAAGCACGGCCTGTCCCGCATCACCGGTCAGCGTCTGCGTCACGCCGCCCATGGCGTTGGTCTGGCCCGTCATCTGGTTCTGTGAAAGGGCATCGCCGGCAGCGGCAGCGCCGGCCAGCAGGCTGATAGTCGGCAGATAGGTAGAGGCGTTACTTTTACGGGTGCCGGAGATGCAGGGAATGCCGTTGTCATCCGACAGCCAGCCGATACTGTTATTGCTGTTTCCGCTGCTGTTCTGTGAATTCTGGTTATTACTGCCGCCGTTCTGGCTGTCCGGCGACGGCAGCGTGCGCACCGTGCCGTCCGCAAACACAAGCGTGATGCTGGTAATGGACCCGCGCACGCAGGACAGCGTCCAGTCACCGGTCGCCGTACCGGACACGATGGCGCCCTGAACGTCCGGCAGCTCAATGCCGTTGGCCGTCAGGTTGTCTTTGCCTAACATCACCTTGAACGGGTACGGATCGGTCACTTTGCCGTCTATGGGAACGCGGCCAAGCAGTGCCGTCATGGCGCGACTGCCGACCAGCGTGGAGTTCTCCGGCAGCGTAAACACCGGGTCGACGGATTTCACCGCATCGGGCACAGCCTGACTGACGGCTGTGGAGACCGCTGCGCCGGCCTGCTTACCGGCGTCACCCGCTTCACTGAACGACGAGGCAAACGAGAAGCCGGTCGCGCTGTTTTTATTGCTGTCGATAACGGGTTTGCCGCTGGCATCCACCGGGATACCGTCTTTAGGTTCGACCCACTGCAGGCCGTCTGAGGCGGGTGCTGGCATCGCGACGCTGCCACTGGTGCCGTTGTCATAGCCCAGACCAATCGGAATATCGCTGCCGGGCGCGCTGTTTTTGTCAGGCGTGGCGGCATTTTTGTTTTTCAGCTGCTCAAGCATCTGTCCGACCTGCGAACTGAGGTCGGACACCTGTGCGCTGAGCTTTGCCCGCTTGTCAGCCTCGTCAGCACGGGCGTTGGCCACGGCCTCGTTGATTTGTGCATCCACGTTGCTGTTGGTCTTTTTCAGCTCCGCGTTTTCCTCATTCAGCTTCTTGTTATCGCCGGCGAGCGTATCCAGTCGGTCCTGAACGCGGCGAAAATTGCCCACTATCGTGCGCAGGGTGTCCTGCGGCGTGTCGCCTTCTACGCCCAGCGCCTTGAGCTCATCAGGTGTCAGGTCTTTCAGCGCTGCATTGGTGGTTTTTTGCGTCGACGACGTTTTTTCCTTTGAATCCGAGCAGGATTTGACGCCCACGACGATGGCGACGGTCAGCACCACCGGCACCGCAATTTTCACTATCAGGTTTGTGCCGGGCTGGCTCATTTCTTCGCCCTCCGTGCCGTTTTAGGCATGACCGTGACGGTTTCAGCGATAAACGCGCCTTCCGGACGCCCCTGAATGACCAGATACACGACCGTTGTGTCTTCCGGCGTGCCGGCTCGGCCCAGCCAGCGGTGCTGAAAGGTCGCCGTCTCGAACCGGCCCTGCAGCTCTCGCGGGTCTAGGACTACCTTGTCGGCCGAGCGGTTACGCACCTGCAGCGCCACCACGCTGTCGCCCAGCAGGCTCCAGGCCGCCATCGGCGTGACCGATACGGGCTCACCGGGCATCAGTGCGGTAATGGACGAGGGCAGCTTCAGCGACACGGGGCTGATGCCCGGCACCGGCTCCACGGTGCGGACCGGCCCGTACAGGCTCTGTGCGGCATAGCGGGTCAGTACCACCGGCAGCGGGGCGCTGAGTTTTGTTGCTTTGCGTGCAGGCATAGTGTCAGTTTCTGACGCTGGAGATGTGTTTTTACTGCTGCTGCCGGCATCGCCACTCACCGACTGTCTGTCACTGGCCGTTGCGGTCGCCAGTTCACCGTCATACACCAGCTTTACCGGTTCGCGCGTCACCTTGCCGGGCACGGCGCTGACGTCAAGCAGGATGACTTCGCCGTTTTCCTTGTTCTGCAGCTCGATGCGCGTCACCGGAAAGGCCTCTCTGGCATCGAAGTACACCGCGCCGCCGGTGCTCTGAATGCGCACTTTGCCGTTGAGCGAGGGCGGGAAGCCTACGCGCACGTTTTTATTCACGAACACGATGCGCTCCTGGCCGACGGTGAGCGGTATCTGCAGTGGAATGCGCTCCCACTTCATGAGCTCAACCGCCTGCGTCAGGCCTGAGACCATGAGCAGGCACAGCAGTAGCAGAGGTCGTTTCATCACTGGAAGACTCCTGATTTTTTATCGGGCTCCGGCTGCGGCATGGCTTCGAGCTGCTGCGGCGTGGAGGCATAGCAGTCAAGCGCCATGCCAAACGGGTTGCGGGCCGGGTCACCTTCCCAGCGCACGACTTTGAGGGGATAGCGCACAAGCGCGCGCTTGACCTTCTCGGCGTGGTAATACTCGTCAGCTATCAGGTCGAGCCGGACCACCCAGCGATCGTCACTCAGGATGTCGACGCTGCTGTCGCTGTAGCCGCGACGCGGGATTTCATACACCACGCGCACGCGGTCCTTGAGCTCGCCGCTGTTTTTACGAAACTCATAATCCCTGTTAAGAAAGTCCTGGCAGGACGGCGTCAGGTAAGGGCTGAGCTGGGCAATCTTCGCCGAATAGTCCACCTCACCGTTGGTCGGCCAGGCGTTGAGCTGCTGGAAGATGTAGAACGCAAAGGCGTACACCGTGTAGGGCGGAATAACCCACCATTTCTGCGTGCTGCCCGAGCGCAGGTCGGGCGGAATGTGGATGGTCATGTCCGAAGGCGCACGCATCCACCCGACTGAGGTGACCAGCATGCCGGTAAACAGCAGCACGCAGCTAATCCGCAGAGTAAAAATGTGGTTATCACGCGCCGTGATACCGTTACGAAACCGGCTCATAAACTCCTCCTCATTGCCCGCGCGGACGTGCGCTGCAGTTCCCAGGCGCGGCTGGCCAGAATCATCGAACGCGACAGGCCCAGGCGGCATCGGATTTGTTCCAGCCGCTGCCAGATGTAGTTCTCAGGCTTGCCGCGCTTGTAGGCAGCAATCCAGTTCCCGCCGAAAAACACAGTAAGAATCGGCATCAGCAGCATGCAGGTTGGAAATGCCAGCCAGCCGACGTGCGGCACCAGACAAAGCGGTATGCCCAGCGGTATCCCCGCGATACTGCCCGTGCCTGCTGCCAGCAGAAACTCGCCGGCGGTAAATCCCCGGTACACCACGGGCGGGTAATTGAGCCGGTCGGGGAGAAAGTCGATAACGGCCATCACTGCTCCTCAGAGAACGTCTGCTGCCTGGGTTGCGAGATAAATCACCACGAGGATGAGGATGATGCCCACGACGCAGTAAAGAACAAATTCGGTCCAGGTGCCTTTGCCTTTACGGACATCGTGAAACGAAGTAATGACGGCGTGCGCAACAGCCAGGAATGCTGCGACAGTGACAATAAGACCAAGACCCAGTGCACCCATTTTTAAGTAGGCCATCCAGGTGTTCCAGGCTCCTCCACCTCCGCCCGAAGGGGGCGGCTGTACGGGAGGCAGCCCGGCCCGGGCCTGACCGGCAGCCAGAAACAGTGGCAGAATCGGCAGCGTGGCGCGAAGTCGTGCGGCACGGCAGAGCCTGATAAAACGAAATTTCATGGTGGTGTCCTTTCAGTTAAAGAAGAAAAACAGGGTCAGCAGCCACAGAAGCGCCAGACGGATAAACGTCTCGGTAAACTGCCGAAACGTCACCGTTTTAGACGCAAGGCCCCGGTACGCCTGGACCAGCGCCCAGGCAGAGAACAGCAGGATGACGATGGCGAGCGCGCTCAGGATGAGGATATTCAGCTGTGAAGGCGTGAGGCTGCCGCCGGTGCCCGCCGCCCAGCCGGAGGTCTGTGCACCGTTCATCGCCAGGCCGGCTCTTGTGCCCGATACTGCCCGGTCACCGGGGCTGAGCCGGTGTTAGGCTGTGCCCGGGACGGTTCGAGATAGGTGGAAATACCCTGTTTCATGGTGGCGATGTCGCGGGTTGCCTGCTGATAGTCAAAGTAAAAGCGGGCATCCTGATTCTGGTTCGCCACCACGCGGGCGCGGTCAAGGCCCGCCTGGACCTGATCCAGCTGGCGCATCACCAGCGCGAGCTCGTCCTTTTCGGAGGCATGACACGCCACGGCCGGCATGACGCAGACGAGGAGTGCAATGAAAGGGGGTAAACGGCGCATGTACGGCTCTCCCGGGTATCAGATGAGGGTGAGAGTGCCGCAACCGCCACCGCCTGACAGCAGTAAAATCTTTATGGATTTCTGAAAATAAAAGCAGATTGTTTCTGGCAAAAAAAGCGCCGGTTGGGCGATGATTAAATACACAATGCATTGCCAGACGGAGCTGAATTCACATGGACACGACCGAACAACTGGGCGGGAAGTATTACTTTGATGGCATGAGTGTGGATAAAGAAGAGCTGCTGATGTGGCTGATTCTTGATGAATTTATGAAAACCTTCAGCGGCATCACGGACGTTCTGGCCGTTGCTTCTATGATCTCGAGCCTGCCTTTTATCTCTGTTCCAGGTAAGCTGGATGCTAAAAAAACAACCAAAGGAACCAGTGTTCTTTCGCTTGTAACTCGTAAGCTTATTCGCCAGCGTTTCAGTAAAAGGCGGCGTACACTCACACTGGGCAGCATGGTGCGCGGTAAGTGGGCCTATACAAACAACGTAGCGACCTATATTGGTCGTTGGGTGCCCTGGATTGGGGCCGTTATCACAGCCAGAGACATCTACATCATTACGAATAACGTCCGCCATCGTTATAGTCTGATTACGGGTGAAAAGGAGTAAGTTTATGGACACTGCTGCTGAGGTGCGAAACCTGATCAAAAAACATTTCTGGGAAATGGCAGATGACGTTTCACTGAGCACCGGAAAGGAACTGGTGTTGCCGGAAGATGCTTATGATTTTATGGTGGAGTACGCCGAGAAATTTGGCGTCGACCTGACCCATTTTGAGTTCAGGAAATACTTCCCCAATGAGGGCATACGCTTCCTGCCTAACGCCATACTGCCAAAGTATATGCGCACGGACCATCATGAACCTGCCGCTCTTACCGTCAGAATGCTGATTGAGTCTGCAGAAGCCGGACGCTGGCTTTTCCCCTGAACGTCACGATGACATTTATAGTCCGGGATAAATGAATGACATTAATTCTGCGCGAAGCAAGGCAGTGTGATGTTTCGCTCCTGAGTGCGCTGGGTGTCAGTACATACACCTATCATTTTAAGCAGTACTGGACCCACTGCGAGGAACTGGACGAGTTCCTTAAGCAGGAGTATTCGCCACAGGTCATCGAAAGCAGCCTCGCTGACCCTTCCGCAGGCTGGTATGTAGTCGAGACGTCGGCTCCGATCGGATTTGTGAAAGTCATATGGCAATGCAATATTCCGGGAACATCTTTACAGGGTACTCTTCTGAAAAAACTTTATCTTTCAGAAGGCTCCACCGGGAAAAACTACGGTGAACTTATATTTAATGAAGTGGCTGAGATGGCGAAAGAAAGAGGGAGTGACTTTCTTTGGCTTGAGGTGCTTAAAGAAAATACCCGTGCGCGTAGATTTTATGAAAGACAGGGTATGACGTTTATCAGGGATAATTTCTATAACACGGCTACCCAAAATGTCACGGTGCATGTTCTGGGCATGAACCTCTGAATCC
>Ga0308167_1001330_pt1 | contig 29945 bp, 21 predicted proteins | sample PhyCR1_2_FD_202138 | JGI IMG/M metagenome (GOLD analysis project Ga0308167, IMG submission 202138) | Phyllosphere microbial communities from UC Gill Tract Community Farm, Albany, California, United States - DLSLRC.R1 | ecosystem: Host-associated > Plants > Phyllosphere > Unclassified | place... | reverse complement strand
CTTAGTTGCTTACCTGCTGGATAAGCTAAAAGGAGAAGCATGATCGGTATGTGTTTTTATCCGTAATTAAGCTATCAAACAACAAGGCCGTGACACAGATTATGGCCTTCTTTGTGGTTGTAAAAATAGCAATGAAACTATAAAGCTGACTAACAAAGTCAGAGTGATGCATATCATTAGTTAGATTTTTATTAACGAATTATGCATGGGCTACGTAGATCATTACTGCTTCGATTAAAAGCATCGCTTACGTAATGGAGAAAGTATGTATAGGGCGTACAGGCGTTAAACATAAAATTATCCTCTGCAGAAGCTTGATCGGGAAAGCTGAGACTATAGTAAGTTAGATCCCCAAAAAAATACACGTTGAACCAGACCGTTTTCTCTCGCAAGCCGAATGTTTATTCGCCAACGTTTTCAGAAAAAACGCCGTACTATTACATGGAAAAGCATGCTGCGCGGTGAATGGGAATATACAACAAGTATCGGGTCATATGTTGGACGTTGGGTGCCCTGGATTGGCGCTGTGTTAACTGCATATGATCTTGCGATTATTACCCGCAATGTTGTTCATCGATATATGCTGATTACAGGTGAAAAAGGATAAGGCTGGTTATGAGTAAAGTTGAAGATGTTCATCGTCTGATAAAGAAATACTTTTGGGAAATGCCAGATGATGCATCCCTGAGTACAGGTAAAAATTGCGTTTTGCCTGAAGAGGCTTTTGATTTTTTTGAAGAATATGCTGAACTATTTAGTGTTGATATGAAGCGATTTGATTTTCGTCTCTATTTCCCGGCTACAGGAATCCCTTTTTTTCCGAACGCTATTTTGCCAAAATATTTGCGCACCGATCATCATCAACCTGAGCCTTTGACTGTTCAGATGCTGATTGATTCCGCTGAGGCGGGGGAGTGGCTTTACTAAAATGTGATGCAGTTGAAAAGATTGTTCGTTTTTTATAAAAAATAAAGAAAGTTAGGTAGGAAATTAAAAGAGGAAAATGGAAGGTAGTTAAAACTACTGACTATACAGAGGTTGCTATCGATATGAGCGCTACTAATAGTGCGCTATGGCAGTGAGTTTATGCAGGACTGCTGGGGGGGACTACTCATTAATGGCTTGATATCTTCATTCGGCGTCTCATAAGGTACTTGAATGAGAAGGAGTATTCCACAGAACTTTCATTTTTAAACCTTTTATATCTACACTTTTAAATTCCATAAGGCGATGTCGAAATTATCATATTGCCTGGTAATGCTAAAGATGTTTCGTCATACCCAGGCAGAGGTCAGCAGCAGATGCTGTTATTATGATCTTAATTATATCCACTGAACTTTTTACAAGTAATAAGACTGATTTTATAAATATGAATATTTTTCTTAGTTGGCCTCATCTTTCTGCGGCATATCGTTACTCTTTTGATCAGTCGTTATCTTGCATATAGGTTTGTAGTGAAGAGTTGATATCTTCTTTCTGTCTTTTCTTGGCTTTTTCTCTCGCTTCCCTGCTGTTACAGGCCAATTGGTAAGCAAATCTGAGAGCATTTCAAGAATATGATGCATTTACTTGTCCCTCTATTTTATACAGTTTATGAATCCTATCTATATTAGCCTGGTAATATTATTCATTATCTTGAATTAAAGTGACGTGCTCCTTGTTACAAGATTGGTAGCAAGTGAAGAATCGGATCGCTACTACACTTTTCAGCCGTTATGAACATACGATTAATTTTTTGAAAGCCGTCAACGATTTATACAAAATGGCATAAAGCCTATCGTTGATGGTGAACAGGTATGAGTATCGACTATTCACCATTTCAGACACCGGGATTGTGGCAGATTTACGATACAGACGGTAATTTTATTTGGCTGGAAAAAACTATCAGAGCTTCTCCCTATTGATAAGCGAGTTACTTTACATACTTCTGAGGTTTTTTGCTTTGTTTAGTAGTTTTGTTCCACCTGCTTAAAGCAATCAGCAGCGGCATGATAAGGCTGTTGAGGAAAATGCACCGCCACTTTACCGCCACTCAGAAATTCAGATACAAAAAAACCGCTTTAATGAGCGGCTTAACTGGCTGTTTTTTATGGTGAAATTTGGTGGCCCCTGCTGGGCTTGAACCAGCGACCAAGCGATTATGAGTCATATGAATAGCTTGTTTCATTATTTTCCAATCTTAACCAATCTTAACCACTCTTATACATTAATTCATTAAAAACAGAGTTTTATCTTTGTTCTTTCGTTTCATGTTGTTCCGGCTATTTGCTTTCAGTATCATCCTTACGTCACCTGCTACATCACCCAGAAAACGGCAAGAAAATACTCGTAAGGACTCTCATTTGGCAGATAATTTAACGGACTCACTGGTACGCGGCCTTAAAGCTCGCGACTCGGCTTATCAGGTTTGGGACAAAAGTGGTGAGCGTGGGGCTGGGCGACTGGGCGTGAAAGTTGAGCCATCCGGGCAGCGGGTTTTCTACTATCGATACTACTGGGATGCTAAGCGCCACTTCATTCAGTTGGGTCGTTACCCTGAAATGTCGTTAGCTCAGGCTCGTCAGCTTGCAAAAGGTTATGCCGGTACGCTTAAGGAAGGGAAGAACCCTAAGGTCGAAAAGGCTGAACAGGAAATCGCGCTGGAAAAGCAAAAGCGTGCCGAACAGTTAAAGGGCAGTATCGAGCAGCTTATTCAGGGCTACACCAACAAAATGCGGGAAGATGGAAAGCGGACATGGCAGCAGGTGCTGTACCGTCTGGAAAAGGAAACCTATTCCTTCATCGCCAAAGATACGAAAGCTAACAAAGTCACACCGCTACATATCAAACAGATTTTGTCTGCCATCATTCAGCGCGGGGCGAGCGTTGAAGCGAACCGTGTGCGCTCTTATCTGATGGCAGCTTTCAACTACGGGCTCAAAGCGGACAACGATCCGGCCAACCACCAGCAGAACGTGATGTTTGGGCTTGAGATGAACCCGGTGAGCGTCATCCCTAAGCAGTCGGCTGCAGAGAAAGCGGGAACCAACTGGCTGAAGTTGAATGAGCTGCAACAGCTGATGGGTGACTTTCCCAAAACGCCAAGCGTTGGCAGCACGGTGAGCTTGCTGCTTAATTTATGTGTTTACGCTGGTGGGCAGCGCCCGCATGAACTGGCTTCCAGTCGGTGGGATGCCGTGAACTGGGAAGAGAAAACACTGTTGATAGTTGCTGACGTCTCAAAGAACAAGCGCGACCATTTGGTGCCATTAACGGATTCAGCTATGGAAATTCTGGAGAGGCTGAAGAGCGAGAACGTTAATGATAGCCCGTATATCTTCCCGCAGCGGTTGGATGCGGCCAAGCATCTACGAACTGACAGCTTTGCGCAGGCAATCATCTACTATCGCGAGCATTTTCCTGACAACCCCGTGTTTGTTGCGAGGGATTTACGACGGACCTGCAAAACGCTGATGGGCGAAATCGGTGTTTCGAAAGAGTTACGCGACCGTATTCAAAACCATGCTTTGCAGGATGTCAGCTCGAAGCATTATGACCGTTATGATTACCTTGTAGAGAAAAGAAGGGCATTAGAACAGTGGGAAAACAGGGTTAATCATGTTGAGCAGGCCACCAGCAATGTCGTAAATTTATTCCAGAGAGGATGAGAATTGGCTAAATATAGCCTCAATTCTTTGAAGAGCATTTACCAGCCTGGTTCGTCGGATAGCGTATTGTTGAATAGACTGAGCATTATCGATGAAGCAGAATTTGATGTGTTATCAGTTCAGGCAGATCCTGGGTTACATTTTTTTGACGAGCATTAAGCGTTTTAAAGGCTATTCAGGCCGACATCACTGACAACAATATGCCGATGATACAGCTTGTTGACGTTTTTTTGCCAAATTAGCGAGCTAAACCGATAGCTTTTGCTTTAGCTTGATACTGCTTAAGATTTTGCTCAATTTTCTGCACAGCTTCACCCGTTTCAATAGCCGTTGAGCTGGCAACGGAGCGGTAAATTTTTTGTTTGGTGATTTTGGCGCTGGTGGCTCGACTTTGCATTGTGAGGTCCTCATTGTGCTTATCGGGTTTGTAGTGGGTGGGAGATGAGCTTACAAGATGGTTTATCAGAGGGTGTTTGCCGGGAGGTAGCCCACCATTGAGGTGGGCTAATCTGCTTAATCCTGGTACCTGGCTCTTTCTCTCATTTCCTGCATGTTCATTCCGTGATGAAAACGCTGATGTCCACACATCCAGCATGAACAGAGGCATGGAGTATGGTAAGCCTTACCGATATTGACGATAGTCGCGCCTTCAGGCCAGCTGTGAGCCGCATTATTATAACGACTGCGTTTAGTTTTGAGCCTTTTCATATGATGGCGACGAAACGCTCGATTTCTTGTATGCATGGGTAATCCCCGAATATACCGTCGGGGCAGCCACACCTTCGTGTGACCGCCGGAACGGGTATTCGGAGTGGAGGATTTTACGCATAGTTAAGATCCTTATTAAAATCCATTCGCCTTAATGCCGGAAAATTCTACTCGTTAGTATTGCAGTTTCTGAAGTGATGTTTCAATCTTTCAATAGTGTGTCGCCACTTTGGCGTCGTCGGTTTACAAACGGTATTTTGATTACCGAAGAATCCAAGTTCATTTACTGCATCCTGTTCACTACGGGTTTCAAGCCACTTCACTGAAACAAAATACTCAGATTTATCGGGATCACCGGAGTTATCGCGATAAAGGTTTCCATGCTTAAGCACGTCCATCGCGAGTTTTTCGCCAGCCTCAGTATTGATTGTAAAGCTGCTGGCTGGCTCAACAGCACTTTGCACAATACCGACGCCTACATAACCTGTTTTTGGGATGTTAACCCAGACGCGTTGACCGGGCTGAAGCTGTTTTAAGGTCTGGCTGTACCAGCTTCCGCCACCGGCACTGATAAACTCGTAACGTCGCGCCTCTTCCCAGTTACGACTATTTGAGTCACCGAACGAGACATAGAACTCTCCGTTCCAGGGTTCTTTTGATTGAGCACTCGTACCTGCCGTGGCCTGAGCAGCGTTAGTTTGTGTCTCGCTGGGATCGAGAAGCCAGGCGCGACTTAGAAACTGCTCATTCTCGTGCTGAAAGACTTTGAAGAACAGCACGTTAATAGAGATACCATTTTTGCTCAGGTAGTCGACAATGCGTTCGGTGGACGGATCCAGTTCCGCTGCTACGATAATGATTTGATGCGACTGGTTAATAGACTCTTCTTCTAACTCAGTATTGAAACGTTGCTTAAAGGCGTCACCCAGATTACCGCCACCAGAAAATTTTTCATAAATCTGTGACAGCCGATCTGCGGTTAAATCATCTACCCACGAAGCGTAATCTAGCGCCTGAGCGACTACCTCGCGCGGTGTGCGGTCGCGTTTCAGCTCTATTAGGATTAGCGAGGCATCAGGCGCTATCGCCAGCAGATCAATACGCCCCTTATCGAGCGTATTTTCCTGATGCCCGATAATCATCCACTGGTCTGAAAGAATAGTTGGGTCGTTCAAGATCATTCTTTCCAGCAAACTCTCGCTGGCCAGCTTGCTGATGGTTAGCGGCCGAGGGTTATCCCCCACCCGCCAGATAGCATGATGAACCGGCATCGTCTGTTCCTTAGCTTAGCGCTGCATCTGTGAGTGCATCCGCCAGATGAAGCTGGGTTTGCTGGGCGGATTGCAGGCGGGATTTTAAGTGGTCGCAAACGCTAAAAAAATCTTCAACTAGTGAAATTACTTTTATTTGAATTCTACTAGGGGGAAGTGCGACAGGAGCGAACTTCAAGGCATCTTGAGAAATATTCATCTGGCTTTCAGCCATACCTGATTTAGATGATTCTAAATACTCAGCAGTCACGCCACAATTAAGGCATAAAGATATGTAACGTGCTGATATATCAGTGGAGGCTAAATGAAACCTAATTATTTTATCTGATATCATTAATTTCATGCGAGTTTTTTCAACCAAGCAAGAAATTCCCACTCGATTCTTCGGTCCTGCTCTTGTTATCAAGATGTCACCAGGTTTTACTTCATATTGCGGTCGAGGTTGCTTGCTGCTTGGTAAAGTTTTATTCTCCTGTTCTCTATACTCTAATGTTTGTACCGCAGTAGTTTTCAATACACCCCATACTTCTTCATTTGGCGATGGCTCAGGCATACATGCTGGGCTCCAACCTGCATCGATGTTTCCTATAATGTCACCAATTCGGCACCACGCCCACCCCTCCGGCAAACCAAAAGGCTTTTCCTCATCACTAACTGGTGGTAAAGGTTTTTGTTTTTTTATTTTACCTTCTTTCACCAGCTGCGCTTTTTCCTGCTCAATACGTTTAAGCAGTTCGGATGCGGGTTCATCGTTGGGGTCTTGCGGCACCAGTTTGCCCATCACCGCCAGTTGCAGAATGGTTTGCTTAAGCGCATCAATGCTGGCTTCGGTGGTGAAAAGCGTGTCGAAATTCTGGCTGATTCGCGCCCAGTTTTCGGCTAACTCTTCGGCGTTTTGGCTATTGGTGAGTGTTGCTAGCAACGCTTCTACAAGCTGAGAATGTGCATCAAAACTGGTCAGGGATTGCTGTTCCAGTTTGTCACAGAAGAACATAAGTTCGGTTACTTTAGCAATAATTCGTACTTGTTCAGAAAAAGGAGGAAATGGAACAAGAAATCTATTTAAATCAGTTGCAGCAAGGTTAGGCTGTGCTGTCCCATTATCATATTTTTTTATGAATCTATAGGATAGTGGGGTGTTAAAATAAAGTTCAATATATTTATTGCTAACTAATGGATAAGCTCTCACAATTACTAATGATGATGCGATTGCACCTGATAAATTATTAACAAGTGCTGATTTCCCTAAAGAACCTCTCAAACAAAAAAGAATATCCCCACTTTGAAATTTCCCAGACCTCAAAGAGTTGAAGTGTTCATATTTAATAAATGTCATTTCCATTTTATCTATTACCCCATTTATCAAATGACCAGCATTGATAAATGGTACCCCTGATTCTACAAGTGTTGATTTATTGGGGTAGTTTTTACTCCTATCACCATTCTCCAGCAGACAGATATTTTGTATTGATGTCCATTCCCAACCGCTCGGCAATTCAAACGGCTTCTCATCCGCACTGATTTCCGGCAAAGGCTTCTGTTTTTTAATTTTCCCCTGTTTAACCAGCTCGGCTTTTTCAGCTGCAATGCGTTTTAGCAACTCAGACGCAGGTTCATCATTTGGGTCCTGAGGCACCAGCTTGCCACGTACAGCCAGTTCCAGAATCATTTCGCGCAGTTTTTTAATGCCATAAAGATCAATCTTGCCGTTGTTGCCGCGTCCAGCCGTTGAACGTGTCTGTAAGGCAGATGTCCAAGTATTGATATGTTGGGTGATCAGTTGCTCAGCAGACATCAGTTGACCTCCTTGCCCGCAAGCGCGGCACCGAGGATATCGCGTAGCTGGTGGCGCAGCTGGTTGATTTCGTTTTGCTGCTGCCGATACTGCGCCAGCAGCTCATCGGGATCATGGCTGATTGCTTCTGCCTGATGCGGATTCTTGATATCAAGGTTGAAGTTACGTGCAATGACTTCATCAATGCTGACTTTCCAGGCGTGTTCGTTTTCAACACGGCTGGCAAAGCCGTCGGCTTCATTGCCCCACCAATCGATCTCCGGCTGAAACTCTTCAACCTTCATTGGGCGGGTTTTGCTGTAGTTTTTCACGCCTTCAGGATAGGGATGTTCATAGAACCAGATGTCGTGTGTCGGCTGGCCTTTGGTGAAAAACAGCAGGTTAGTTTTGATGCCGGTATAGGGATTAAACACACCGTTCGGCAGACGTACGATGCTGTGCAGGTTGCACTCTTCTGTCAGCAGCTTTTTGATTTTGGTTTTAACACCTTCACCAAATAGCGTGCCGTCCGGCAGTACTACGGCGGCGCGTCCTTTATCCGCGAGCACTTCCACAATCAACTGCAGGAAGAGGTCAGCAGTTTCGCGCGTTTGCGTTTCAGAAGGAAAGTTTTTCTCAATGCCATCTTCTTCGGTGCCGCCAAATGGCGGGTTGGTAACAATCACATCGAACTGCTCATCCCATGAAGAGAGCGGCTTGCTTAAAGTATTGTCATGGCGAATTTGCACCGGAACTTCAATACCGTGCAGCAGCATATTGGTAGTACAAAGCAGGTGCGGGAGCTGCTTTTTCTCTACGCCGTGAATCTGCTTCTGCAGCGTTTGATGATCATCGGTGCTGTGAACGTAGTTGGCTTTGATATGATCAACCGTGCAAGCCAGAAATCCGCCAGTACCGCAGGCGGGATCAATCACGCGCTCGCCCAGTTTGGGATCAATACGGTTAACCATAAAGCGGGTAACGGCGCGTGGCGTATAAAATTCACCCGCGTTGCCTGCGCTTTGCAGGTCGCGCAGAATCTGTTCGTAAATGTCGCCAAACAGATGACGTTCGTTACTATCACCGAAGTCGATTTCGTTCAGCTTATTGATTACCTGACGTAGCAGCGTGCCGTTTTTCATATAGTTATAGGCGTCGCTGAAAGCTTCCCGCACCACAAAGCCACGTGGATTTTTATCGCGAGGCGCAGGCAGGTTTTTCAGGGCATGGAAGAGATCGTCATTGACGAACTCAAGCAGCGCGTCGCCCGTTATGCCTTCTGCATCTGCTGCCCAGTTGCGCCACAGATAACGTGCGGGAACTGGCAGACGATACTCTTCTGCATCCATTATGGCTTCCAGCTCTTCTTCCTGAGTGTCGAAAATTTTTAAAAACAAAAGCCATGAAAGCTGACCCAGACGTTGCGCATCGCCGTCCACACCGGCGTCTTTACGCATAATGTCCTGTAAGGATTTGATAACTGAACTGATAGACATGTTTGTTGCAATTTCCGTAATAAAAAAGTCTGCCACCGAGCGGTCGCTACGGTGACAGACATTGAAAGGGAATCAGGCCGAGCGAGGAGGGAGTTCGTAGATTTCGTTTTCCAGTTCACTCACGGCACTCATGTAGCTTTCCTTGTCACCAAAGTTCTTTTTGATGATCTCCAAAGGGCGGCCCATGGTATCAAAAGGTCGAAGCTTCAGTACCTGAATATCTTCGATTTCCTTTACGCCCGCATCAGCGTATTTATCGAGCAGGTTGCTCAAGACGGCCTGAGCCGACTCAGAGTATTTGGTGAAGTAGTTACGCTTACGCACATTATCGGCGCGTTCACGGCGGGTGAGCGGCGGCTGGCCGTACACGACATGGCAGAGCATATCGAAGGGATCCAGCTCTTTACCGACCTCTTCCGTCAGCACATCCCAGATAATGCCCTGCTGTTCCAGCTCTTCGATAATAGCCTGTTTACGTTCAGCACTCTGCCAGCGCTGAACAAAATCATTTAAAGATGCGTACTCTTTCATCAGTGTACGACGGGTGTAGTCCTGAAAAGATTCGGTGACCAGCTTACCGTCAGCGTCGTAATACTGAACGCGTTTAGATAGCACGTTAACAGCAACGCCTTTAACGTAAAACTTCCTGCGTCGTTCTTCGTCAGTTTCGGGCAGTGCGCCATCAGGTTCGGGTTCTGTTGGAGCACCCGAGGGATAATCCGGCGATGGTTCTTCTGCATGGCCTGATTGGCCATCTTCATCCGGTGCATTATCTTCCAGTTGCTCATCAAAATCTGACTCTGGATCGGCGACCTCATCTTTTGTGGTAGTTATGACTTTCACCGGCAAGCCATCAAAGCGTTCATCTGCAAACAGCTCGGTGGCCTTTCTGAAATCCAGAATGGTAAACCACAGCTTATTGTAGCGTTCATCAATACGCGTGCCGCGTCCGATGATTTGCTTAAATTTGGTCATCGACTGGATATTTTGTTCAAGCACAACCAGCTTACAGGTTTTGGCATCGACACCCGTTGTCATCAGTTCTGATGTTACGGTGATAACCGGGTAGGGCTTCTTCGGATTGATGAAGTTATCCAGCTGGTTTTTCCCCTCGGTCTCATCACCTGTAATACGCATGATGTATTTATCATTTTCTTTCATTTGCGCTGGGTTGAGATTCACCAAGGCACGCCGCATCCGCTCTGCATGAGGTATGTCATTACAGAAGACGATGGTTTTATCCATGGGGTTGGTACGCTTGAGGTAATCCGTAATGGTTTCTGCCACCAGCTGAGTGCGTTCATCAATGACTAAGTTGCGATCAAAATCTTTTTGGTTGTAGATGCGATCTTCTATCAGCTCACCATTTTTATCTACTTCGCCTTTCGCTGGACGCCATCCTTGCAGGTCAACATTGATATCAACGCGTACCACTTTATAAGGCGCCAGGAAGCCATCCTCAATGCCCTGTTTAAGGGAATAGGTATAAACCGGCTCACCGAAATAGTCTGTATTTGAGACCTCATGGGTCTCTTTCGGCGTCGCCGTTAAACCGACCTGAGTCGCACTACTAAAATATTCCAGAATCTCGCGCCAGGCACTGTCTTCAGCGGCGCTGCCGCGATGGCATTCGTCAATGATGATCAGGTCGAAGAAGTCACGCGCAACCTGCTTATACGCTTTTTCATGCTCTTCGGTTCCTGTCATCGCCTGATACAGCGCCAGATGGATCTCATAAGCGGGATCGACAGTGCGGCCAGTGATTTTGGTCATTGCCTGCCCAAAAGGCTGGAAATCGTTGGTGCGGGTTTGATCAACAAGAATGTTGCGATCGGCAAGGAACAGGATGCGTTTCTTGTGTCTGCCTTTCCATAACCGCCAGATAATCTGGAAGGCGGTGTAGGTTTTGCCGGTACCGGTTGCCATCACTAATAAGATGCGGTTCTGGCCGCCTGATATAGCTTCAAGAGTTTTGTTGATTGCCTGGAGCTGGTAATAGCGCGGCGATTTATCGGAGCCGTCGTCATAATAGTCCTGCGTAATAACAGGCAGCTGTGCAGCGGTATAGCCTTTCCAGAGACAGAACTTCTCCCATAACTCAGCAGGCGTTGGGAACTCTTCAAGTATAATTTCTCGTTCCAGCTGATCGGGGTTCGTTTTGTCGTGAAATACGAAGCCATCACCATTGGAGGCAAAGACGAAAGGAACCTCTAACAAGGCGGCATAACCCAGTCCCTGCTGCATCCCTTTGCCGATTTCATGCTTGTTTGCTTTCGCTTCAATGACTGCCAGCGGTAAACCAGGCTTATGGTAGAGCACTATATCTGCTGATTTGACTTTCTGACGGGATGCCAGTTTACCCCGTACAACTACCTTGCCATCACGTAACTTCACCTCCTGGCGAATTTGCGTCATGTCATCCCATCCGGCCTTCTTGACCGCAGGCAGAATAAATTTAGTTACGATGTCGGTTTCAGTCAGTTGAGCTTTGTTCACGCCAGCCATAGCATTTCCGGTCAGATAAAATTGAAGGAATATGGACCGATTTTTGCACAAATAAAGTGCTTCGTTAATGCCTTTAGCCAACAAAATCAGCCTTATGAAATCTTTTATCATGCTAAGTCAAATTTACAGTTTTGTGCTTTTTGTTAAACCTTCCTTATTGATTATCCTCTTGTGTTCATCACGGCTCAGGGTATGATTTTGCTATCCTGATGCTTACCGGTCGGGTTTCCCAGATAAAAAGGAAGCCTGTCTCACGGTAAGGACTGTCTCTGAATTCACCATCTTTAGTAATAAAACAGAACTCGTCACGATAGCCAGAATGACTTTAAGTGGCACGGCTTTTATTTCTGACAGACATTGAAAAAAGACAGGTTGGTGAGTTCTTTTAATCTTTTGCTATGATCTACAGGGTTTGATATGGCGGAACACTCTTCTTCAATCGATGACAAATCTCAAGGGTATATCCTTAAATCACTTGAGGATATGCGGCGTAAATTGCTGGATTTAACTTCACGCAATCGGCTATTAAATTTTCCAGTTAACCAAAAGCACTCTTCCTTACGCATCATCAATGAGCTGCCAGATAAGCTATTTCAAACTCTCAGGTCAGAACAGGTCATGCAGTTCGCTCCTGTTCCGGATCCGACCAAGGCACAGTTACAGCAATTTGGTTATCTGGAAAAAAATGCCTCTTCAACAGAAGAAAAAGCAACGAAATCCTTGCCCGATGCGAAAACCTGGGCTGGAAAATTGGGTATCAATACCAGCTATGAGTTGCTGAGCAGCGCCCAGAACAATATCTCATCAGAAGATTATGATCTGGTAATCAAAGCAAGAGATGTCATCCTTGAGCATCTGAAAGAGAACGGAGGATCTTTAGCAGGCATCAGAAGTACTGAGGCTAACTCCGGCCTTCCAGGCGAACATCTGGATTCTCTTCTTACCCGGCTTGGCTACAAAGATAGCGGTGAGTTTGAGCGCGATACGAAAGCGGGCAAGCCGTTGCGTAAACCATCAGTTCAGGCATCCCTGACCGATGACCAAATACAAACACTTTACTATCCAGCCGAGCTGGAAGCCGTGTTGCGCTCTATCCATGGTAAGGCGCAGGTCGCAATTGAAGAGACGGGGGCTGGTATTCTCTATTTGTCCCTTGGCTTTCTGGAATGGTATGAAAGCGAAGATTCCGATAAGGCTAGACTTGCTCCACTCTTTACTGTTCCGGTGACGCTTGAGAAAGGTAAGCTCGATCCACAGGCCGGCCTCTATCGTTACCACTTACGTTATACCGGGGAAGACATTATCCCTAATTTGTCGCTGCATGAAAAATTACAGGGCGATTTTGGTATTGCCTTACCCAGCCTTGATGACGAGATGTTGCCTGAAACTTACTTCAAACAAATACAGGCAATCATCGAAAAGAATAAGCCGCGCTGGAAAGTGCGTCGTTACGGAGCATTGAGCTTATTAAACTTCAGCAAGATGCTGATGTATCTGGATCTTGATCCAGAGCGTTGGCCTGAAGGCAGTAAAAATTTACTGAATCATGAAGTCATTAAACGCCTGTTTACGTCTCAGGCGGACAATAATTCCGGCACAGAAAGTCTTTCCAAAGAGTATTCAATCGATACCGTTGGCAATATTCATGAAAAATTTCCTTTAGTTTATGATGCGGATAGTTCGCAGCATAGCGCTCTGATTGATGCTGTAAATGGCGAAAACTTGGTAATCGAAGGGCCTCCAGGAACAGGTAAATCACAGACTATTACTAACCTTATTGCCGCTGCGATGCTAAATGGTAAAAAAGTTCTCTTTGTTGCGGAAAAGCTCGCTGCATTAGAAGTAGTAAAACACAGACTCGATAAGGCGGGGTTAGGTGATTTTTGTCTGGAGCTCCATAGCCACAAGTCTCATAAGCGCAAGGTTTTGGAGGATATCCAGAAACGGCTGCATAATCCGTCATTGCAAAAAACGCCTGCGCAAATTGACGCAGACATTTCACGCTATGAAGATTTGAAGAGTCAGCTAAACAGTTACGCTCAGGAAATTAATGAGATCTGGAAGCATACCGGGCTTACTATTCACCAGATTTTGACCGGGGCGACACGCTATCGACGCGAACTGGGTATCGATCCAACTCAACTGCATATAGAAAACCTTTCGGGGCAGAAATTGGATCGCGTGGCGCAGTTAAGACTACGTGACCAAATCAAAGAGTTTAAAGATGTCGTTGTGGAATTCCGTCAACAGGTCGGTGAGCAGGCTGAACTATGGGAGCATCCCTGGTATGGCGTTAATAACGTCGATATCCAGCTTTTCGACAGTGACAGAATCGTTTCAATTCTGAATGAATGGAATGTAGCGCTAATCTCATGGCAGCAGGCACTCTCAGATTTTCTAAATCAGTATTCGATTGTTACTGCCAATCATGACGAAATGAGCTGGCAAACTCATTTAGTTGAGTTGTCCGGTCGACTTCCGGATCTGCCCGCTGAAGCTGATTTTCAGGCTTACACCAGACTTGATGACAATAAGATTGAACATTTAAAAAATTGGCTGGTGGATTTCAAAGTCGTTCAGGCTGATTATCGTCATATAGCTGACTACCTGATGCCTGAAAAACTGCGTCTCCTTGAGGATGGGGCTTCTACGCCTGACTTCCCGAACATCGCTAAAACGTTTGGTCTGGATAGCGCGACCACGCTTGCTGATGTCGTACGTCTGATTCGTAGTTTAGAGCAAATGCATGCTTCTTTTGAGTCAGATCGCGAGCATCTTTCTGCACTACTTGAATCTTTGCCATCTTCTGTTTCCGAAAGGTTTCCTGTTACTCCGCAAGGTTTTAATCAAATAGCGACATTTATTTGTATTGCATTTGAGCTACCTGGCGATTTGGTTAAATACAGACATGAAAGGTTCGATGATGATGGTATTGAGCCGCTGATTGAAGAGTTAAGCCAGCGGTTGGCATCGTTACAGACTCTGCGCGAACAGTTAAAGTCACGCTTTGTACTGAATAAAGTAACTGATGATGAACAGCTGAAGACTATTGAAAGCAGCTTGCATGACTCTGGCTTGTTTAGCTGGTTAAGCGGCTCATGGCGACAAGCCAAAAATACGCTAATTGGCTTATCCAGCGAACCTAATACAAAATGGAAAACGCTTTATGATGAACTGCCCAAGCTTCGTCAGTATGCTCAAGAACTAGCTGAGTTTGAGGCACGTAATTTTAGCCAGGTTTTCGGTGAGCTTTATCAAGGATTAGAAACCGAGCCAAGCCAGATGCGGCAGCTTCGAGACTGGTATAGCAAAGTGCGTAATGTCTGGGGCATCGGCTTCGGCGCTAACGTTGCCATAGGCAGCGCTTTACTCAGTTTGGATAGTCAGATTTTCAAAGGTATCCAGCAGTTAAAATATCAAGGTGTGGATACTCAAATTTCGCAGCATCTGACCAAACTGAAAGAGTATGAAGAAATTATCCCGTCAGACGTTTTGTTCCCTGAAAACGTTCAAACACTGACCGGTAACACAAATATTTTTTCACCGCTTATAGCGAACCTTAAGGATGCACTGTTTCCAATACAGCAATGGTTTACAGCTGAGCAACTTACTTTGGAGACAGTAAATGAAAAGATCGTCATCTTGCATCAAATACAAGAAAAACAGCGTGCTTTAAGTGAAGATATATTGCCCGGCGATATTTTTGCGATAGCCAATGAAGTAGCTTTTGGAGCAAGTAAAGGTAATACGCATCCTCTAAATGTGATGAGTGAAACCATTACGTTTACAGAGCAAATGCGTGAAAAAATCCAGAATTCTGATTTGGCTGATGCTATCAAAAAGTTATCCGGCGGCGATGAGTACCGAAGCCTACAACATTATTTGCACACCCTTGAGCAGAAGTGGCAAATTCAAACAGACCGGCAAATGAATTTTGCACAGGAGACTCAGCTTGATAATGTGCAATGGCAGCAACGATGCCAGGATCGTCTCTTCGTATTAATAGAGCGTAATAAAGAAGCAATATCTAAACCTCGATGGTTAAATGGTTGGCTTAATTTTACCCGCGTATCTAAAGCTATTGAAAGTAACGGACTTCAGCGTATCCGTGATGCGATCATGAGCCATACACTTGCAATTGAACACATCGATACCGGCTTGCAGGTGGCTATTTTCGATCAGCTGGCGCGCGAAGTTGCTTCTGAACGTCCGCATCTTCTGCGGGTGTCGGGTAATAGCCGGAGCGCCATGCAGAAAACATTTCGTGACTATGACAAGGCGCTTCAGAAATTACAGCGTGAACGTATCGCAGCGGTTATTGCGAGCAATCCGGTTCCCCAGGGCGCATCAGGGGGAAGAAAAGCAGACTACACGGAAATGGCTCTTATCAGAAACGAGACCGGCAAGAAGACGCGGCACGTTCCGATTCGTCAACTTATTAATCGAGCCGGTCGCGCACTGCTCCAGTTGAAGCCCTGTTTTATGATGGGGCCAATGTCCGCGGCTAATTACCTTCAACCGGGCGACATTGAATTTGATCTTGTTGTGATGGATGAAGCTTCCCAGGTTAAGCCTGAGGATGCGTTGGGAGTTATCGCGCGCGGTAAGCAAATTGTCGTAGTTGGTGACCCTAAACAGCTTCCGCCAACCAGCTTCTTTGATCGTGCAGGCATTGATGATGATGACGAAGACACCGCTGCAGTAAGTCAGACTGACAGTATTCTTGATGCCTCTTTGCCGCTTTTCAAAATGCGCCGTTTAAGATGGCATTATCGTTCTCAGCACGAGAGCCTGATTGCCTACTCTAACCGTCATTTTTATAACAGTGATTTAGTGGTTTTCCCGTCGCCTAACGCTCATGCCCCAGAGTATGGCGTTAAATTCAGCTTCGTTAAAAACGGTCGTTTCATTAACCAGCATAACATTGAAGAAGCTCAGGTTATTGCTAAGGCTGTAGCTTTACATGCAATCCATTCGCCTGAGGAGTCTTTGGGGGTCGTTGCCATGAACTCAAAGCAGCGTGAACAGATTGAACGAGCCATTGACGAAATGTGCCGTGAAGACTCACAAGCTGAGGCAGCTATCGATCGGTTAAGAACGAAAAGCGATGCACTCTTTGTTAAGAACCTCGAAAACGTTCAGGGGGATGAGCGCGATGTCATCTTTATTTCCTTTACTTATGGGCCGGGTGAGGTCGATGGCAAAGTGTACCAACGCTTTGGCCCTATCAACTCAGATGTCGGCTGGCGTCGCTTGAACGTTCTTTTCACTCGCTCCAAAAAACGAATGCATGTTTTCAGCTCAATGCGAGCGGAAGATGTTCAGGTAACGGAAACATCTAAGCGTGGCGTTCAGGCTTTACGTGGATTTCTGCACTTTGCTGAAAAGGGCAATATGGATGGGCTTTCTCATTCTACGAGCAAGGCGCCAGATAGCGATTTTGAGGTAGCAGTCATTACAGCTTTAGAGAGTGCAGGTTTCCGCTGTGAGCCTCAAGTTGGCGTAGCCGGATTCTTTATCGATATTGCGGTGCGTGATCCGGGCAAGCAGGGACGTTATTTAATGGGAGTTGAGTGCGATGGTGCTACTTATCATTCTGCTAAGTCGGCTCGTGACAGAGATCGCTTGCGACAAGATGTACTTGAGGGCCTTGGATGGAGGATTCGTCGTATATGGTCAACGGACTGGTTCAGTAACCCAGATGAGATTTTAGAACCAATTATTCGGGAATTACATCAACTGAAAACGTTAGCCGCTGAAAATTCTTATTCTGAAGAGCAGGCCATTGCTGAGTTAGTTGTTGAAGAGCATGAGAGTAGTGCGGATGTTACTGATTACAGTAATAACGCTGCTCCTCTAAGAGTGCGTCTTGAACGATTTGCTCGCGAGGTTATTGACGCAGAGTGCCCTTTTATTGCAGATGAAAGCAAATTGCTGCGGCCCGCAATGATTGAGGCTCTAGTTGAGCATCAGCCTCTTTCACGGTCTGAGTTTGTGGAACGTATTCCCAAATATCTACGTGATGCGACTGAAAGCAAGATGAGTAAAACTTATTTAGACAGTGTATTGGCTATTATTGATGGTCAAGAGCTAGAGTAAAAGTTAACTCTTGAGGCAAGGAAGCCTCTTGTAACTGATCTGCACCTGATTTTACAAAGGTTATTCATTTTTTAAGAATGAATGATCATTGCGTTGTTTACCATTTGACGGTTTTTATCACTGTTTCGGTGATCAGTTTTGTGATCACATTTTCACACTACTCCCTACCAAAAAAATCACATCCAAGGCTTAATTAACATTTGGTCAAAAAGCCTAATTGGAAAGTTAAAAAGATACTATCGGGCAGTGGTGACGTTCAAACCGTAAAAATCCGCATGCTCTCTGACGTTACAATGCCTCAGCCATGCATCACCATAGTAGTTATCAAAATGCTGAGTCCAGATATTACTCATTGGCTGTCGCGACAACTGGCGATACGCTGTGCGTTGAGGGAGCTGATGCTCAGAAATGTACTCTGGGACCATAAACCTCTGCTGCTGGTGGAACTGTCTGACCTGCCCCCAGGATTAGATACAACCGTCAGTTAATAATGTCAGATCCTTCACTCGCAGAATTACCCTTTCTCCAGCCCGCTGCAAATTCAGATGTCGTCTGATAATTCGCGGAATGCGGGCGACATTCGTTATAATCCAGACGCCATTCACTGATGGTTTTCCTGGCATGACTGATGTCACTGAACCAGTGTTCATTCAGGCATTTATCGCGAAAGCGTCCGTTAAAACTCTCAATAAATCCGTTTTGTATCGGCTTGCCGGGCTGGATTAGGCGTAACTCAACATCATGTTCTAAAGCCCATTCATCCAGCGCGAGGCGGTTAAATTCCGGACCCTGATCGGTTCTTATTGTAGCCGGAGAGCCGCGAAACAGCGCAATGCTGTCCAGAATACGCGTGACCTCCACACCTGAAACCCCAAAGGCAACAGTGACCGTCAGGCATTCCTTTGTGAAGTCATCGACGCAGGTGAGGCACTTGATCCTGCGACCGGTAGCCAGAGCATCCATGACAAAATCCATCGACCAGGTCAGATCGGGTGCCGCCGGGCGGGGTAGCGGCAGACGTTCTGTTGCCAAGCCTTTACGGCGTCTTCTGCGCTTAACATACAGTCCGTTCAGATGATAAAGACGGTACACGCGCTTATGATTAACATGAAGACCTTCATGGCGCAGTAACTGCCAGATACGGCGGTTACTGCGCTCCAGTGCCAGCTCTGTAATGCGTCCTGATAAATAGGCATCAGCGGCTGCGCGCTGAGAATCATAGCGGCAGGTTAACAGGGACAAACCTGTGAGTCTGCAGGCACGTCGTTGCAACAGACCGGTTGCATCACACATCAACACCACGGCTTCGCGCTTCTGGTCTGTCGTCAGTACTTTCGCCCCAGAGCCACCTGAAGCGCTTCCTTATCCAGCATGGCTTCAGCGAGCAGCTTCTTAAGGCGGGCGTTCTCCTCTTCAAGCGACTTCAGGCGCTTAACCTCAGGCACCTCCATACCGCCATACTTTTTACGCCAAGTGTAAAAGATGGCGTCGGAAATGGCGTGCTTACGGCAGAGCTCACGGGCAGAAACCCCGGCTTCAGCCTCGCGGAGAATACTAATGATCTGTTCGTCGGAAAAACGCTTCTTCATGGGGATATCCTCATGTGGCTTATGAAGACATTACTAACATCGCGGTGTGTTAATCAACGGGGAGCAGGTCAATTGTTTGAATGAAACCGATATGTTCGGCGAGGAGCCTTGCAGGAGCGCAAACCTGTCCGGACTGGAACAAATACAAATAAAAGGGAAAGAGAGTCACCACAAAAGTTGACGTAGTTATGGCTTCATGGGCGCATTGGATCATTTCTCCTGCCAGATTAAATGACTTTTTTTGCTTCGTTTCCATTAAAGGAATTTCTCATTCTGCCGATTCAACGATGAGTGCTGTGTATATGATCGGCGCGCCTGAAACAGTCAACAACTTTAGGCTCTGGGTGATGCGGAGGGCTGCGGTCAGAATTTTTACCTGAGCGGTTACTGCCTACGCTGCGTATTACAGCCGCGCCAGATGGATCAATTCAAAAAGGATGCTGCATGTCTGTTGCCAATGAGACCTCTACGCAGGTATATAAAAAAATCTCGCAGGAAGTAGAACGAATTCTCGACAACCTGACTCTGCCTGTAAACGACCCTGCCTTACAGAAAGCCAACAGCAATGCCCGCCTTCAACTTGAGAGTTTCCAGACGCGCCTGAACGAGGCAATTGACAGCCTGCGTTCTAATGCTGAATGGGAGACGTTTACCATCGCCTTTTACGGGGAGACGAATGCGGGGAAATCAACGGTCATTGAGGCGCTGCGCATCCTGCTCCAAGAGGATACAAAGCTCGCCAGGCAGGCAACGTTTCGCCAGTTTCAGCAGCAACACGATCTCTCACCAGAGGCGCTTGAAAACGCTGATCGGGCTTTAAAAGAAAACGAAGCATTAGCAGCCTCTCTAAGTCAGGCCCTTGCGGAGGTGCGAGGCCGCTACTCAGATCGCGAAGCTGAACTCGGTAAAGCACTGTCGCGACTGAGTACGTTGGTTGAGGATCAGAAGACGCGCTGGTCAACAATACGTCGGCTACTGGCTCTTTGGATCTTATCTCAAGAGCAAAAGCAGTGGCGTCAGATGAAACAGCAGCAGCAGGCATTAGAGGCAGAAATTAATCAGGAAAAACAATCTCTTGTCGTGAAGAAGGCGGACTGTGATGCACAACGGCAGACGATGCTGAAGCAGCGCGCGCGGATGGATGAAAAGTTTGCCGAACTGAACGCGCTGGCGGACGGTGAAATCATCGGCACGGGTATGTCCGATTTCACCCTGGACGCCACTCTCTATCCTTTTGAGGCGTGCGGTCAGCGCTTTGCCCTGCTGGACGTACCCGGTATTGAAGGTAAGGAGAGCAAGGTGCGCGAGCAGATACAGCGCGCGGTCGAGAAAGCGCACGCCGTTTTTTACGTCACCAGTAAAGCCACGGCACCGCAGAAAGGTGATGAGGATAATCCCGGCACACTGGAGAAAATCAGGTCACATCTCAATGCGCAGACTGAAGTCTGGACGTTGTTCAATAAGCGTGTAACGAATGCTATGGCGCTTGGAAGACCCCTCGTTAATGAGGATGAAGCGCACAGTATTCAGGATCTGGACGACAAAATGCGCGAGCAGTTGGGTGAAAACTATCGTCAAACGCTGGTTGTCAGCGCCATGCCTGCTTTTCTCAGTCTGGCCGAACACCTGGTCCCCGGCGGGCCCAACGCGAAGAGTCGCGATAAGTTCCTGAAAGCCTTTACCCCGGAAGAATTGCTCGAAAAAACGGGCGTTTCAGCGCTTGCGCGCGTACTGACACAACAGCTTGTCGCCGACAGCAAGTCAAAAATTGCCCGCTCGAACATACAGAAAACCCGCGTTGTGCTGGATGACATTGCCGCACAGGTTAGCGTGCTGCAGTCAGACACCTACGCAAAACTTGTCTGGCAGCTTAATGAGGACAAAAACAGCGCACACAAGCAGCTTGATCACGCACTGAAATCACTGCGCCAGCGTCTGATTGACCGCGCGGAGGAGAGCGTTAGTCGTTTCCGCAATCATGCGCGCGAGCGTATCTATAAAGTGATTGACAGTGATATCAATAACGATCGCTTTAAAAGTGAGCTGGAGGCCATGATTAGCCTAGAGCACGCTTCGCTTGAAAAGTCCCTTCCAGGGATACTTAAAGCCGAACTTGAGCGCTTTCAGTCAGAGATCAGTGATATTGTTGCGCAGTTTCAGCAGCACGCTCGCGGGATCCTCAATACCTTCTCACGCCTCCAGACGCACAAATTCAGCAGTAATATTCCCCTCACGATTGATATCGATAACGGCATCAACGTCACAGGACTTCTGGCGACACTCGCGGGCGGCGCGCTACTTTTCTGGAACCCCGCCGGGTGGCTTGTCCTCGGCCCGGCGCTGGCGAATCTGGCATTTGCGGCCTACAAAGCCCTGCGCAGCATGATTAGCTCCAGTTACAAAATGTCTCAGCAGAAGCAGTCCGCTGACAAAAATCTCAGCAACGTGGCTGCCCACATGAACGACGCCATTGTCGACGGCATTCAAAAAGCCTTCCCGGTGCTGCAGGAGAAAATCGCTGAGATTAAAGACATGCTGGAGGAGCCTGTGAAACAGGTTTCGGGCATCAATGAGATTCTGATCCAAGCCGCGGTCGGATTACGCCTTTTATCCACTGGAATTGATTTTTCTGGAGCGAAGTAATGGAAAAAACGCTGGATGTTTTTAAAGCGCAGCAGTCCCGCAATGTTCACATTCTGGATGAACTCACCGCCTTTCTTGAGCAGGGTGAGAAGGTCGGCGTCCCGGTCGATGTGCAGCTCATCAATAAAATTGAAGCGGCCAAAGAAAATGCCGCGAACGGGAAATTAAAAATCGCGCTGATTGGAGGGTTCTCCGAAGGGAAAACCTCAATAGCTGCCGCCTGGATGGGGCGTCTCGATAAAGCGAGCATGAATATCAGCCATCAGGAATCTTCCAACGACGTCAAAGTGTACGACGTGGGATCGGACTTTGTCCTGATTGACACGCCCGGGTTGTTTGGCTTCAAAGAACAGTTCAACGAAGACACCCGGGCTGTCGAAAAATACAAGGACATGACCAAAAAGTACATCAGTGAGGCGCATTTGATCCTCTATGTCATGAACTCCACCAACCCGATAAAAGAGAGTCATAAGGCCGACCTTGAATGGCTCTTCCGTACCCTGAACCTGCTTGACCGTACGGTGTTCGTTCTCAGCCGCTTCGATGAAGTAGCGGACGTGGAGGATGAGGACGACTACGCCGCCAACGTAGAGGTGAAGCGCCAGAACGTGCGTGCGCGTTTGGACGACCTAATCGCGCTCACCTCCCTGGAGCATGATGCGCTAAATATTGTCGCCGTCGCGGCTAACCCTTTTGATATGGGGACCGAATACTGGCTGGGTAACCCGGAAAAATTCCGTGCGCTGTCTCATATCAGTGAACTGCAGGACGCGACGAGCGACAAGATAGAAAAAAGCGGGGGAGCACTGGCGCTGAGTGAAGAAACGAAAAAGAGTGTTATCAGGGATATCCTGACCCGGAAGCTGCCGGAAGCCATCGCGAATGATGTGCGTATCCGACAGGAAGTAGAAGACCTCTCATCCATTCATGTCCGGCTCAGCAAAGAGCTGCTGACCATGCAGCGTGATATCGCGGAAGCGCGCATCAGTCTCAATAACTTTGTACTCGACTACTTTAAAGATTTGATACTTCGCGCCCGGGGCCTGAGTCTCGAAACCTATATGGAGTTTTTCGAGAGCGAAATCGGTGAGCAAGGCATCATCATTGATACCCGCCTGGACAACGAGTTCGCCCGCCGCGTCCAGTCCGTAAACAATGCCATCCAGAAGATGCATCTGGGCTACAGCGCTGAAATCAATCACTACAACGGCAATATGGCGGCGATGGGCAAGCAGGGTCTGAATTATGTCGTTAAGAGCAACTTAATTAACAGTGCAACCGTGATTGCCGCTCGTGATGGGGTGGTGTCCGTTGGTAAAATGGCCGGGTTAGAGCTGGGAAAATTGCTGAAGTTTAAACCCTGGGGGGCCATTAAATTTGCAAAAGGCCTGAACGGGGCGCTGGTGTTCGCCGGCGTGGCGCTGGAGTTGTGGGATACCTACAGCCAGGCAAAGCGTGAGGCGGAGTTCAAAAAAATGATCGACTCCCTGATTTCGAACTTTAACCAGCAACGCGATGGGTTAATCAGTGTGCTGGGAGGAAGTGAATTCGCACGAGATTATTTTACCGGTTTCGCACTGATGCAGGATGAAATGGCGAGCCTTGAACGCGCAATGCAGGTGATTCAGGAGCAACAGTCACTCTTTGCCCGCTGGCGTGCGGATGCGGAAGCGATTGATGCCGAATACACGCGCGTGAACGACTAAGCTTCGGGAGAAAAAATGGACATTTTAGCGCTGGAAGCGTTGCTGAATCAGATGAAAAGCCTTCCCCAGCCACGTAAAACGGAAGCGAATATCTTTTCCTCAGGTGCCCGCGGGCACTATGAAAATCCTGTCAGCGATGTGCTGGCCTTCTTTCTCGATCCTGACGGTGGTCACGGGCTGGGACCACTGGCGGCAGAGGCGCTGTTCAGCTGCATGGGGCTGGCAAACACGTTCAACGCCCAACTGTCCGCACCGCCTCAGCGTGAAGTCAGCACTGGAAGCGGGAACCGGATCGACATCCTGCTTGAGGGTGAAGACTGGGTAATGATCATCGAGAACAAGGTCTGGCATCTGCAGAATAATCCCTTTGATGATTACCTCACGTGCCTTCAACAGGAAGCGTATCAGGGCAAAACACCCCTTTGCGTGGTGTTATCACCCAACGGTTTTGCGCCTGAGGGCTGGGTTGGGGTCAGTTACCGGCAGCTTACCGGTGCATTGTCTTCGCGGATCGGGGAAGCCTATATGGCTTCATCATTAAACAAATGGCTGGTCATACTGCGTGAGTATGTCCTGCATCTGGAGTTACTTGTGAGCCACCCTGCTGTTACAACTGAAACCGAAGCGTTTGTTCTGACTAATCTCCATCGCATTGCAGAAATAGAAGAGCTCAAGAAAACCGTCATTAAAACGTTGTCCGGAGAATGCCAGCGTTACCTTACTGAACATTTCAGCGACAAGGGCTATGAGATCAAAGCCCGTCTGACTAACTGGTCTGGCTTTCCGGTACTGCGCTTTAAATGTTCCCACTGGTTCTCACCTTCAGATGTGGTTCTGTATCTGAACGGAACGGTGGATGAGTGGTTTGAAGTGATCACTTACGCCTGCGATCTTGAAAATGAGCAGATGCGTGAAAGAGCGATCGCGATGCTCAACATCGAGGGAAGTGAGGAAGAGTATGAGGAAGAAGCCAACGGAAGAATTTTGGGGTTCTTTTCCTGCCATGTCCCGCAGGAAACCCCTAAATCTGAATTGCTTTCGGATCTGGCAAAGCGGATGACGTTACTGGATAACTTTGAGCGTGAGCTCCGCTGATCTCTGTGGGACGGCAACCCGGCCCATTTTACGCTGGGTTTAAGAGGCGGCGCATGAATAATAGCGCGGCACCGGCTCAGCGTGGATTACGTTGCTTTGCGATGTTACTGACGTTGCAAAACTGAATTGGGCACGAGCGATTTTGACGTGCCTTGCCCGGATACATTTTCAAATGATGCCTTGAAGATGGCAAAGAGCTTATTACATTAATTTTTAAATGTCTTACATGGAGAATGTATGGGGTTGTTCACTTTAGAAGAGCAGGAGTTTCGGGCAGTGTCGAAAACGACGTTTGCGCGCGAATCCATTCTTGAACGCAGAGATATCCAGTCGGCCTTAGCCAGAAAGATAAGTCATTTCGTTCCTGACTGCATGGTCATTCAGGAAGAGTTTAATAACTGGGAGGACAGCCAGCGCAGGATCGATTTGCTCTGCATCGATAAAAATTTCAATCTGGTCGTCATTGAGCTCAAACGTGATGAGCAGGGCGCCCATATGGAGCTTCAGGCAGTAAGGTATGCCGCTATGGTTTCGCAAATGACTTTTCATGAAGCTGCTGAGTGCTATCAAAAATATCTCAATAAAGAAGGTGTCGAGAAAAATGCAGAGAATGAAATCCTCAATTTCTGTGAGAGAGAAGAAAGCGAAATTGCTGATTTTAATACGCAGGTACGGATTGTTTTAATATCAGCTGATTTCTCTAAAGAGGTCACAAACACAGTCCTGTGGCTTAACAATAATGGCCTTAATATCAGCTGTTTCAGGCTAAGTCCGTATATGCATCTCGACAAGCTGCTGGTGAATTTCGAACAAATAATCCCGTTGCCAGAGGCAAAAGATTTTCTTGTCCGACAAAAGCGTAAAGAAATAGAAGCCATGAAGGCAAATGAAAAATCTGAGAAAGATTATTCTAAATTTGTTTTTAGAGGCGCGAAATATAACAAGCGTAACCTGGCTTTTGAGCTTATGAGCGACTGGATATCGGAGAATGAACCGGAGAACATAGACTCTGTTATATCGATCTTTGGAAAGGATGTTCATCGCAGTCTTATAAAGTCGGAATCAGACGTCACTCTATCACGACGAAAGCGTTTTCATGAGGCGTCCATTGAGCTCATTTCTGGTGAGACGGTGCTGATTACCAACCAATGGAGTATCGGCTCTATTCAGCGACTGATTACAACGTTTGAAAATCTTGGTTATAAAATAACCACACAACGTCCTGAATGAGGCTAATGAGGGCAAAGAGCAAGACTTTGCATCAGAAATACCAGCTTATTTAACCGTCTTGCTGGTTGGGGTGTGCATGTCCTGCTTTCAAAAACTAACGTGCTAAGCCGATAGCAGCGCACGCTTCTCGCCCTCGACTTTAGCCGATTAGGCATAAAAGGCGCCCATAAGCCAGCCGTAGAGTTGGCGATAACCTGCGCCACGACTCGGCAGTCGTCTGGATTAATCGTGGCGATTCAGAAAACATAAATCAAGTCACACTGAGAAAATCTTAAAAACAATAGGCCGAACGTCCGACTTTGGCACAAAGCGGACTTGCAACAGGGTACACCTTCTGAGAGCGCATAGTGGAAATTTGCAAGGAATCACTGACATCATAAAGTTTTAATCAACGTGAAGCTGCTCAGTGATCTTCGTCTCGGATTTTTCAAATACCAGCAGCTTACTGCCTTATGCAGACGTACAGTCACGTGCAAAGCCGGGCATTTCATCATCAAGCGCCTGCAGTACTAACTGCCGATGATTTCCAGTGCTGTTTACTAAGCTAAAACACAAGGTGTGTGTCTTTCTCACACCAGTCATGACTTGCTAGTTTTATATACAAAGGCTGATGGTAGGGTTTCCAAATTCTGATCATTGCGTTGTTTACCGTTTGACGATTTTGATCATTATCCAGTGATCAGAATTCATGATCATATTCTTCAGCGACTGTCTTGAACAATCACATCCAAGGTTTAATCAACATTGGGTCAAAAAGCCCAATGGGAAAGTTAAACAGATAATGGCGGGCAGTGGTAACGTTCAAATCATAGAAATCCGCATATTCTCTGACGTTACAATGCCTCAGCCATGCATCACTGTAATAGTTATCAAAATGCTGAGCCCAGATATCACTCATTGGCTGTCGCGATAACTGACGATACGCTGTACGTTGGGGAAGCTGATACTCAGAAATGTATTCCTGAACCGTAAGCCGCTGCTGCTGGTGGAATTGCCGTCGATGATAAACCCAAAACAGCACACGGATTGCTGCACCTCCACATTTATGCAGATTGTTGTACATCAGGCGTTTAGGAAGTTTATGCACTTGTGCATATTGTTGCTGCGTTACGCCATTCATAATCGTTTCACGACGATAATTTTGTTTGTGGTAAGCCCACTGAATGCGCCACGTATCGCTCCAGAAGTTGTAGTCCTTGTAATGCACGTCGCACTCTATGGCAGGCAGTAGAAAACGCTCAAACAACTCATCCAGCGTTGCAGGCAGAGCATGCAGATGCTGCTTTCTTTGCAGCCGCTGTTCATCAGTCAGCGGCACAATTTCATAACCGGTTAGCCAGTCAATGCCGCCTACATAAGTCTTCATCTTACGATTAAGAGAGTAGGGCATCGCAATTTTTGCATTGTACTCCTCTTCTATCTTTTCCATCTTTACCAGTCTTCATAGGTGCTTATAGCCAGCGTGCTAAAAGCCACGGATTAATTAAATTAGCCGGGTAGTTACACAAATAGCGGCTTGCAGTAGACGGGTTGAGGTAATGCCAGCGGCAATACTGTGAAACGCTGATATTGCATGGCCAGTAATAGCTGTAGTAGCGCTCAAAATGACGGTGCCAGTGAGGGCTGAGTTGAGCGCTTGCCACAATGCGATTACCGTCACGCAGGCGGCCTCTGATTTTACTAAAACGCTGCAGCGCTCGTCTGAGCGCCTTCATTGGCAGTAAGGCAGCCTCATCCAATCGTTGGCTATCTTTCAGAGGCAGTGTCGCAGGCTTACCGGCAGAAGGCTCTGCGGGAGTGAAAAGCGAATCCAGCTTTCCGGGAAGAGGGCAATGCGCTTGTGCCCGATCAAAATGGGCAATCTGAGTACGTAATTGCGCAGTTTTAGTGTGTTTGGCTTTTTTTAAAAACGGGTAATGCCGGGTTCCGGAACGCGCAATGTCTTTAGCAATTCCTTCCTTAGAGTACCGCTTAGCAAAGTAACTCACCCGCAGTAACAATGCGGTCATAGCCTCAGTGTGGTTCTTTCGAATTAAATAGTAACCATGCTTTGGAAACCAGACCGTTCCGCCCGTTGCTGTTTTCCAACAGCTCTCCACCAGCTTGTTAATTTTAAGAGGATGACGCACGCAGTTGCCATCAACCATCAGCAGGTAATGATAATGCTGTGCTGGTGCCTGATTCTGTTCTCTGACCCAAAACACGCGGGCAAAGCTTTTGGAATACTCCTTCCTTAGAGCCGGAATCAATAGCTGATGAAATCGGGTAATAACGCGGTTGTCAGCCGTGTACTGAGGCAGATGAAAATCATAACGGATTGCCAGAAAGCGAGAGCAACTGACATAGGTTCTATCAACTGCCTTGAACAAAGAATTCATGATCTTCACATCCTGCTGACTCTCTTCAGGCATTACTGGCCAGAGAACATCGTCATACAGAAACTCGCCTTTAGCCCGGATATCCGGATAAACCGTACCGCGCGTAATATTATTAATTACCGGTTCCTGATGGGTTGAATCCAGACTGCCAGTTTTACTGTTTATCATAGGGTTACGGATGTATCAGAATCACGAATTGATAACGATTTGATGCGCTTGTTGTTTCAAACGGTTGCATCAGCAGATAAAAAGAAAGGCTGGAAATTCCAGCCCTTCTTACAGATCTAGCAGCAGTTATCGAGCCACTGTTCATATTGCGTGACTGTCCAGCCCATGGTTCTTCCGGCGCGTTTTTTTGGCGCAGGGAATTCACCACTGTTTGCCCAGCGGTAAAGAGTAGTACGACTGCAATTCAAAAGAGCCATCATTTCATGAATGCGTATTAGGCGTTGGGGCCCGGGAAGATGGCTGACAGTTGTAGATAAAGAATTGATGTGTTTCATGTTAGGTCTCTCGGTAAAGAATTAAGATGAAACGTATCTTAAAAACCGAGAGAGTTTATGTCGTGGATACCTTAGAAAGATACCTTGGTGACCTTTGTTATCCTACTGATTAAGAAGATTTAATTTTCTTGTTTTTTGCATCTGTCTCTTTTCAACCCGCAACTGATGAAGATCAGTCACATCGCGTTCAAGCAGGCTAATCGCTTCCCGAAGAATTTTCAGGCATTGCTCTTCACTCATTGGAAAACACCCTTCCGCTGGCCAGAATAGCGGGATCTTATTTTCGACCAACCTCAAAAGCTCCGGTGCTTTTGGCAGTAAATCCTTTGCAAAGGTGAGTCTGTTTTTGTCGTACAAACTGGCTATAACAGCGATGAAAAACTCTTCCCGTTTAGCTGCATAAGTTTCGGCTTTCTCTATAGGGGCAGCCAGACGTTTTTCCAGCGCCTCAATTTTTTCTTTTAGTGCCACGTTTTCAGCTTTCAAATCCAGTGTATCTTGTTCAAACATCGGTGCTTCTGGCCTTGCAGTATCAAGCGGAACTCCAAGCGCGTCAGCAATTTCTGTCCGCAGAAAACCACAATCAGCCAGCTTATCAGTATTCATGACATCATCACTTACCGCCCGCAGTGCCGCCTCGGCATTAGGATAATAGTCAGGAGCACCAATGTTTGGCGCGCCATGTTTATCCAGGAGCTGGTATGGGGCAACGGGTGGAGTGTCATACCAGCTTTCATATCTGAACCAATATAGCGAAAGCTGATGCTCTGAACGTCGATACTTTTTCAACGCTAAAAGGCACAGGGCGTTGTAGCTCTGATCTGGATAACGCTGTTTGAGCTGTTCAAATAGAGTCTTAACACTGATGAAGCGTTCTGTGTCGGATTGGCGCGCGAGTTGCTCATTACGCAGTTGCTGAATGGAATCGTCGAAACTCATGGCTTGTTTTTGTCCTGCAATCCTGGGGTGGTTCAGATAAGGCTGTCTTAATGATTGAATCCGAATGGCTGTCAGGCTTTTCGAAAAAGGAAATCAGGTTTATGGCAACCGGCCAGTCAGACATTTAAACCCACCTACTACGTCACCCAGCCATTTACTTACGTCACCCACTACATCACCTGATTCGCGCCCAAAGAAAAAGGAGTCAGACGATTTCTCATCTAACTCCTTGTTTTATTTGGTGGCCCCTGCTGGGCTTGAACCAGCGACCAAGCGATTATGAGTCGCCTGCTCTAACCACTGAGCTAAGGGGCCAGCGGAGCGGGGATTATAAAGTATCTCTTCAGGGCAATCCAGCACTC
>Ga0308167_1001328_pt1 | contig 29974 bp, 29 predicted proteins | sample PhyCR1_2_FD_202138 | JGI IMG/M metagenome (GOLD analysis project Ga0308167, IMG submission 202138) | Phyllosphere microbial communities from UC Gill Tract Community Farm, Albany, California, United States - DLSLRC.R1 | ecosystem: Host-associated > Plants > Phyllosphere > Unclassified | place... | reverse complement strand
ATCCTGATGATATCGACGGCGCGGTGCATATCGCCATTCAGTCGGCGTTTATCAGCGCCGGGCAGCGCTGCACCTGTGCGCGCCGTCTGCTGGTGAAGCGCGGCGCGGCGGGGGATGCCTTCCTGCAACGCCTGGTTGAAGTTGCGGCAAAAATTCGCAGCGGAAGCTGGAATGCCGAGCCGCAGCCCTTTATGGGCAGCGTGATCTCGCTGCAGGCCGCTGAGAAGATCTACAGCGAATGGCAGGCACGCATCGATAGCGGCGGCAAAGTGCTGCTGGCGATGCAGTGGCCGCAGCGCGACAGCGCGATCCTGACGCCGGGCATTATTGACGTGACCGATGTTGCCAACCTGCCGGATGAAGAGGTGTTCGGGCCGCTGCTGACGGTGATCCGCTACGACGATTTCGACCGGGCGATCCGCATTGCCAATAACACCCGCTACGGCCTGGCCTGCGGGCTGATCTCCCCACAGCGTGAGAAGTTTGAGCGCCTGCTGATTGAAGCGCGTGCCGGGATCGTGAACTGGAATAAACCGCTGACCGGGGCAGCCAGTACCGCGCCATTCGGCGGCATCGGCGCTTCCGGTAACCACCGCGCCAGCGCCTGGTATGCTGCAGACTACTGCGCCTGGCCGATGGCCTCGCTGGAGTCCAGCGATCTGTCGCTGCCTGCCAGTCTGTCACCGGGCCTCGATTTTAGCGATGCAGGAGGTGCCCGATGAGCGCACGTGAAGTTAACTTCGACGGCCTGCCGGGGCTGACCCACCACTATGCCGGGCTGTCGTTTGGTAATGAAGCCTCAACCCGCAACCAGCACCAGCAGTCCAACCCGAAGCTGGCGGCGTTGCAGGGCTTGATGAAGATGAAAGCGCTGGCGGATATGGGCTTTGCCCAGGGCGTGATCCCGCCGCACCAGCGCCCGAATATTGAAGCGCTGCGCCAGATTGGCTTTAGCGGCAGCGATGACCAGGTGCTGGCGCAGGCGGCAAAACAGGCACCGCAGCTGCTTTCTGCCGCCAGTTCGGCGTCGGCAATGTGGGTCGCCAATGCTGCGACCGTATCCCCTTCGGCGGACAGCGCCGACGGTCGCGTGCATCTCACCGTGGCCAATCTGAACAATAAGTTTCACCGTGCGATAGAAGCCCCCACCACGGCGGCGCTGCTGCGCGCTATTTTCCGCGATCGTGACCACTTCAGCGTGCACGACGCGCTGCCGCAGGTGGCGATGTTTGGTGATGAGGGCGCGGCCAACCACAACCGCTTTGGCAACGGCTACGGCGAGCCGGGCGTGCAGCTGTTTGTCTATGGGCGCGCAGAACGCCGTGGCGAGGTGGCTCCCGTGCGTTACCCGGCACGGCAGACGCTGGAGGCCAGTGAAGCCGTGGCGCGGCTGCATCAGCTTGATCCGGCCCGCACGGTATTCGCTCAGCAGAATCCGGCGGTGATAGACCAGGGGGTGTTCCACAATGACGTGATTGCCGTCAGCAACCAGCAGGCGCTGTTTTGCCATCAGCAGGCCTTTGTTAATCAGCCGCAGCTGCTGGCGGAGCTGGGGGCGAAAGTGCCGGGCTTCAGCGCCATCGAAGTTCCGGATAGCCGGGTGAGCGTGGCCGATGCGGTGTCAACCTATCTGTTCAACAGCCAGCTGCTGAGCAAGCCAGACGGCAAAATGCTGCTGGTTCTGCCGGAAGAGGCGCGCCGCCATGCGGGCGTCTGGGCGTATCTCAGCGAGCTGGTCACCCGCGGCGGCTTGATTGACGAACTGAAAGTATTCGACCTGCGCGAAAGTATGTGCAACGGCGGCGGCCCGGCCTGTCTGCGCCTGCGCGTAGTGCTGAATGAGCAGCAGCAGGCGGCGGTCAATCCGGCGGTGATGATGAACGACCAGCTGTTCGCCACGCTCAACGGCTGGGTAGAGCGCCACTACCGCGACCGGCTGTCGCAGGCTGACCTGGCCGACCCGCAATTGCTGCGTGAAGGACGTGAAGCTCTCGATGAGCTGACGAAGCTGCTAAACTTAGGCAATGTTTACCGTTTTCAGCAGTAACGCGATGATCGCAGGGCCGGAGATCAGCTCCGGCCTGTCATGGCTGAACGGCGATTGATTCTAAGGAGTATCAATGCAGGACTTCCTCACCACCACGCTAAACGGGCAAACCCCCTCCGCGCCTGAGGGGCGTAATGAGCATCTCATCTGGCGCTGGATCGATGAGGGGATCGTTGAACTGACCCCGACCCAACCGGCGACCATGGCGCTGGTGGTCTCTGCCGGGATCCACGGCAACGAGACGGCCCCGGTAGAAATTGTTGAGCCGCTGCTGGACTCTCTGCTGCGCGGCGAGCGGCCGCTGCAGACGCGGCTGCTGGTGATTTATGGTAACCCGGCAGCGCTGAGGCGTAATAAGCGCTATCTGCACGGCGATATGAACCGCATGTTTGGCGGCCGCTGGCAGCAGTATGAAGACTGTCCGGAAGCGCGCCGCGCCTGGCGGCTGGAGCAGGCGATGGAGAACTTCTGGCAGGCCGGCGAGTACGAAGAGGTGCGCTGGCATATTGATATGCACACCGCGATCCGCGGCTCATGGCATACGCGCTTTGGCGTGCTGCCGCTGCGCGACACGCCGTGGCCAGAAGATTTTATGGCGTGGCTGGGCGTTGCCGGGCTGGAGGCGCTGGTGTTCCACCGCGCACCGGGTGGCACATTTACCCACTATAGCAGCCAGCATTTTCAGGCTGCCAGCTGTACGCTGGAACTGGGTAAAGCACTGCCGTTTGGGCAGAACGATCTCAGCCAGTTCAGCGCGGCCCGGCAGGCGCTGATCGCGCTGATTTGCGGGGGGGAACCGCCTGCCGTCGCTGAGGCGCCGCGCCGCTATCGGGTCTCTCAGCAGATCACCCGTTTGTCGGATAGCTTTGTGCTGCATATGAACGACGACACGCTGAACTTCACCGTTTTCCCGCAGGGCACGCTGCTGGCAGAAGATGGCGAGAAGCGTTATTTTGTCCAGCAGGCGCGGGAGTACGTGCTGTTCCCTAATCCCAACGTCGCGGTCGGCCTGCGTGCCGGGCTGATGCTGGTCGAAGATAATGCGCATAATGAGGCGCTCGGCTCCACGCCGTAACCTGAAAATGAGCCGCCCCGTGGCGGCTCAGTCATGCAGTAGCCAGGCCGTTAATGCGTTAACTTTTTCCTTCCGCTATCCTGCCGCACAGATTACACTCCTCCATAATTTCTGCATAAACCTGTGCAAATTCATATTCTTTTGCAATTCCTCACCATAATCTTCGCATTCTCTTCATGATTGGCGTCAAATTGTCTTTTATGCTTTCAGGGCTTTACTGACGCTCTGACTACTTGACGTTCAGCGCCGTAAACTTGCTTCCGACATCACGACAATCGCGTCGTCATTGAACTGAAAAGTAAGGACTATATTATGCGTAAATTAACCTCTGTTTTTGTTGCCGCTTCACTGGCTCTGGGTGCTGCAAATATCGTTCATGCAGCCGCTGATACTCTGACGCCACCGCCGGCGGGCGCCGACAAGCCGATGATGCATAAGCCACCGCGTCACGGTGGAATGCACGAGATGTTTAAAGGACTGAATCTGACGGACGCGCAGAAACAACAGATGCGCACCATCATGAAAGAGTCCCATAAAGAGATGAAGCGCCCGTCGCTGGAAGAGCGCCGTGCGGTACATAACATTATTGCCTCCGACAGCTTCGACAAGGCGAAGGCAGAAGCGCAGGCTGAACAGATGTCTGCCAACGGCAAAGCGCGAGCAATGTCGATGCTGGAGACGCAAAACAAGCTGTATAACGTGCTGACCCCTGAACAGAAAAAACAGTTTAATCAGAACTTTGAGAAACGTCTGACTGAAAAGCCGCAGCATGAAGGTAAAATGGCGCCTGCAGAAGATTAAATCCGCTAGTTTCGAAGTGGGGAGGGATGCCTTCCCCCTTCGACCCGAGCAGGCTGCACAAATCTGAGACCGCCGACGTTGCCCACACCGCCTGAATGGCCGTGGTCACCGTCGGCGGTTTTGTTTTGTTCAGGCGCCGGGCAGAGGGATGATCGGCAGGCTGCCTTTCAGCAGCGGCTTGCAGAGGATCTTATAACCGTCGCTGTCAAAACCGGGCGGGGTGGTGCACAGGGCGGCGGCATCCGCCAGATCGCTGACTGAACCGAGGTAGAGCCAGTTATTGATCACATGTATCTGCTGCTGGCTGACGCCTTTTTCCACCACGGCGACGGCACCCGGCCATGGCCAGCACTGCAGGCGCACGGCGTCCAGCGCCGCCAGCAGGCGCTGCTGGTGCGCCTCCAGTGACTCTTCCCCACAGCAGGCTCCGGCGCAGCGTTTCAGGCTGTAGCGGAAGCAGGCGCGACCTTTAGTCAGCGTTTCCAGCCCCAGCAGGCCGTAGCAGAGCCGCTGCTCGTCGGCAATTTTTTGCAGGGTGTCCAGCGCGGCGCGGCGGCTGGCATACAGGCCGAACAGATCCGGGGTGTGCGAGAAGTCGACCTCTTTGGCATACACCACCTGCGGGCGCCCGGCGCGGATCTGCAGCGCGCACAGCTGGCGGTTTTTGCGCAGGCGTTTATTGAACAGCGGCTGCTGCAGTTTGATCATCTGGGCTTCCAGCAGCAGCGCGCCCAGCTCACCGGCGGTAGGGATAAAACTGATGCGCGTGGCCTGGCGCAGCATGCGTGCTTCATCCGGCGTGCGCAGATGCGACAGCACCCGGCTGCGGATATTGACGCTTTTACCGATATACAGCGGCAGGGTTTCGCTTTCACCATGAAAAATATAGACGCCGGGCAGGGAGGGCAGGGACTCGAGCCACGGACGCAGCTGTTCCGGATATTGGTAGATCGCGGCGGGTTCAAACTCAAGGCGATGACTGGCTATTCTTCTGACCACTAAAAACTCCGGCATACTGTGTATGCGCACAGTATAGCAGGAGTTTTCGCGTAAGGAATAACCGGTGAAAAGGGCCGAAGGGGTTAACGTTTCCAGAAATCGTCAAACACCGTAATCGGCGGGCGGCGTTTGTGTTCGGTTTTCAGATACCAGTTCTCAATGGTTTTCGCTGCCGCCGGGTCGATGGTTTGCCCTTCCAGATAGCGGTCGATCATCTCATAGGTCACGCCCAGCGCCACTTCATCCTGCAGGCCCGGACGATCGTCTTCAAGGTCGGCGGTGGGGTGCTTCAGATAGAGGTGCTCCGGGCAGCCCAGCGCTTTCAGCAGCTGCTTACCCTGACCTTTATGCAGGCGGAAGATCGGGTTGATATCGGTGCCGCCATCGCCGTATTTGGTAAAGAACCCGGTGACGGCTTCCGCCGCGTGGTCGGTGCCGACCACCACCCCGGAAGTCATACCGGCAATGTTGTACTGGGTTTTCATGCGCTCGCGCGCTTTATCGTTGCCGCGAATAAAATCGGAAAGCGTAATTCCGGCATCGCGCAGCGCCTGCTCGCTGGCCTGCACCGCAGCCTTGATGTTCACCGTCAGCACGCGATCCGGCTGAATAAACGCAATGGCGTCCTGGCAGTCCTGCTCATCGGCCTGTACGCCGTGCGGCAGGCGCACCGCGATAAACTGGTAGCTGCTGTCGCCAGTTTCAGCGCGCAGTTCGTTAATGGCGATCTGGCACAGTTTACCCGTCAGGGTAGAGTCCTGACCGCCGCTGATGCCCAGCACCAACGACTTCAGGAACGGATACGTTTTCAGATAGGATTTAAGAAATTCAACGCTGGTGCGAATTTCTGCCTGAGCATCAATAGTGGGCTTGACGCCCAGCGCCGCGATAATGTCCTGTTGCAGAGCCATTTACCTCTCCTCATTTTCAGCGCCGACTGGCGGCGACCGTGTGCAATTTATCTGTTTAAGCTAACGTGCCCGGCGCGAAACCACAACAATCAATACGTTACTATCTGCACCGGGTCTGATTGGGTCAGGCTGTTTTCGCTTTCTGTGCCAGCAGATTGAACATCAGAATCGCCAGCATATAACAGCCAAAGATGGTGGCGATCATGGTCAGTACCGAGGTGCCACCGATACCGGTAACCGGGACGCTAATGCCGCCCAGGGTAAACATGGTGACGCCAATCACGGCCGAAGCGCTGCCTGCACGGTGCCCCTGGCTCTGCATCGCCAGCGAGGCCGCGGTGACGGAGATCACGCCGTTGCTGGCCACGCTGAAGAACAGCGCCACCAGTACCAGCGGCAGGCTCGCGCTGCTTAGCCCCGCCACCAGCAGGCTGCCGGAAGAGATAAACGCCAGCACCAGCCCGCCTTTCAGCACGCGATACTCACCCCACAGCGGGCTGAGGCGTGCACTAACCTGTGATGCAATAATCAGGCCGACCCCATTGGCGGCGAAGCAGAAGCTGAATGCCTGAGGGGAAAGCTGGTAGATCTGCTGCAGGACGAACGGCGATGCGCCGATATAGGCGAACATGCCCGACATCATAAAGCCCTGCGTCAGGCAGAAGCCCATAAACGGGCGATGAGTGACCACCTGGCCGAGAGCCGCCCAGGCCGAGAACAGACTGCCCTGGCTGCGCCGCTCAGCGGGCAGGGTCTCGTGCAGCTTGAGGCGTGCCAGCACAAACAGCAGCACGGCAATCGCCGCCAGCACCATAAACAGCCCGCGCCAGTCGAGGAACGCCATCAGCGCGCCGCCCAGCACTGGCGCAGCAATCGGCGCCAGGCCGTTGACCAGCATCAGTAGCGCAAAGAATTTGGTCAGCTCGTGGCCGCTGTACATATCGCGGGCAATGGCGCGCGACAGCACCGCACCGCCAGCCCCGGACAGCCCCTCAAATAGCCGCGCCAGCAGCAGCTGATGGATATCCTGCGCCAGCGCACAGCCGATGGAGGCCACCAGCAGCAGCACCAGCGACAGCAGCAGCGGGCGAATACGGCCATATTTATCGCTTAGCGGGCCGAAAAACAGCTGGCCTAAGCCAAGGCCGAGCAGGCCGGCGGTCAGGCTCAGCTGTGCCGTTGCGGTCGGCGTGTGCAGGTCTTTAGCCAGTTCCGGCAGCGCGGGCAGGTAGAGATCGATGCAAAGCGGGCCAAGAGCCGCCAGCAGGCCGAGCGTGATGGCATAGCCAAGACGTTTGGGATGAGCAGGTGTCATGATTCCTCTGATCTGAAAAGAAAGTCGTTAATTTGCTGATAAAGGGTATAGAGACGTTCTGCTGACGCTTTCTGCGGCGTGATGCGGCGGTAAGAGGTGCCTTCCACCATGACGGCGAGGATCTCGACCGAGGCGCGAACCCGCTCAGGGCTGAACTCAGGATGTTCATCCGCCACTTTGCGACAGGCCTGGGTGAACATACGCTGGTCGGCATCGGCCATCATCTTTGCCACTCGCGGGTTGCGCGTGGCTTCGGCGGCAACCTCGATCATCAGGGCTTCATCCTCTTCATTGCGTACCCTGCGCCACGCCAGCAGCTCGGGCAGGTAGATGTTGCCGCTGGTGGAGATCATCTCCTGCAGGCGGTAGTCGATTATGCGGCGGATGATCTCTTCAATAATCGCGTCTTTATTGGTGAAGTAGCGATAGATTTGCCCCACGCTGAGCTGCGCTTCCAGCGCCAGCTGCGCCATGCTGGCGCCATGAAAACCATGCTGGCGAAAACAGCGGCGGGCAGCAGTGATAATCTCGTCCTGGCGCAGACGGTGGCGCGCATCGCGTGCTTCTGCTTGTGTGCTCATCGGCTCTCCGCTTGGGGGTGAGTGACCCATAACAATCTGTAAGCTACAGCAATAACAGGAATGCGAATGTTCATTCTCAATGGCTGCATTATAGGCGTGGAGCAGAGAGATCGATAATAATTTGACGCCATAAAGTTGATAAATCTGCATTTATATTCCAGGCTTAAGCTTACATGGATAATAAATGAGGAAGAATAAATGCGTAAGTTGACGGGATTGATTGGTGCTGCTGTTGCCCTGGCCGTGTTGTCTGGCTGTACTGCCTACGACCGGGCTGAAAGTTATGTCACCAAACCAGTAGTGCAGGACGTGAAAAAAGGGATGACCCGCCAGCAGGTGCGTGACATCGCCGGCCCACCTTCTACCGAAATTACCATGGTCCACGCTCGCGGCACCTGCCAGACGTATGTGCTGGGCGAACGTGACGGTAAACAGCAGACTTACTTTGTCAGCTATAGCGACACCGGCCGTGTGATGAACTACGGCTTCCAGAGCTGCAAAGATTACGATACCGACCCGCAGGCTACCACCAAGTAACTGTTGGTTACGTAAAAAAAACGGTCACCGCGGTGACCGTTTTTTTTTGTCATTTTTAGCAAGTTACAGACCCGGCGGCCGTGGAACTTCCAGATATTCACCGTTGATGCTGCGGCGGTAGTAATGGCCGTCCTGCACGTAAAATCGCTCACCGTTGTAATCCAGCGCGCGCATGTCGTCGTAACTGTCGCGGTAATGTTCCACCGGGCGGTCAACCACCACATAGGTGTTATCGTTCTGGCGCTGGTAGTAGTTGCCGTTAAGCACATAGTAAGTCAGGCCGCCAATCAGCACCGCAGCGGCAGCACCGGGAAGAAACGATAAGCGCCCGGGTCCGTGGCCGCCGTGCCAGCCGCCGTCGCCATGATGCCAGCCCGGACCGGGGCCGGGACCCCAGCCGCCGGGATGGGCCGATGCCAGCGCCGGGGTAAGCAGCGATAAGGCGAAAAGTGTGGTTATCACCTTTTTCATAAGCATTCTCCTGGTTCATACCGGGTTCAGCATCTTCCTTACCCGGGATAAATACAAGCGCCAACCCCTCGCCATTTGCCGCTGCTTACAGCGCTTAACGTTTCCTTTACCTGACCGCCACGATTGCCCTCAGATTGTGATGAGCAGGGCGCTTACGCCGGGACGCTGAGCGCTTTCTGGCTGCGTGACCAGATACGGTGAGCACCCAGCGCGGCCAGGAATTCGCTCATCAACACCCCCTCAGTTTTGCTGTCGCAGATGATGCCCTCTTCTTCATCATCGTCAGCCAGCCCGAACTGTGCCTTAAAGCGCCGTGCGTTGCCGCTCAGCCCAATCACTTTAAGGTGTTTGTAGGCTTCCAGCAGGAAATAACAGGCATCGCCGCGCAGCAGCAGGGCATCGATGTTGCCATCGGGCACCAGCACCGCGTCAAACGTCAGCGAAGGCAGGCCGCTGAAGGTAGCATCCACGGTCAGCGTCGAACCGTCATCCGCGTGAACCTCGCCCATGTGCGCCGCCAGCAATTTGGCATGCACCCCGTGATTTTTCAGCTCCTGCAGCGCAGCCAGCGTATCGGCCGCGTTGAAACCATTGCTGAGCAGCAGCGCCACCTTGCGGCCTTTAATGGTGCCGCTTGGCACCGCATACAGGCTGAGGCTGGCATCTTTTTTCAGGCCATTGACGTCCTTAGGGGGGGCCGTCTGCAACTGCTGTTCGGAAAGGGTCAGGCCAAGGTTCTCCGCCACGCTGTTCGCCAGCGAAATATCGATATGCACCAGCTGGTCCACCACGCGCTCGCGAATGTAGGCGCGGCCGACTTTGCTTAGCTCGAAGGAGAAAGCATCGACGATATGCTGCTGTTCCACCGGCGTCTGACTCTGCCAGAACAGGCGCGGCTGCGAGTAGTGCTCCTCAAAAGAGGGGCTGCGCTCGCGCACTTTATGGCCTTCAATACGCTCCTGATAGCTCTCAAAACCGCCGCGCTGTGGCGCGGGTGGCGTTTCACGCGGCCAGTTGTCGTTGATCGAGTTGGGTTCGTAGTTGGCCGGGTTAGTATCGATCTCCATACGGTGCATGCCCTGGCGCTGGAAGTTGTGGTACGGGCAGACCGGGCGGTTAATCGGAATTTCATGGAAGTTAGGGCCGCCAAGACGGCTGATCTGGGTATCGGTGTAGGAGAACAGGCGCCCCTGCAGCAGCGGGTCGTTGCTGAAATCCATTCCCGGTACGATATGACCCGGGTGGAAGGCCACCTGCTCGGTTTCGGCAAAGAAGTTATCCGGGTTGCGGTTGAGCACCATTTTGCCAATCAGCTGCACCGGCACCAGCTCTTCAGGGATAAGCTTGGTGGCATCCAGTAGGTCAAAATCGAAGTTGAATTCGTCAGCCTCGGGAATAAGCTGCACGCCAAGCTCATATTCCGGGAAGTCTCCCGCTTCGATCGCTTCCCACAGGTCGCGGCGGTGGAAGTCGGGGTCGCGGCCGGTCAGCTTTTGTGACTCGTCCCACAGCAGCGAGGCTTTACCCGCCACTGGCTTCCAGTGGAAGCGCACAAACGTCCCTTTCCCTTCGGCGTTGATAAAGCGGAAGGTGTGAATGCCAAAACCTTCCATGGTGCGGTAGCTGCGCGGAATGCCGCGATCGGACATCGCCCAGATGACGTTGTGCAGGGTTTCTGGCTGCAGGGAAACATAATCCCAGAAGGTGTCGTGGGCGCTTTGCCCCTGCGGCATCTCATTGTTCGGCTCTGGTTTTACCGCGTGGACAAAATCAGGGAACTTATGGGCATCCTGGATAAAGAACACCGGGGTATTGTTGCCCACCAGGTCGAAAACGCCTTCCTCCGTATAGAACTTGGTGGCCCAGCCGCGGATGTCACGCACGGTATCGGCGGAACCCGCGCCGCCCTGCACCGTGGAGAAGCGCACAAATACTGGCGTGACGCTTTCCGGAGAGCGCAGAAAGTCCGCTTTGGTAACCTCGCTCATGTCGCGATAGGTCTGAAAGTAGCCGTGCGCCGCAGAGCCGCGCGCATGGACAATACGCTCCGGGATGCGCTCGTGGTCAAAGTGGGTGATCTTCTCACGCATGATGAAGTCTTCCAGCAACGTCGGTCCGCGCGTTCCGGCACGCAGTGAGTTCTGGTCATCGGCGATGCGAGTACCCTGATTGGTGGTCAGTGGTTGTTCCATTCCATTTTTGCGAAAGGGTTCCAGCGCAGCCACTTTGGCGTTGTCAGGGGCGGTAGTGGGCTTCTGCTGCTGCGGTTTGTGTTCTTTCGGCATGACTCATGTACTCCAGTTGCTGTCATTTTAGGGCAACAGTAACTATAGAACAGTGAGGGATATACGCCCGATAAATGCAGGGATATGACGAAATGAGGCGGGCCGGGAGGATCCGGCCCGCGGGAGGGTTAGCGATGTGCCAGTTCGGCTTCGCTGTCTGACTCGGTGTTCATTACCGCTTTATCGGTCTGCTTCAGCCACTGGCTGGTCAGCGTACCGGCGGTCATGGAACCGTTGACGTTGAGCGCGGTGCGGCCCATATCAATCAGCGGCTCGATGGAGATCAGCAGGGCAACCAGGGTGACCGGCAGGCCCATGGCAGGCAGCACAATCAGCGCCGCGAAGGTTGCACCACCACCAACGCCGGCAACGCCCGCAGAGCTGAGGGTCACGATGCCGATCAGCGTGGCAATCCACATGGGGTCAAACGGGTTGATGCCCACGGTTGGCGCCACCATTACCGCCAGCATGGTCGGATAGAGACCGGCACAGCCGTTCTGGCCAATGGTGGCACCAAAGGATGCCGCAAAGCTGGCAATCGACTCTGGAATACCCAGACGACGGGTTTGCGCTTCCACGCTCAGCGGGATAGTCGCGGCGCTGGAGCGGCTGGTGAAGGCGAAGGTGATAACCGGCCACACTTTACGGAAGAAGCGCAGGGGGTTCACACCGTTGACCGACAGCAACAGGGCATGCACGGCAAACATAATCGCCAGGCCGAGGTAAGAGGCCAGCACGAAGCTGCCAAGCTTGATGATGTCGTTCAGGTTAGAGGTTGCCACCACTTTGGTCATCAGGGCCAGCACGCCGTACGGCGTCAGCTTCATGATCAGGCGCACCAGCTTCATGACCCAGGACTGCAGCGTATCGATGGCTTTCAGTACGCGCTGGCCCTTTTCGGCATCATCCTTCAGCAGCTGCAGAGCCGCCACGCCAAGGAAGGCGGCGAAGATCACTACGCTGATGATCGAAGTCGGGTTAGCACCGGTCAGGTCGGCAAACGGGTTTTTCGGGACGAAGGAGAGCAGCAGCTGCGGCGCGCTGAGATCGGCGACCTTGCCAACATAGCTGCTCTGAATGGCCGCAAGGCGTGCGCTTTCCTGTGCGCCCTGCACCAGTCCACTGGCGTTGAGGCCGAACAGCCAGGTAACGAATACGCCAACGGCGGCGGCAATGGCGGTGGTGAACAGCAGCACGCCAATGGTCAGCACGCTGATTTTGCCCAGCGATGAGGCGTTATGCAGACGGGCTACGGCGCTGAGAATCGATGCGAACACCAGCGGCATCACAATCATCTGCAGCAGCTGAACGTAACCGCCGCCGACCAGGTTAAACCAGCTGACAGACTCTTTAATTACCGGGCTGTTTTCGCCGTAAATGGTGTGCAGCGCGAGGCCAAACAGTACGCCGACCACCAGGCCGAACAGCACTTTCTTCGACAGGCTCCAGCCGGTGCGGCCGGTTTTTGCTACCAGCAGCAGCAGCGCCACGAACGCTACCAGGTTAATAATTAGCGGAAAATTCATTTCCCATTTCTCCCAAAAATAGTCGGCAAAAGTGCCATAACTGACCTCAGTTCATTTCTGACGCGCAGTGACCAGCACAAGGGCGAAATGGTAGCAGCTAGTGATGGTGCAGGCTTATATCCAAAAGGAATGATTTATAACTTTTGTTGCATTATCGGTCGATTAATGTCCGTTTTGCGGGTTTATCACCCGGCTAAAGCCATTTTGTACCGAATTGACCACCTGGCTGGTCCAGCCGGTCGCACCAAAGGGTGGCATACCCGGCGGAAACCAGATGGCATAACCGACCAGCGCGAGGCACAGCGCACGCTCCAGCTGGTTGCCTTTCTGGCTTCTCAGCAGCGGCAGGCGGAAGCGCCAGCGGCACGGCCATAGCAGAGGGACCCCGGCGGGCGTCAGCATGTCGGCCACAATGTGGCTGAGGTAACCCAGCACCATGCCCTGGAAAGCATCGGCAGGGATCAGCCAGCCAGCGGGCAGCTTTAGCTGCAGCAGCGCGACACCGCCCGCCACCGCCAGCAGGCTGTGGGTGAATCCGCGATGACCAAAGGCGCGCGCAATAGGGTGCGACAGCCACTTCAGGCGCTGACCGAGAAAAGATTTTGGATGGTCAATATCCGGCAGCAGGCAGGTGAGCAGGGTAGCCGGAATAATATGCCACCAGTCTGCGCTGGCCAGCACCGGCGTCAGTTCCGCTCGTTTGGCGAAAATGGCGCTGGCAATGGCAAATATGAGGTGGCCTTCGGCTGTCATGGGAACACCTGGTGCATAACTGTCAATGCATCCAGTATAGGGAATATATACAGTAGAATAAATATGTGACGCTGTAACGAAAGATAAATATTTTCACATCAGTGAAATGTTGAGCGGGTCGCACAGAAACTGACCCGCCTTTGGGTTAGCGCGCCAGCCAGCCCCCGTCGACGGCCAGCGTATAGCCATTAACGTAGTCCGCCGCGCTGGAGGCGAGAAACACCACCGGCCCCATCATATCGCGGCTCTCGCCCCAGCGACCGCTCGGAATGCGCTCGAGGATCTGCTGACTGCGCTCTTCATCATCACGCAGCTGTTCAGTGTTGTTGGTCGCCATATAGCCCGGGGCGATGGCATTAACGTTGATCCCGTACTGTGCCCATTCGTTGGCCATCAGGCGAGTCAGCCCCATTACCGCGCTTTTCGAGGCGGTATACGAAGGTACGCGAATGCCGCCCTGGTAAGAGAGCATTGAGGCGATATTAATGATTTTGCCGCCATGCCCCTGCTTAACGAACTGGCGCGCCACCGCCTGCGCAAGAAAGAACAGCGTTTTGCTGTTGACGTTCATGACGTCATCCCAGTCCTGCTCACTGAAATTCAGCGCCTCTGCGCGGCGAATAATCCCGGCATTGTTGACCAGGATATCGAGCCGCGGGCAGGCTGCCAGCGCCTGCTCCATCACCTTTGGCACGCAGTGGCTGTCCGACAGGTCGGCGGTGATGCTGATAAAGCGGCGCCCGAGCGCGCTCACCTGCTTTGCCGTTTCGCAGGCAGCGGAGCGGTTGACGCCAATGATGTCACATCCGGCCTGCGCCAGACCGACGGCCATACCCTGACCCAGCCCGGTGTTGCATCCGGTGATCAGCGCGACTTTCCCTTCGAGGTTAAAAGCATTGAGGATCATAGCGGCTTCCTGATTAACGAGGTTAGCAGGGAGCATAGGCGCAGGCAGGCGGTAATTCAATAAAAATGAAACGTTGTTTTATTTTTATTGAGAGGTGCTGCACAGGCAGCACCTTGTCAGGTTTAACGACCGTGCAGATGAGCGGGGGTAAGCTGCTGCAAGCTGCTGAGCTTGACCTCCGCCAGCGCCCAGCGTGCATCTTCGGCGTGGCTGGCGTCAGGCACCACGATAGAGCGCATACGTGCGGCTTTAGTGGCGATCATGCCGTTAAAGGAGTCTTCCAGGGTAACGCAGTTCAGTGGGTCGACGCCAAGCCGGGCGGCGGCATCAAGGTAAACCTGCGGGTGCGGTTTGCTGTAGGGCAGAGATTCCGCCGAGGCCAGCACTTCAAAATAGTCGCGCAGGTTGAACATCTCCAGCACGCGCTCCAGCATAAACAGCGGAGAAGCGGAGGCCAGGCCGATCTTCAGCCCCTCGGCCTGGCACAGCTTTAACGCATGCTCAACGCCCGGCAGCAGCGGACGGCTCTCCTCGACCAGGCTCAGCGCCCGGGCAATCACTCGCTGCGTCACTTCCGCCTGGGAAGGGCCGCTCCACGGCAGGGTTTCGTACCACATGCGCACCACCTGATCGATACGCAGGCCGAGCGCATCGGGCAGCTCTTTACGGCGGCTGAGGTCAACATCAAGGGTATTGAAGATGTCCAGCTCGGCCTGGTGCCATAGCGGTTCTGAATCAATCAGCAGGCCATCCATATCAAAGATGGCGGCGTGTACGGGGCGTTGATAAGACATTCTGCGGCTCCATTTGACAGTTTGCGTCACCTTAGCATGAAGGCGTTGCTGAAAAAATTAACATCGCAGCGGCGTTAAGCGGAGAACCTGCTGCGCTGACCGCATTTTACAGGCGCTTTTTGCCGACTCAATGTAGACTGACACGCAGACATCGTATGGACAGGAGAAGGCATGACTTATCAACAGGCTGGCAGAGTGGCGGTGATCAAGCGGGTCGCGGGCTGGGTTATCTTTATTCCCGCGCTGATCTCAACGCTGATTTCCCTGCTGGGTTTTCTGGAAAAAAGCCGGGAAAAGCGCGAGGGCATTAATGCGGTGATGCAGGATTTCGCCCATGTGATGATTGAGATGATCCGTTTTAACACCGGTTTTCTTTCCAGCTTCTGGAATAACTCACCGGTACCGGATTTTAATCACGGCAGCAACGTGCTGTTCTGGGTTATCTACGTGCTGATTTTTGTCGGCCTTGCTTTGCAGGCTTCCGGCGCGCGCATGTGGCGCCAGTCGCGCTTTCTGCGTGAAGGGATTGAGGATCAGCTGATTCTGGAAAACGCGCGCGGTACTGAAGGGCACACGCGTGCGCAGCTGGAAGAGAGGATTGTGGTGCCGCGCCACACTATTTTCCTGCAAATATTCCCGCTGTACGTCCTGCCGATTATCATCGCCGTAGCGGGTTACTTCGTGCTGAAGCTGGCCGGGTTTATCTACTGAGGATCGCGGGCGGGGGAAGGTGCCCCGCCCGGGCTTATCTCAGGCCGGACGTGCGTGCTGTTTAGCCAAATCGTCCACATCTAACAGGGTACCTACCGCACGCTGTGCCTCTCCAAGCCAGCTGCCGCCGAAGACATTGGCGCGGTTCAGCAGATAGTAGAGCTGATAAATCGGCTGACGCTGTGAGAAGCCGCAAGGTAGCGGCCACACCGACTGATAACCCTCGAAGATCTGCCCCGGCAGCTGACTGAACCACGGTAGCATGGCCAGGTCACACTCACGATCGCCCCAGTAGCAGGCTGGATCAAATAGCCAGGGACCACTGTCACTCCCCGCGCAGTTCGCCGGCCACAGATCGCCGTGCAGTAGCGACGGCTGCGGGTGATGGGCGTCGAGGGCCGTCTGCGCGCAGTGCACAATCAGCTCGATATCCCCATACTGAATACCTTTTTCAGCGGCGAGCTGCAGCTGCCAGCCGATGCGCTGTTCAGCAAAGAACACCGACCAGCGTTTCAGCCAGCTGTTGGGCTGAGGAGAGGTGGTAATATTATTGTCGAAGTCCAGCCCAAACTGCGGCTGTTCACTCCACTGGTGAAGATGGGCCAGCTGTACGCCAAGCTGGAAAGCAGAATCGGCATTTAGCGGCGTTGGCTTGATGTATTCCAGCAGCAGAAAGCTGGTATCGCGGTCGCTGCCAACGCCGTACACTTCCGGCACGCGCACCGTGTGGGTACGCGCCAGCAGCTGGAGCTGATCCGCTTCCCAGCTGAAGAGATCGAGCATCTCGCGCTGGTTACATTTGACAAACACCTGGTGCTCACCGTATTGCAGCAGCCAGGCTGAATGAACCTCACCGCCCGGCAACTCACTGCGTCCGTTAATTTCTGCCGGACCCAGTTGCTCACTCAACAGACGACCGATGGCTGACCACATAGGACACTCCTCTTTTTCGCTGTGATTCGACGATGATAACGCTTAAAGAATAACCAAAATACCCATTGGCGCACGGCATTGCATCATATTTACAGAAAGTTAGCTTTTAAGCTGCTGCTGAAACTCCTCCCAGCGCTGAACGTCCACCTCCGGTGTATCACCGAGCACCAGTTCTCCCGCGCTGCGCGCCTGCTGCGCGATCTCTTCCGGCGCCATCGCGCTGGTAATGCCGAAGCTATTGGTGCCTAACTCGTGTGGGTGGCCCTGGCTGTCGTTGAGCGTGGTGCTGAACCCGGCACTGAGCAGGGCGCTGTTCAACTCCAGCAGGTCAGAGAGCCCTTTTTCCTGGTAGCGAAAGGTGACAACAAACTGTTCAACTGATTGGCTATTCATGGTTTACCTCAATGTAATAAATGGCCCCTCAATCGTAGTTCACTGCCGCTGTCAGCGCGCTGAATTCATGCGCGGGCGGTAGCAAAGCCGAGGGCGGATCTCTTTTCTGCGCGTTTTGCGTTAAGAAGACGTAAAGCCGCTGGCGGCGCAGCGGAAGGGCGTAGGCTGGAATTAATATTTACTTACATATACCGGCTGCAGGGCGATAAAATCGCGCCTGGCTAAAGATAAATCTTATTTACAGCCAGGTGTTTTTTCATCACTAACCCATTATAATGCGCGCCGTTAATGGGAATATTCCTATTTGAAGGGGAGTTTGGGCCTGATGCTGTGGAAAAAGAGCGGATTAACAATTTCTTACGATTATTACCGTAAATTGCGTTGATCGTCCCTCAAAACGCTTCAGACTCCCTCTTTTTAAAACTGTCGTACGGGTCACATTTAAATGAAAGCGCTTAACAAGCTGTCTGTAGTTCTTCTGCTCTCCGGGGGAGCACTGTGTCAACAAGCCCTGGCGGATAACAACGTCTTCACGGTTATGGATGACCCTTCTACAGCGAAGAAAGATTTTGAAGGTAACGCGGCTGCGGGTTACATGGCACAGTCCGGTAACACCACCAGTTCTTCCGCAACGGCGAATACCAACATGACGTGGTATACCCCAAGTTTTGCTTACAGCCTGTGGGGCAACGCCAGCAACACCTCTTCTAACGATGAGCGTTCATCAGAGACCTATCAGGTCGGTGGCCGTACGCGTTATAACATCAACAGCGCTGACTACCTGTTCGGCCAGGCGAGCTGGTTAAGCGACCGCTTCAACGGTTACGACGGTCGTTCTATTCTTGCTGCCGGTTATGGTCGCCAGCTGCTGAACGGTCCGGTGCACTCGCTGCGTGTGGAAGCCGGTCCGGGTGTGCGTTACGACGACTACCATGAAGGTGGTCATGAAACTCAGGCTCTGGCCTACGGCGCACTGAGCTATCAGTGGCAGCTGACGGACACCACCAAGTTTGTTCAGGGTGTTTCCGTACTGGGTAGCGATGATACTACCGTCAACTCCGAAACCGGTCTGCAGGTGGCGATTAACGAACACTTCGCCCTGAAGATGGCTTACAACGTGACCTGGAACCAGAATCCACCGGAGTCAGCGCCCGATCATACCGATACCAAAACCACCATCACGCTCTCTTACGCGATGTAATTGCTTTCCGGGCTGCCTGCGGGCGGCCCGTCATCCCTGCCTTATTCTGTCAGCCTCACCCTGCACGGTTTCTCTCTGATCCTAAAGATGTTATTATGCTTGCCTTGCTGTGTATTGCGCAGCTATCAAGGGCGGCGGCAATCCGACAATGTGGGTCAGATAGCCTGCCAGCCCGGAACTCTCAAACTATGTTTGCATGTAATCTTACGTGTGGGTTACCACTGCAATTAAGGATGTTTCATGCCTGTAATTACTCTTCCTGATGGAAGCCAGCGCTCTTTTGACCACGCCGTCAGCGTGATGGATATTGCCCTCGACATCGGTCCTGGCCTGGCGAAAGCCTGTATTGCCGGCCGTGTGAATGGCGAACTGGTGGATGCGGTTGATCCGATCACCGAAGATGCCAACGTGGCGATCATCACCGCTAAAGACGAAGCCGGTCTGGAAATTATTCGTCACTCCTGTGCGCACCTGTTGGGGCACGCGATTAAACAGCTGTGGCCGGATACCAAAATGGCTATCGGCCCGGTTATCGACAACGGTTTCTACTACGACGTTGACCTTGACCGCACGCTGACCCAGGAAGATATCGACCTGCTGGAAAAGCGCATGCACCAGCTGGCAGAGACCAATTACGACGTTGTTAAGCAGAAAGTGAGCTGGCAGGAAGCGCGTGACGCTTTTGCTGCGCGCGACGAAACTTACAAAATGACCATCCTTGATGAAAATATCAGCCGTGACGACCGTCCTGGCCTGTATCATCACGAAGAGTATGTCGACATGTGCCGTGGTCCGCACGTGCCGAATATGCGTTTCTGCCACCACTTTAAGCTGCAGAAAATTTCTGGCGCTTACTGGCGTGGCGACAGCAACAATAAAATGTTGCAGCGTATTTACGGCACCGCCTGGGCCGACAAAAAGCAGCTGGCTGCCTATTTGCTGCGTCTGGAAGAAGCGGCGAAGCGCGACCACCGTAAAATCGGTAAGCAGCTCGACCTGTATCATATGCAGGAAGAGGCGCCTGGCATGGTGTTCTGGCACAACGACGGCTGGACTATCTTCCGCGAGCTGGAAGTGTTTGTCCGCACCAAGCTGAAAGAGTATGACTACCAGGAAGTGAAAGGTCCGTTCATGATGGACCGCGTGCTGTGGGAAAAAACCGGCCACTGGGAAAACTACAAAGAGGCGATGTTTACCACCTCTTCAGAAAACCGTGAATACTGCATTAAGCCGATGAACTGCCCAGGCCACGTGCAGATTTTCAATCAGGGTCTAAAATCATACCGTGATTTACCCCTGCGCATGGCGGAGTTCGGTAGCTGTCACCGTAATGAGCCGTCGGGTGCACTGCACGGCCTGATGCGCGTACGCGGCTTTACTCAGGATGATGCCCATATCTTCTGTACTGAAGAGCAGGTGCGCGACGAGGTCAACAGCTGCATTAAGATGGTGTACGACATGTACAGCACCTTCGGCTTTGAAAAGATCGTGGTGAAACTCTCTACGCGTCCAGAGAAGCGTATCGGCACCGACGACCTGTGGGACCGCTCAGAAGCGGACCTGGCAGCCGCGCTGAAAGAGAACAATATTCCGTTCGAATATCAGCCGGGCGAGGGCGCTTTCTACGGTCCTAAAATTGAATTTACCCTGCATGATTGTCTCGACCGTGCATGGCAGTGTGGTACTGTGCAGCTGGACTTCTCGCTGCCGGGCCGCCTGAGCGCCTCGTATGTGGGTGAAAGTAATGAACGTCAGGTTCCGGTGATGATTCACCGCGCAATCCTGGGGTCCATGGAGCGCTTTATCGGGATTTTAACCGAAGAATATGCCGGTTTCTTCCCGACCTGGCTTGCTCCACTACAAGTTGTGGTGATGAATATCACCGATGGCCAGTCCGAATATGTTGCAGAATTGACCCGAAAATTGCAGAATGCGGGCATTCGTGCAAAAGCGGACTTGAGAAACGAGAAGATTGGCTTTAAAATCCGCGAGCATACTTTACGTCGTGTCCCTTACATGTTGGTCTGTGGTGATAAAGAGGTGGAAGCTGGCAAAGTGGCCGTTCGCACCCGCCGCGGTAAAGACCTGGGAAGCATGGACGTAAACGAAGTGATCGCGAAGCTGCAGGATGAAATCCGCAGTCGCAATCTTCATCAATTGGAGGAATAAAGTATTAAAGGCGGAAAACGAGTTCAACCGGCGCGTCCTAATCGCATTAACAGAGAAATTCGCGCCACTGAGGTTCGTCTGACAGGCGTCGATGGCGAACAGATTGGTATTGTCAGTCTGGATGAAGCTTTAGAAAAAGCTGCAGAAGCAGGTGTTGATCTTGTCGAGATCAGCCCTAACGCCGAACCGCCCGTTTGTCGTGTTATGGACTACGGCAAGTTCCTTTATGAAAAAAGCAAATCTTCTAAGGAACAGAAGAAAAAGCAAAAAGTTATCCAGGTTAAGGAAATTAAATTCCGTCCTGGTACCGATGATGGCGACTATCAGGTAAAACTACGCAACCTGATTCGCTTTCTGGAAGATGGCGATAAAGCCAAGATCACACTGCGTTTCCGCGGTCGTGAGATGGCGCACCAGCAGATCGGTATGGAAGTGCTTAACCGCGTCCGTAAAGATCTGTGTGAAGATATTGATCTGGCAGTGGTCGAATCGTTCCCTACAAGGATCGAAGGTCGTCAGATGATTATGGTGCTCGCTCCCAAGAAGAGGCAGTAGGCCCTAAAGTAATCCTGCCGCGCGCTTCGGTGCGCGGTGAGATTCGCCTGTCTGGTTCATTTTATTAACAATGCGAAGTGGATATTTTTTCAAATGCCAAAGATTAAAACTGTACGTGGCGCGGCCAAGCGCTTCAAGAAGACCGCCGGTGGCGGCTTCAAGCGTAAACACGCTAACCTGCGTCATATTCTGACTAAAAAATCTACTAAGCGTAAACGCCACCTGCGTCCGAAAGGCATGGTGTCTAAAGGCGATCTGGGTCTGGTTATTGCCTGCCTGCCGTACGCATAAGTAAATTTTTTTTTAACAGAATATTAAACAGGAGAGCTAAATGGCTCGTGTAAAACGTGGTGTAGTTGCTCGCGCACGTCACAAGAAAATCTTAAAACAAGCTAAAGGCTATTACGGTGCACGTTCACGTGTTTACCGCGTTGCCTTCCAGGCTGTAATTAAAGCTGGTCAGTATGCTTACCGTGACCGTCGTCAGCGTAAGCGTCAGTTCCGTCAGCTGTGGATTGCGCGTATCAACGCAGCAGCCCGCACTAACGGTATGTCTTACAGCCGTTTCATCAATGGCCTGAAAAAGGCTTCGATCGAAATCGACCGTAAGATTCTGGCTGATATCGCCGTATTCGACAAAGCAGTATTTGCTGCTCTGGTAGAAAAAGCGAAAACAGCTCTGGCGTAAGCCAGTTGGAAGAGGGAGCTTGTCTCCCTCTTTTTTATTGTCTGAAAAGATTGACTTTTCTGCCTGTTAAGATTTCAATAGAGCCGTCTTAACCGCAACAAGGTAACGCCACCATGAATGCTATTTTCCGTTTCTTTTTTTACTTTAGCGCCTGACTATCGGGGGCTTTTGCGCAAAGAAAAGAAACGAAAAATCGCGCTGAAAGCCTCCCTCGTGGAGGCTTTTTTCGTTTTAGCGCTCGAAACACATCGACTATTGGGCGGCTACTCGTCCTGACAAATAACAAACCGGCCACGGTGGCTGGAAGAAGAGGAAAGCATGTCACATCTCGCAGACCTGGTGGCGAGCGCGAAAGCCGCTATCAATGATGCTCAGGATGTCGCCGCGTTAGATAACGTTCGCGTCGAATACCTGGGTAAAAAAGGGCATCTAACGCTCCAGATGACAACCCTGCGTGAACTGCCAGCGGAAGACCGTCCGGCGGCGGGTGCAGTGATTAACGAAGCAAAGCAGCAGGTTCAGGAAGCGCTTAACGCGCAGAAGAATTCGCTGGAGTCGGCCGTGATGAATGCCCGCCTGGCGCAGGAGACGATTGATGTCTCGCTGCCGGGCCGCCGCATTGAGAATGGCGGTCTGCATCCGGTAACGCGCACCATTGACCGCATCGAGACCTTCTTCGGTGAGCTGGGCTTCTCCGTGGCAACCGGTCCGGAAATTGAAGATGACTATCACAACTTCGATGCGCTGAATATTCCCGGGCACCACCCGGCGCGTGCGGATCACGATACCTTCTGGTTTGATGCCACCCGCCTGCTGCGTACCCAGACTTCTGGCGTGCAGATCCGCACCATGAAAGATCAGCAGCCGCCGATCCGCATTATTGCCCCGGGCCGCGTCTATCGTAACGACTACGATCAGACTCACACCCCAATGTTCCACCAGATGGAAGGATTGATTGTCGATAAGGGCATCAGCTTCACCAATCTGAAGGGCACGCTGCACGACTTCCTGAACAACTTCTTTGAAGCAGACCTGCAGGTACGCTTCCGTCCCTCCTACTTCCCGTTCACCGAACCGTCCGCCGAAGTGGATGTGATGGGTAAGAACGGCAAGTGGCTGGAAGTGCTGGGCTGTGGCATGGTGCACCCGAACGTACTGCGCAATGTTGGCATTGACCCGGAAGTTTACTCAGGCTTCGCCTTTGGTATGGGGATGGAACGCCTGACCATGCTGCGCTATGGCGTGACCGACCTGCGTGCCTTCTTCGAAAATGATTTACGTTTCCTCAAACAGTTTAAATAAGGGCGGGTAAAACCAATGAAATTCAGTGAACTCTGGTTACGTGAATGGGTCAACCCGGCCATCGACAGTGCAGCCCTGTCCGATCAAATCACTATGGCAGGCCTGGAAGTAGACGGCGTTGAAGCCGTTGCCGGTGCTTTTCACGGTGTAGTCGTGGGCGAAGTGGTCGAGTGCGGTCAGCACCCGAATGCCGACAAGCTGCGCGTGACCAAAATTAACGTCGGCGGCGATCGCCTGCTGGATATCGTCTGTGGCGCAGCTAACTGCCGCCAGGGGCTGAAAGTGGCCGTGGCAACCGTAGGCGCAGTGCTGCCGGGTGATTTCAAAATTAAAGCGGCTAAGCTGCGCGGTGAGCCTTCTGAAGGTATGCTGTGCTCGTTCTCCGAGCTGGGTATTTCCGACGATCACGACGGCATCATTGAACTGCCGCTGGATGCCACCGTTGGCACCGACATCCGCGAATATCTGCAGCTGGATGACAACACGATTGAGATCAGCGTCACGCCAAACCGTGCCGACTGCCTGAGCATTATCGGCGTGGCGCGTGACGTGGCCGTGCTCAATAAGCTGCCGTTAAACGCTCCCGAAATCTCCCCGGTTGCCGCCACGCTGGCGGATACCTTGCCGATTCGTGTTGATGCGCCAGAAGCCTGCCCGCGCTACCTCGGTCGGGTGGTGAAAGGTATCAACGTCAAAGCCGCTACCCCGCTGTGGATGAAAGAAAAACTGCGCCGCTGCGGCATCCGCTCTATCGATCCGGTGGTGGATATCACCAATTATGTTTTACTTGAGCTCGGCCAGCCGATGCACGCCTTTGACCTTGACCGCATTGACGGTGGCATCGTAGTGCGCCTGGCGGAAGAGGGTGAGAAGCTGACCCTGTTGGACGGCAATGAAGCCACCCTGAAAGGCGACACGCTGGTGATTGCTGACCACAGCAAAGCGCTGGCCATGGGCGGGATTTTTGGCGGTGAACACTCTGGCGTAAATGAAGAGACTCAGAACGTACTGTTCGAGTGTGCCTTCTTCAGCCCGCTCTCCATCACCGGCCGCGCACGCCGTCACGGCCTGCATACCGATGCGTCTCACCGCTATGAGCGTGGCGTGGATCCGGCTCTGCAGCATAAAGCTATCGAACGCGCTACCGCGCTGCTGCTGGAAATTTGCGGTGGTGAAGCTGGCCCGGTCATCGATGTGACGACCGAGTCAGCCTTGCCACAGCGTGCGACCATTACGCTGCGTCGTGAAAAGTTGGACCGCCTGATCGGCCACGTGATTGCCGATGCGGAAGTGAGTGATATTCTGCGTCGCCTCGGTTGCGAAGTGACGGAAGGAAACGGTCAGTGGCAGGCGGTAGCGCCAGGCTGGCGTTTCGATCTCGCTATCGAAGAAGATCTGGTGGAAGAAGTGGCCCGCGTTTACGGCTACGACAACATTCCGGACGTGCCGGTACAGGCGGGTCTGGTGATGACCAAACACCGCGAAGCTAATCTCTCCCTGAAGCGTGTTAAGGCGCTGCTGGTGGATAAAGGCTATCAGGAAGCCATCACTTACAGCTTCGTTGACCCCAAAATTCAGGCGCTGCTGCACCCGGGTGAAGAGAACCTGGTGCTGCCTAGCCCAATCTCGGTAGAGATGTCTGCAATGCGTCTGTCGCTGTGGAGTGGTCTGCTGGGTGCGGTGGCGTATAACCAGAATCGTCAGCAGTCACGCGTACGTCTGTTTGAGAGCGGGCTGCGCTTTGTCCCTGATACTCAGGCAAACCTCGGCATCCGTCAGGATGTTATGCTGGCGGGTGTTATCAGCGGGCATCGCAATGAAGAGCACTGGGATCTGGCGCGTAACGCAGTAGACTTCTATGATTTGAAAGGTGATTTGGAATCGGTACTGGAGTTAACTGGCAAGCTGGACGAGATTCAGTTTGTGGCAGCGGCTAATCCGGCACTGCATCCAGGGCAGAGCGCACAAATTATTTTACGCGGCGAACACATCGGATTCATCGGTGTGGTGCACCCGGAACTTGAGCGTAAACTGGATCTTAACGGCCGTACGGTGGTGTTCGAACTGCTGTGGGACAAGGTTGCAGACCGCGTCCTGCCTGACGCCAGCAGCATTTCACGCTTCCCGGCGAACCGCCGAGATATCGCCGTGGTGGTGGCAGAAAACGTGCCAGCAGCAGATATCATCGCAGAGTGTAAGAAAGTTGGCGTAAATCAGGTAGTTGGCGTAAACTTGTTTGACGTGTACCGTGGTAAGGGCGTAAATGATGGTTTTAAGAGCCTCGCTATCAGCCTGATTTTGCAAGATACCAGCCGGACACTCGAAGAAGAGGAGATTGCCGCTACCGTTGCAAAATGCGTAGAGGCACTGAAAGAGCGATTCCAAGCATCCTTGAGGGATTGAACCTATGGCGCTTACAAAAGCTGAAATGTCTGAATACCTGTTTGAGAAGCTCGGGCTTAGCAAGCGGGATGCCAAAGAGCTGGTAGAACTGTTTTTTGAAGAAGTGCGTCGTGCTTTGGAGAACGGTGAACAGGTCAAACTGTCAGGATTTGGCAACTTCGACCTTCGCGACAAAAATCAACGTCCGGGACGTAACCCCAAAACGGGTGAAGATATTCCCATTACGGCTCGCCGGGTTGTGACGTTTCGACCGGGACAGAAACTTAAAAGCCGGGTTGAGAACGCCTCGCCGAAAGAAGACTGATTTCCGCCATTCAAAAGGCCGCGCAAGCGGCCTTTTTCAAATCTGCAATATCAATAACATGCATTATAATTCAGGGAGTTAGGTGCAACACAAATCCTGACTAGTCCTGGTTAATCCCAGTGTTTTGGGCAGAATGTGGATCATGTTTAGGGACAATGCCGCACTGCTAGGCAGTGCGGCAGAAGTAGTAAAAGGGGGATTAGAATAAGAACTTGGCAGCAGCCATGCAGAGGGCTGCAACACCGATGATGGTGCCAGCCATCCATTTAGTCTGAGAAGAGATCTCTTTGTGCATGTCAGTTCTGATTAGTTGAATGTCACCCTTAGTGGCAAACTCTTCGGATCGCGTTGTCAGCTTAGTCAAATCCAGTTTTATCTGGGTAACGTCAGTCTCCAGTCGTTCAACTCGCTTTTCTAATCGGTCCAACATACCGCCCCCTCCGTTGCCTCCACCATGCTCAGTGGCTACTGCATTATATGTAGTGTCTTCGCCTATTTTATCACCAAATAGTCGAACTAGGTTATCTGGAGCGCTATTCATGCTTTGTCTTCTTCTTCTTCGGTTGGGCCAAGGTTTGTCTCAAGCCACAGGTCAACCATTAAGGCCCAATAATAGCTAGTAAAACCGCAATTGGTGCATATAACTCGATACTCACAATTTCTCGTAGTTGCAGGTTCGTTTTCTACAATTTTATAGTAAGTTACATACTCTTTTGTCATATTGGAGGAAGAGCCAGCCAAGCTAGCACTAAATGCACTCTCGTTAATTCTGGGTACAAACAGGCTAGCGCTACCACAGGATAAGCATGACTGCGAGGCGTTCTTGGCACTCAGAAATGTAGAAAAATGTTCAGGGGAGATTCGTTCAAGTAGTTTTTTTTCTTGCATATCCTTGTTATTCATATTTACTCCAGTGGATTTGATTTTAAAGCATCGCTTAAATATTCAGAGGCGACGTGTGTATAGACCATCGTTTGCAGGATCGTGGAGTGCCTAAGGATTTTTTTGTAGTGAAATGATTTTGCCCCCATTAATCATGAGGTGACTGGCTCACGTTTGGCGCATGACGCGCATCGCATGGCCTTCAGGTAGGTCAGTGACCAGCTTTTTAAGCATTTTCCACACATTATAGTATTCATCCTTCGGGAACAGCTCGCGCCCTTCATTCCCTTTTGTGATCTCCTTGTGTAGTGCTTCAGATATTGGCACTGTTCGGTCTTTGTAGTTCATTGTGTTAACGAACGTACATTTGAACGGTATGACCGCATCGCGCGTCAATGTGGCCGCTTTACTCCATCGTGCGCCGGTTGCCAGGCAGAGGAGTGCGACTTTCAGAGCGTCACCGGCAAGGGCTGCAAGAAACATGATGATTTGCGGCTGTATGACGTAAGTCATTTCGCGCGCGCTGCGCTTGATACGTGCCAGCCCGGTTAGTGGTTGGTCATCGTGGTACAACAGCACGGTATCAATCAGCGCGGTAAACACGCCGCTGAGCATGGTCTGATCTGTGATGATAGTGTTGGGCTTGATATCTGAGGCCAACCACATGGCGCGGTACTGTGCCACGCTGTTGCGTGTAACCTGTTCGGCGTGCGTCTGGCCCATGCGTTCTGCAATGTTTACCAGCTTGCGTATGATGGCATCGCCGTTCTTCAGCGTTCTGCCGTGGTGTGAGTACCACAGGTCGATAAGGGCGACCAGCGGTCGCCGGTCGGCGAGCTTCTCCACCCATTCCTTATTATGCTGTATAGTCACTGCCCAGCGTTCATACTGCTGCGCTTCGGACTTTGTCTGGGAAGTCTTGCGGACACATTTGACATCCCGTCCCTGCGGGCGCATATCAACACAATACTGCCCTGTATCAAGTTTAGTAATACTCATTACATCCCCGATGTTTCAATGCTTCCTGCATATCCATAAAGTTTCCCATACATATCTTAAAATTCATCATCCCAAAAAAAGCGCTCGTAGCAGATCCCGCCTTTAGACCATCTTTCCATGATCTTTAAAGCTGTTAACCAGCCTTTTGCCCTTTTTGGCGACTCGATTTGTCCCCTAGCCCATCAGGGGAGAGATGCGGCGAGATTTGTCCCGCCGCTTCAAAGGTATTTCCTGTCATTAACTAGAGTGTGTATTTTTGAAATCTTTCGAGCTGGGTGATTTTCAATAAGATGTCACTGCTTATACTTTCTCTTTCAACCGTTCTCGTATTGCTTAAGCGTAGCGGCTCCTACTCCAGTTAAACTCGCGAACTCCTCGCGTGTTAATCCTTCGCAGTCTCTAACTTCACGTCTCTTTTGACCTAACGTAGTCGACATGGTGTCGTTCGACTCCCTGTAATCCCTTTTGTGGTGTCAATTGACGCCTTTAGACCCTGCCGAGGCCGGGTTAAGTCCGGAAGTGCTCTAAGAGGATAAGCGATGACAGCTAAGAAACCAAAACTCAAGTTAATGAAAATGCCCGATTGCCCGGTCGTTTTTTGCCTGCCGTACACGAAACTAACTCTTTCGGCGTATGCGGAGATCACCGGCCAGACCGTACGCACCATTGCTGGGCAATAATACCGGGCCACGTTTCAAGCCCGAGCTAATAAATCCACACAAGGGCACTCCGACCAGTAACATCGCTAAATATGTTTCCAAAAACATCGACGGGCGCGGCCTCGGTGACACCGTCAGCAAAGAGACGGGCAAGTCGTTAAAGTATATTGCGGAGCACGTCACCGGTTTGGCGTCGTTGCACCGTGTTAAGCAGTTCCAGTTCTTTGGCATCCCCAGCCGCCTAGCTTAACGTGAACTGCGGCTTTTTGCCGGAGAAAATCGCCGTAGTCAGCTGGATGCTTAACACGGCGCGCCGGTGCTGGCAGAGTTGCGTCTTGATGCCTATCTTGCTTCTGCTGACGTCGGGTGCTTCGCGACATACATTACAAAGCGGGGCGGCGTAATGGTACCGAGAAAAACGCATCTGATCCGCACATCCTGCGAACTGGCCCAAGGGCTTTGCACATACGGCAATCACGGTACGCGTATATATGGCATCTGGTCGCCCTTGATTGATGGCTTCATCTGCACCCATTGCCATAATGAGGAAGATGGTCAATTAATTGGCTGCTCCTTCTGCTCCTTCTGCTCCTTCTGCGGCCCCTAGGACTCGTGGCAATAACTGTCCCCGCGTCGAAAAAACAGACGATCCAGGAGCCAATGTTGCCACAGCAGACGCATTATCAGCGGTGTCTGTGCCAGCAGCTCCGGCAGGCTTCAACTGTATGACGCATAAAGACTGCCGAGAACTGCTTAAGCGGATCAGAAGTAAGATTTAAAATGATGATGAACCCGCCTGAAAATGATGAGCCAGCGAAAAAAGTCAGAGATCCGCGTGCTGGGCCACTGGCTGTCATGCTGCGCCTGCTGGGTTTACGGGGGCCGAGGGAAATGGATGTGCTATTCGCTGGCGCAACCGTGAATTTCGGGGATGGGCATATATATAGGATACATAAGCAATGCTTGATCTACATGGGGGCTAAGTAGTAATGTTCTGATGAAAGATAGTTTATCATATAAAGGGATGGTTTAATGTCGCAGAAAAGGAATCAATTATTAGATGATTTTAGGAATTCAGATAGATTCAATCGTGAGTTTCACGCCCATAATATTTTTAAAAATGATTTTTCTGTTGCGGACGGTTTCTCAGGTTCGTTTACAAAGTTGTTAGATCGTTGTTTGTTTTTAAATAATATTGAAAGTGCTGATCTTGGTGAGGATGAGGTGTTATTAATGTCGGCTCTTAAAGATATTATTTTGGTTGGCTCCAGAGCGATGTTTCTTGAAGGAGTTGGGCTAAGAAAGAATTTTACATTGCAAAATTGCTTGAAAGTTGCTGGTTTTGAAGATGAATCTAAAAAAATTGATTCTATTTTCCATGAGAAAAGGTTCGCGGGTTTTATTTCAGATTACTCATTTTCTAAGGCAGTCAGAGACGTTGTTAATAAAAAAATAGCTCACCGAGATGGAAGTATTAGTGATAAAGCCAAGCTAAGAATTTCAAAGATTGAAAGCGAAATACTTAGTGGCATAAATTTATCTTTTTATATAAGTTACATATATGATGCGCATGAAATTTATAATTCCGTGGTCATGAAATATGCAGCTGATTCTTTGAGTATAAATTAATTAACTTGTAAGGATTTTAGGTAATGACTCCAATTTATTGGTAATGATTTATCGTCAGATAGTGTCCGATAACTTTGTCATGTAGTTCCACCGATTTTGAGAACGACAGCGACTTTCTGCCCAGCCGGGCCAGATGCTGCCTCA